>Ga0131853_10023551_pt1 | contig 11116 bp, 2 predicted proteins | sample TergutLab28metaG_FD_92764 | JGI IMG/M metagenome (GOLD analysis project Ga0131853, IMG submission 92764) | Labiotermes labralis P1 segment gut microbial communities from Petit-Saut dam, French Guiana - Lab288 P1 (version 2) (version 2) | ecosystem: Host-associated > Arthropoda: Insects >...
ATGTTGAAAAATGCCAAACGATAACTTTGCTGACATGCTGTAATATATTAACATTCTGAATGACGTCATGCACGACCGGATTTATATCAGGTATTTATGTGCAAACAAACATGATAAAAATTGATTGTTTTGCGCAAACCAAAATGTTCGTGTCAGTAAATTTTAAAGCTTCTTGAAATTTTATGTGCGCAGATACAGACAGTTCTGTCAATATGTGTGTGTGTGTGTTTGTGTGTATGTGTGTGTGTATGTGTGTGTGTGTGTGTGTGTGTGTGTGGAAAAATCGCTACGATTATTTTTTATCTCTCCGATTTCTTCATAGGTATTGGATTAATATAAGTCGATTATTAATATTTACAATTTATCGGGAAATAATAAAGTTTATTACTTTACGTTTCTTTTTATGCTAAAGAAAAATTTGAATGCAAACTAAACAAATAAAAAAGTCCCTCCATCGTGTGTTCTTATTTCTTTTAGGCCAGTTTAGCAAAGTGTGTCAGGTCACTTGCACAAGCGAATTACGTGGTCAGTAAATACAGTGCTGCTTCAAAATTTCTGTGCTTAGTTATGATTGGAGTGCAGATACTTTTTGCGTAGCTACATATATACAGGTAAATCCGAATATAAATCTAATTTGTAAATCAACCCCCCCCCTCCACCGGCTATTAGGATTGACTATTTATCGTGTACGTTGAATGAACTGAAATGCTGTCAGAATGTTACCATTGTTACGTTCAAAAACCCCGACCGATAAAGCAGCTGCTGTATGCTGTGTCCTATCTGCATGTAGGTACATTTCCGACCTTGTCATTCACACATTTGGACAAATCCGATGTCTCCACGTTGTAGCAACAGTGGGGTAAAACTATCGAATAGTACCTTGGATGGCGGATATAGCGCAAGGGATTACAGATAATAGATAAATGACAATGCTATGCGATTTACTGTCTATGTTCATAGATGCGTGCGATGTTACTTGATATTCTGCAAATTTTGAAGTTCAGTCAGGAGATATGGCCACCGCTGTGACATTGAGAGCAGGCTACGGTGAGCGTAGAATTGTGGTTCGGTGAGGCCATGTTGTGTGCGACAGTTAAACCGTGCATATTTTAGGATGTGGACTGTATTGCTTTGTCAGGCATGTAGTGTACCATGTCCTGTATCAGTTTGCTGTCGATCTGTGTAGCCAATAACATACTGCGCATCTCCACCCCCCCGCCCAGGACATCGTCCTGGGTGGTGACCAACGGGTTGGTATTGTTACTCTGGTAGACTAAAGCAAGGGGATAGTGATGCCCTTCGTCAAGGGACTCATACACACGCCCGCCTGTAAACTCCAACCCATTCAATACCGGGCGTCAGGTTACAATCGACACTGGCGATGCTAAACATACGAGCAAAACACGGTTGATGCGGGTTGCTTTTCAAGAGAATGATGTTGTTATTATTTGCTTTATACATTTATAAATGAAAAGCATTTTAGCCCGCTTAGGTTTTGTTATGAAGGAATAGATTTACTCGGAATGACCTCTCTCTGTATCCCTTCACTGTCAGGTGTAAAAGCAGCGACATGTGAGTGCAGAATTGTTGAATGACTCACGACTACTCTCATGATTCTCTTTTCATCCTTCAAATTATAAAAGAAAATGTGCTTCTCCATACTGCTCAAGTCAAATAATGAGACATGGGCGACTGTATGGTTTAAATGTAACTCTGTAGCTAGTTTGGTATTAAACTGTTTCTTGTAAGGAATAACACTTGAAAACAATTATAATAAAATTTTGCACTAACGGGATGAAGGTGAATATGGTTGTGAATAATCTACTAGATGAGTCAAACCATAGGCTTAGGAAATACAAAACGTATGGTGCTGCATTCGCTAACAGCAGGTATCTTGCAGTGCGCAGCACACCTAACACTCTTAACAAGTATGCATTACCTAATAGTATTATTCTGGCTCCCATAATAATAATATTTGAATCGATACATTTTCTTTCGCCTCTAGTCGTTTCTTCCTCGTATAATATTGCCACTTGCATCTCACGTTCTATAAAAATTTCCCTACGTTTCTTATTCATGTAGTTTTGTTGCACCCTAAACTTTTCTCATCTGATTTTTCCTCATTTAAACTTCACCCCCTTTTTGCCAAAAATTTTCCTGTCTTCTTTGCGAATCTGAACATTTAAATGTTTGTCTTATGTGAATGATATCCTCCCCAGCTCGGAGTATGGACATATTACCTATCATTCCCTCCCCTTAACTCCTCAATTTCCAACTCCGAATAATAAAAATTACACGTAATATGAACATCACATCTGTCTACGTATTTCATCTTTTTAATTACTCGATAAATTTGCTGATGTGTTTTGATAAATGAATTTAAACTTAGTTTTGCCTAGCGAATGCAGTTTCGGTCGATATTTAACATATGACCTTACTGTTTTTTTTTAAGGAAGTGATGTACGAATGTATACAAAATTATGAATATTTTGCGAAATAAAACGTTAAAAATTCCCGGCTGTTTGAAATAATTTATTACTTTTTGTGTAGTGGTTCAGCGGCAGCGGATTCTTCTGACATGCCGACAGATACCTACAGTGATACACGTCGTAAGAACCAAGAATATCACAAACTTAGATTTACCCTCTGTGACGAAAACAAGCCATATCTTTGGTTCACCATGATTATTATGTTGTTAGTTTCGTCGTCGTCGTCAAGACGACGGCGACGTGTCTTTCGTCTTTTGATGCCTAAACAAAATTAATGTCCTCACATTCGCAGGATTCACTCGCAAAACACGTATGCAAACTGGAATATTTCCATTTTTTTACTCACTTTGTCAAATCGCATAAACGTTTTGACAGAAACCTTTAAAAATGAAAAAAAAAGTATCGACGAAGTAAAATGGACAGAAACACCTCACCGCAACCAGGCTGATTCCAACAACAGGTGTACATTGTAAGTATATATAATCTGAGCAGCATAAAAAAGCTGAAAGAATGACACGAAAATTTATAATACTAAGTAACGCTTGTTACATGGAACAATTAAAACAGGATACGTTTTTAACAAGGGGATTTGCATAGAGAGGGTAAATAAAACCTTCCAGATAGATTGACGTATCAGCTCATGGCAGTGTTTGATTTTAATTTTTAATTAATAGAAGTGAATGTAATATTTATGACATAAACCTCGTTTGATTACAATTTTAATATTTTAGCACTGATCAACGTAGAGAGGATTTTAATTATCGTTGTGCATAAAATTATAAAACATTCTGAGTCTATAATGCAGATCTGAGTTATGTTGTGATTCTGCCTTTAGAAACGCAAACCTCAACCAGAATCACAGGAATGTGTCACAATATTCGGTACAAAAGAATAGTCTATTAGCTTTTTATGTCTTGCTTAGGCAGCTAAAAGTAATTGTTGTAGTTACATTGTAAGTGTAGATGTGTTAAAGAATTTATAATGCATTTCACTGAGCAGTGTGAATAAGCAGGCCAGTGCCTCCTATAATGAAGCTGTATAAGGATGTAACAATGCGTTCTTTCTTAGGCAAAGCTTGCTCGTCGTGACTTCTTTCCAGTGTCAGCATCTCAGTCCTTAAGAAAGACTTAAGCATTTCTGTTGTATTTGAGGTAAAGGTGACCGTGCATCGAGATAAATTCTTATAATAAAGTCAACTAGATGCTATAATTTCTCAAATTTATTTTTGGTATAAAACTCTACATATTTCGGAGAGTTCCTCTGTCCATCATCAGGAGTTTTTCACTGTCAACACAGCAATGGTATATGTCATACAGGTTTGCTGACAGCTTGCGAGCAGGATCAGGACGGAACTGCAGTTCCGTCCTGGCCCTGCTGTCAGCTAACTTATATGACATATACCAATGCTGCGTGTAAGTGAAAAACGTCTGATGATGGACAGAGGAACTGTCCGAAACATGTAGAGTTTTATTCCAAAAATAAATTTGAGAAATTAGTGCATCTAGTTGGTTTTATTACCACGTATTAGAACATTTTTGTTGTGTGTGTGTGTGTGTGTGTAAGCGTGTGCGTGCAGCTGTCTGTAAAGAGCTTCGAAAAACTGCGACGTTTTAAGCCGTGTTTTAGTTGATGTCTTATTTCTAACAGGATCTTGTGAAATATTATTTTTTATTTCCTTACGAAGTCGCTGCACAAAATCCCAGGCCTCATCTTCGAAGAAATGTTTGATGAAGCGGAAATTTGTATTCTATCAAGAACAGCATTTGAGTCTGTGGAATTAAAGTTTTGTTTTTATGTAAACAACATAATTTCAGTAAACTGCCATTTTCTTAATGACCCAGAAACTTTGGACCGCAATTTTTAGGATGTTGTGAACTACAAACTTTGTGCGCCGCCGATTTTGATAATAATTTGATAACCCTTGGATAAGAACGGCTGTGACCGAAGGGTGTCTGTTTCACCATAGAACTATTTTAAGACAGTAGGTGGCCGAACCAAGATTCGAACCAAGCGCCTGTCGAATACACGTCAGAAGCCTTCCTCTTTAAGCACAAAACGGGTCTTTGTAGAATTAAGAAAATACAGGATGGCTGGGCTAAATATTTAATAGATTTTTTTTTTGATTCTTAGAAAACCAGCAATATTTCCTAAATATTCTCTTTATCCCTTTCTGCGATTACGCAAGAAGTCCTGCACAATTTACGAAACTTGGTTTACGTCATTTTACTGGCGACTTGTTGGTCATTTTACGAAATATCCGTGAGATTTTTCGGTTTGCTGAGCTTTATTAAATTCTTGAAGCGTTATAATAAATGGACACTCAACATTCCTAAGTATTTGTCTATTCGGTTCTCAAGCGTTGCAGGCGATCTTTATTTATGTTTTCTTATCTCTTCCCTAAGACTATTGAACCAGATTTAAAATTAATGGAGTGACAAACTATTTTATCTTAGCGTAATCCCTGTTAGAGTAAGGAATTACACGTTGAATTATTTAAACATCACTCGGGCTTTTTAAGTTTTGCAGAAAGTGTTGTTTGCCGAAGAGCAAGTAGCAATAGTTTTCGTCTAGTTCTTTTAGGTTTTTCCACGGTACAGAATAAAGGAATAGGAATATGTAGCGTGAATCGGAAAGATTTCAATAAATGACATTCTTTTGAACTTTCATTACGAAGCTTAGGAATAAGTCTTTCATGTCGGATTGGAAACATCCCGTAATTATTGCTATAGCATATTTGCACTACAGTAAACTACAGTGTGGCATACTTGAACATGTCATAATTTCTTCTACTACGCATTAGGAATTCATTATTTTATTTTTTACTATTATGTTTTGTGCCCAGTGCTTTATAGTTCCCTGTTTCTGTACCCGTAAAGCAGAGGGTTAAAAATTTCAGATATTTTCAATAATGATATTAAGAGTTTCCACCTAGTGCGTCTATTCTAATTGCATATAATTTCCCTAATCTGCCCGATCCCTACAGACGCCACTCTGCTGCTCAGTTATCCTTCCATCTACGTTCTTGTATAGTGGAATATCTGAGAACTTTGGATACACTTCGGTCAAACGTGGCATTCAGAGGACCGCGCATCGTGATATATTCTTATAATAAAACCAACGAGATGCATTAATTTCTCAAATTTATTTTTGGAATGAAACTTGAAATATTTCGGACAGTTTCTCTGTCCTTCACCAGGAATTTAGCACTGTACACACAGCAATGGTGTATGTCATACAGGTTATGCTGACTGCTTGCTAGCAGGGAGTCAGCATAACCTGTATGTATTGCTGTGTGTACAGTGCTAAATTCCTGATGATGGACAGAGAAACTGTCCGAAACATTTAGAGTTTTATTCCAAAAATAAAGTTTTGAAGTTAGTGCATCTCGTTGGATTTATTATAAGAAAACTTCCGCCAGTCTGTAGCGTCATGTGTCACTGCAATACCGCTGCTTTTAGTTGTTTTGAATAATCGTTACACATTCATATTCGCCAGCATATCTGGGGGTAAACTACTATAGGAAGACCCACTGTAATGTTATATTCCGGTGTTGGCGTAATCGAAGAAATTTGTTTTGTGAATAGACTTCTAACTGACGCTGTCACTTAGTGACAGTGCAAGGCGTCGTTGATAGATGAATTAATGACTATGAAGCGATATAGAAATAATACCGACTGGAGACAACCGAATACGTGGCGAAAAATACCATTCTCCCTGCCGCTTTTTCCTCCGTCAACCCCAATTTACTGACCTGCGATTGAAATCGGGCTCCCGCGTGGAGTGAGAAAGTTAATTGGAGTAAATAAATTCTCACACTGTATCATTTCAGCCACTGTTTAATTTCGAGGGACGAGAAGTTTTTCTGTATATAACATGCTATTTGCTTACAGTGAGCGAAGTGATGCATATAAGTGAAATTCTGGGAAGTCGTATTTCCGTATCCGAAGAAAAGAGCGCGTTTCGGTGAAATACGAGTATTAGGCTTTATTGACGTTTTGCTGATCCGTACATCTCAGTATATTTATCTCAGTATTTAACCAACTTGATGCACAAAATTTGTATCACAATAAGTTTTAATTTCATGCCTCTACAGGTTTCGAGCACATGTGCTCGAAACATGTAGAGGCACGAAATAAAACTTACTGTGATACAAATTTTGTGCATCAAGTTGGTTAAATACTGGGATAAAAATTGAGTATTGTGGTCTACACTATAACTTATCATGAGATTGTAATATTGCTTCAAATTTATCGACTACAAATGTTATTTTGCTTAAAAAGCGATTTTTCGAGTTTCTCAAAGACGGCGAATATTATAATCAATTTGCACAAAGCATAATGCTTAAAAATACATTATTTGTTAAATTTTTGAAATTAGATATTTAAAAGTATTGTGAAACTGCTTTCTAGTACGTAGATAGAGTGGGGTTAGACGTGAAGTTAATTTGTATAAAAATTAGTAAATATAAAGAGATTTCAGATCAGCGGTTGTTCATCGGTGTAAGTTTTCGAATAAATTGGAAGTGGGGTCAGAGATGCAGAATTTAAATTTGTATGAGGCTAGATAAGCGCTGGCTGGTGTTAGGTCTGCAGGAGTTAAATTAGTAAAAGGTATGAATGAATATTCGCCACCGTGTTAAGCCTGGCTGCTAGGTCACCCTTTCTCCATCCAGTGCGTAATGGCAGGCTCATTCCCCGGGGTTTAAATTGTCGGTGCGTGGAAGCTAGGCAGTCAGGCTACATAGTGCCGAAGCAAAGGTGACATGGCGTTCTATCTCTTCTGCCCTAAATACATATAGGCCTGTATAACGTACATGTATACTTTTATAAATAAATCCATAAATAAACATTGTATCACAAGTAGTGCGCTGTTCGGGAATAAGTGTGCAAAAACAGAGAGCACTTATTCATTTAGGCTTCTCTTGTGCCATACTATTGACTTATTTCGCGTCATGAACCACACTCAGGATCTTGAGTGTGACCGTACTGAATACACGTGAAGTACGCACTTTACCCAAATGGATGTTTAATTTTATCAGCTGATTATTGTATTTTATATATTTATTTTTTGCTCAAGCTTGCTGATTAGGGGAATGGAATAACTTTGGTTTCCTTTAACACGCATTGTAAATCACTTAAATTTAGTTTTGTCTATTTAAATATTAATTTTAAGGATATTAAATCTTAATGTTGCACACATTATTGGGCTTTTTGTTTATAGCTTCAGCTATTAAAGTTTACGTTTATCTCGTATTTGTTTATTTTGTTTCTGATTAATCCAATGTAGTAATTGGCCTCGCGGCTGTTCAGTCAGCTCATGAATAATGAAAAACTGAGCGACACAGTACGTTGTATTATAAATGGGTCTTATCATTTACTTCCCATTGTGTTATGTAATGAAAAACCTAACCTTCTGAAGGAGCTCAGAAAAGCATTTTTAGCATTATATTTATGTTGAACTGCCATCATCTTCTAAGTAATGACTAAGCTGTAGTGTATTGGTTATGTATTTGACGAATGATAATGATGGTGAATAGTAACAGAAATTCCCCAAAACCAATACACAATAATTTCTATCCTGAAATATCTATTATTAAAGAGGATATAAATATGACGGCATGGGGGGGATTATACACGCATCTGTCGCCTATAATCCGTCATCACACCCGTAGAGAGCCTACCAAACCCTGAACCGTTCTCATTTCCATCCTACAATTACCGGCATCATATTACCATTACTCTTACAGGTCATGATTTTTCCGCGGTTGAAAACGCCCTGTGTAGCAATTTAGGAATAATGTCACCAGCCAGTTCAGCACGTATATTGGTACATATAAACCTTCGTTTGATTCAAAATAATCCCCCATCTAAATCCGCTACAATAATAATTAATTCGTGTTTGCTCGTTTCCAGGCTTCACCTCCCCCCTACCTCACCCCCTTTTTCCACAACAACCTGTGTCCAGTATAATCTGTCCGGAGGCACAACAGTAACATGCCTACGTTACTAAGAAGTGTCTGAGTTAATGTACTGAATATTGCCATCTTTTTTATGTTTGATAACGTGGAATTCTGTGAATAATGCTTTTATGCTTGTGTTTTCAGGTAAGTGATCGAGGCGGGGCCTCTCTGAATTTGTCTGCTTTAGTACTACATATTTTGGGGGGGAATTTAGAGCTCGAAATGGGTGAGTATACGCACAAATTTTTAGCCGTCACGAAATATAAGATTTTATGAACGTAAAAGCAATATTGTTTTTAAATATATAAGTAAAATGTTTACAATTACATTTCCCTGATATATCAAATAAAAAATAGAATTTTAGTGTCACTAAATCGGATAGAATAATAATTATAAAAGTACACCAATTTACTCGTATCATCTAAATATGAAAGCTGATTAATCCGTAATTCAAAATTTTGTTGCCCGGCTGAAATTGTACAGTAAACACGCTCTCTGTGTTTATCACTTTTTACGTAAAATGCAATATCAGAGTAGGAATCTACGAAAAACCTGCTATGTATTAGGGATCATATATGAGCGTATTCACAAATTTATTCTGCGTATCTCAGAAGACGCTAGCTCTGCGTTCTGCTAAGAAAATTTTTCTGCCGCGGCGACAACTTTAAATCATTATTAATATCGATTTCATTTCCCCAAATCAACGACCATTTCAGATAGTAAGCAACTGTATTCGGTTTACGGAAGTTAGTTATAATTCTGTTCATCTTTATTGGAAGATGACACGGAAGCTTCAGTGGGATTCACAACATGCGATGAACGCCCAAACACAATTTGTGTAGGGGGTTGGGGGGAGAGAAGTACGGCTCACAAATGCGGTTTCAAACTTGGTACACGAGTTACTTTCAGTTGTATTCGTACATGCGGTACCGGTGCAAATGGTTTCGTTTTACCAGTTTGAAGGATGCCACAATAATGCAGTGGCAACTTAGTTACTGGTTCTGAAGTTTTTGGGCGAGGTTAGGAGAATCTGCTTATTCTGCCGTTTAAAACGATAAACGTGCTGTGTGTTGCAGCTATTAGAGTACAGTGTAGTTTGGTTATTCAGGAGTTGCAGTTTGAGGTGACTAACAGTACTGTCAGTATCTTGTTATATGGATTTTCTTCACTGATGAATGCCACAGAAATATGAAAAGAAAAGAAAAGAAGACAAAGTTGTTTATTTAAATAATCGATTGCGAAAATTATGTAGTTTCGGTGGTGCGTGAATCAGTGGTGAGTATGGGGAATAGGTGGAATGGCCCTAACAGACGAAAATCAAAGTATGTGGGGTGGGGGGGGGGGAGGGACCTGCTCAGTGCCACTTTGTTCGAAACAAATCCCTTGGAATAGCTTGAAGTGTAAATCGTGTCTCAGTTTTGAGAGGTCGCAAACTAACACTGTGATCCCACAATATTACGAAATAAGTCTTCGTGCTGTTAGACTGTGTGTGCACGTTGCATTAGAAAGGTCGGCGGTTTTATTGAGTTCTTTTACTGCAACTCGTCATTTTCCGTATTACAGCTGTTTCTATTATTAGGGCAAAAGCTTTACTATAGTTTCACATAGTTCACACGATATCCTATTTAACGGGTTTGGAGCAAAGCAGTCATCATAACATTTATGAAGCACGATTTTAGAGTGAAGTAATATACTTGGCTCTGATTTCTATGCCTGTTGCAGTTTCTGTACTGTTGCCATTTAATCCCTCAACCACTGAAGCCTTTAACAGTTGTGTACGTTTCTGTATGATTTGTATTGCATTTTACATGAAGACAACTTCGCTCAACTTAAGGGAGTTTTTGAAGCTTGGATAGTCCCTCAGCAAGTCAATTTAGTCATTTTGCAAAGTCTGACGGTTCTGTACACATTTCACGGCATACCGCGGCAGGATAGTCATAGATTTCGAATGTCTTCATTTCCTACGTATTGGAGTGTGGCAAATTTTGCAATATTCATAAAAATACCATCACAAATGCGTATTGATGTTTCAGTAGTTTTAGAAGAGGTGAGGATTTTTAAATATGTGGCGAATGCCGCAATAAAAATAATGGTTTGTTTTAGTTGTGTACGTATATAAATATTTACTTTAGTCTAGAATATAACAAACCACTGTGGACACAACTGTCTCTAGGATACTTCTAATGTTTGTCTGTATTTACATTTTTTGTTGTCTCAACCCTTACAAAAGACGCCTGAAGAGATGTTTTTATTTTTTTTTGTAACATCCAACCATTGAACAAGTTTTGCATGTTATACATGCGCAAGCAAACACTGAACAACTGGAATTTGAATAGAGAGAGAGACCAACTTGATGTCACTTGCTTTTTTATTTCATTATTTAATGCTCAACATGTTTCGGATATTAATACATCCATCCTCAGGAGCTTGCGACTTGTTTGTTTAGTTATTTCATGGATTGTATTGCTCTGGTTCTATGTGAAGCACTAGTGCTTCAGCCTGCATCCGGATACCACACCACCCCAGCCAAACCACAACGTAACAGCAACACACATCGTACCAGAGCAATACAACCCATGAAATAACTCATCAAATAAGTCGCAAGCTCCTGAGGATGGATGTATTAACATCCGAAACATGTTGAGCATTAAATAATGAAATAATAAAG
>Ga0131853_10023554_pt1 | contig 11116 bp, 8 predicted proteins | sample TergutLab28metaG_FD_92764 | JGI IMG/M metagenome (GOLD analysis project Ga0131853, IMG submission 92764) | Labiotermes labralis P1 segment gut microbial communities from Petit-Saut dam, French Guiana - Lab288 P1 (version 2) (version 2) | ecosystem: Host-associated > Arthropoda: Insects >...
CCTAATTCCGTCGCTGCTGCCTTAAGGGAACCTGCCCTATAAAAACTCCTAACGTTCCACGTGCCTAATTTCATTTCCCTGTGTATTTTGCGCGATGCTTCCCCTAGAAACACTCCCCCCCCCCGGAGATCCGAGTGGGGGAGTAGTTTACCTCCGAATTGTTTTATCTCCAGAGGAAGCATCATGCCTGCAAGTATTTCTTAACATGAATGTTTTACAGGGAGGGGTTGTTAGCACCTCTCCCAACCCCCAAGCTGGAGGATCACCCCTTGTCGGCTGTCCACGACTGCTTATTCAATTTATTCGCAGCTACCCTCCATAAATGAGGCCGTTCCTCTACCCGCAACCTGAGGACGCGCCATGCCGTGGTGACAGGGACCCACTACACATGGAATTATTATACCAACTACTGCACATATATAAAATTTATAAAATTTACACATTAAAACCGCTCCGACATGTTTCGGTCCTAGGACCATCATCTGGGAGCCATATCGTCCTTGCTAAAGTCACACTATAAAAAGTCACATTAATTTCGCTGTACCAGTTGGGTATTGTAGCAGCATGCCGTGTTGTGTAATGTTATGTTGCGAAGAGTTCCTTGCGACGGATGTGCATTCTGGTACAGCGAAATTAATGTGACTTTTTATAGCGTGACTTTAGCAAGGACGATATGGCTCCCTGATGATGGTCCCAGGACCGAAACATGTCGGAGCGTTTTTAATGTTTTAATGTGTAAATTTTGTAAATTTTATATATGTGCAGTAGTTGGTATAATAATTGAGTAACTCGACAACGTGCACGGTGTAACAACGAAAATATGTCAAGCTTCACACTTTCCTGCTACCGACTGAGAAAGGAGCTAGATGGGCTCTAGAGTCGGCCCGGATGTTTTGGATAAGAGAAAAAGTCTTACCCCTCCTGGCAATTTAACTAAGATTACTCGTTTTCCAGCCCTTGGCTTAGTCTCCTTACACTCCGAGCTATCCCGACTCTGGTATGTTATTTGTATTTATGTAATACTTTAATACATTGTACAGAGCGTAATTAAAACATGTGCATTCGTGTTCCAAGGCGTCATATCCTTTACTTGCGCAGTAGTGCAACCGGTATCGAGAGTTTAATCATTTTAAACTTACTGATTGCTTTCTCTTACCTGTTTTGATTTAGAATTAACATCCAAAATCTTGAACTGATTACCTACACAGAAATACACAAGGATAGAAAATACTCTGTATTTCCCCGCATGGGATTCTGACCCACAATTCCTGTTCTTGAGCCGTCGAAGAAGGTACGTGCCTAAGTCTGTCCGGCCACTGATCGAATATTTATATGTTTTTATATACCGGCACGACACAGTCTTTCGGAACACTGTTGCGAACCACTTGTAACTTAGGTTCATTTATCTATTTATGGCAAAGACCTTGTAAGTCAGTCCGAACTGTATGGTATCTACTGTTAGACTAGTGACTGGTATCGACATTAATAACTAACCCGTTTACTTTTTACCTAATTGAATTGAAGTTCAGGTTTTTCTCGAAGTATTTCTGTTCTGTCATGTCATTGTCACTGTACCTATGCTCCGGCATGTTCATTTGCCACCGAAGATATGTAATCTCAGTAATTTGACAGCGTCGTTAAATAACACAATGTATAAGTATAGGATGGTGGTGAATAACGAAACGGGAGGATGTTGACGTAAATGTTTTGGTCGCTACCTAATTTGAGGTGCATCCCTTGAATTTGTCTGGAGGAAATGAACAAAACTACGATACAGCTCATCTAGGATAACTGTCTTCTGGTACTTAATGGTGTGGTTTCTGGTCTTTTATATTGAATTCAACGCCCGAAGTTCGCTGTTTCGTAGAGCGTACCTTCTGGAAAGGAGAAACTCGCATGCTCTTAATTAAACTTGTAACCTTATGTGGATTATGGTTTGAGTAGGATGACGTACATAGTTCGTGAAAGCTGCAGGGCGTTTAGCATCTAGTCTACCCACACCTCTTTTTTCGCGGACAGCCTTCAACATGCCAAACCCGTCAAATTTCCCAGGTTCCTTAGTACGAGTACTTTGTTGTTTCTCAGTTAATATAGGGGAAACATTTATATCCTGAGGAACAATGCGAACTACGTATTTGTAGTATCCCACTGCACTACAGTTAATTTGTTTATATCGACTCAAGACGATGTTCTTAAAACCGGTCACTTATACTGAAATTATCACTGCACTTCTCTACGGTGATAATTCTCTGAAAATGAACTAGCTTAAGCACGTTGAACTTGTATGCAATAAAGTGTGTTCCATGTTTATTAAACTCACAGTGGGCTACAGTAAAACTGAAGTACTTACAGAAGGACGTGTTATGGTGTCACTTTTTTTCCACTACAGTTACGGAATTTGTGATGAAAAAATGGCACTGGGATTAGTACTCTAATAAAGTAAAGGTAAAGTTTTCTCTTTGTGCGTCATGAAAACATGTAGGGGATGGAGGTAAAGCTCCTCGCAGAGGTGAACAAAGTTCTGAAGAATCTAGAAGTCACGTCAAAATTCTTGGCAGCAGAAGGGTGACAGGAAGCAACTGCCTTATTGGAATCTACAGATATTAGGTGCCACTGTAAAAGAGTTCGTCGCCCGGGCGACTTGGATCTTGAGATTTGTGCGCCTTTGGCTCCACGCCTTCGCCTTGCCCTCCACCCCTCAGAAAGATTCCCAGTCACCAATCGAATATGAGGCTGTGTGGCCTGGTCTGTTCTGAGAAGAGAGACATGTCCTGCCCACCGCGGCTTCTTGGTTTTGTAACGGTGCTCCAGTCACATTCACTGTGTCGGTTAACATTCTTATATTCCGAAGGATCCAACGAATTGTCCTTTATAACTCTACTACCAAATCTTATACTAATATTCTAATCTTCGTCGTGAAAAACATTTTCGGGAAATTTTTTTTCGACTGTTTGTCTCTGTAATCAGTAATTCCTGCGATTTCATTTTAGCCTGACTTCATTATTTTATAAATAGAAACTGGCCGGTTGTGTCTTCCTGTCGTCGTCGGTATAACGACAAGGCTAGGGGGTCGACGATCCGGTGCTCGAATCCCGGGGGGGGGAGAGATTTTTTTTAAGAACGTCCAGACCGACGCTGGGGCCTGTGCAGACTCTTGTTCAATGGGTAATGGGAGCTTTTTCCACTGGGTAAAGCAGCTGCAGCTTTAGTCTAACCACTCACTTCGAACTAGTGTTCAGGTTAAGAATGAGTGGAACCACATCCTTAATGGGGTGTACGCGGTGGTGAAGTTGGTTGAGGCACTGTGCTACAAGCCGAAAGGTCGCGGGTTCCATTCCCGATGGTGTCATTTGAATTATTCGTTGACATAATCCTTGCGGCCGTACTATGGCCCTTGGGTCTCCTCAGCTTCAAACAGAAATCAGTATCAGGAATTGTTCCTGAGGAGTAAAGGCGGCCGGTGCTTAGGGCTAACAATCTTACTATTTTCAGGTGCCGACTGTACTGAAATCTGGGAGCCTCAACCTTCTGGAACCCTCAGGGCCTGTCCAGTCCTGTACACGGAGTGCGTTACCTTTTTATATCTTCACTGCAACTATATGCCTTTATAGCATGGACAGGGTCAGATATTGCTTGTGGCTTCATGTCTCTACGTCCGTTCTGAGGTGAAACGAATACTAGTGTCACTTTCATTTAGAAGTTTAAAATGCTAGTAGTTCCTCAGCAATTCAAGAAATTAGCTGCGTTGTATGCAACCCGTAAATTCGTCAGTGTTTACAAGGGCCCGCCACCTGCTATCCTCATCCAGTGCACGCCCTCTCACCGTGCCGTAATGTAAAACAACCAAAATTTCCTCCGCCTCTTTTCGCGCATATGTTGGCTGTCTGAATACTTCCTTACCAGCAACTGTGGAACTCATGTTGCGCCTGCTCTTTAGTATTAGCAGAAAGATCTGGGACAGTCTGGGGGGAGTGGGCGGCTGAAAATGCGATGAAAATAAATCCAAGTAAATGTAAGGCAGTTTGCTTTACGAGGGCCCGGGTGAAGGACCCACTAAATTATACTTTATGGGATCAATTAATTCCGGAAGCGAGCAGTTACAAACACTTGGGAATAATCTTACGCGGCGACTTAAGCTGGGCTGATCATGTCAACTACACCGTGAAAAAGGCCTGGAAGACACTACATTTCATAATGCCCATACTCAAAAAGGGGAATAGTAGTACCAAAAGTTTAGCCTACACGACACTAGTACGTCCGATTTTTGAGTATGGGGTTGCGTGCTAAATCTGCATATCATACGAACGAATCGAACTGGGAAACATTGTCGCAGCATAGAAAGATATCGCGTATATTTGCTTTCTTCGAAGCGTACTCTGGAGAACGGGCGTGGAAGGCTATAGGTGACAGATTACAACGGCCCAACTTTCTGAGCAGGGTTCGTCATGAACAGAAAATCAGGAACTGGAGGCAAAGGACGGATATCGGGAAATATTCCTCTGTGAACAGGACCATCCGACTCTAAAACCGATTATCTGCAGAAATTTTAGGGGCTCACCCCTGTAAACCGAATGCTTTTAGAAAGAGGGTTAGAAAAGTTATTAATGTCGTTAACTGAAGGAAATCCGTGTTGAAAATTAAATAAAAGTGAAGTGAAGTGAAGTGAAGGGTAGTGCAGTGAAGGGGGGTAAATCGGGTCCTACCGTGAAGGGTATTTACGGGTGGTGAAGCTGTGTGCATTACCTGTAGAGTAACAATATTCGAAACTAGGTGCAATACTTTCTTCCCCTTGTGTTGCTTTTCCTATGTGCATTGCTGTTAACTGTAGTTGGTCTTTTGTGTATTGAGTTATTATCTTATGTTTATTTTTGTTACCTTATGTGTATTGTTTTACTATATGTGTATTGCTGTCTTACGTACTTTAGTTGACGGATTGCTGGCTAGAAGTCAGTATCCGGAAGGTCCTGCGACCGGCCACCTCGGCACAGGTTTTTCTTGGTTTCCCTGTGTCTAAAAGCGAATGCTGAAATGGTTCCCAAGACTCCAAGTTGCTACTGCATGCTTCTCATGTAGCCCTCTCGACTTAATTTATTAGATCTTTATTTAATATTTATGTACATGCATTGTAACCACTGCCACTGGGCGACAGTCCATCTGCAGTTAAATATATTATTATTATTGTACTTTGAGACGTCAAATTTAATTAATTTCTTCTTTTTCTTCGCTTCCGCTGCTGTGTAGCGAATGCTATGCCATGTCCCCTGTTTCACTGTGCGTGTGGATCCTCTTCCATCCGATTCTTCTTCCTCTGCTTTGTACTTTCGTTCATTTCGATTCCGCCTTCCCACTTATAACATTTGACTTTCTATGTTATGGTTTATTCTCTTAAATTATAGTCAGAAAACCTGAAAGGAAGAAATCACAAGACCTGGAGATCGATGGGAAGGTAATGTAAAATAACGGCACATCTGTCTGGAGTCGAATATCTGCCATTCATTCCCCAGCCATTCGCTTTGCTAATGACCTGTCCCGGCGCGATTGTGTTTTGCTGAACTGGGGCTGAATTTTTGATACTGCACACACAACTCTCGATCATTACCTATAAGCTAAGAATGTCCGCCCAGCTAACTTTTGATGTTGGATACCTTGGCCTGGCGTTGTATACATAATAGGACTGGGACCCTGGGATTGGATGGTACAAGGGGGGGGGGAGGATAATATGATGTCTCGCTCACAAAACCAAAATGATGATGCTCGCCTTGGGCTCACCGACTTCTCATTGTAGGAACCTCTTCTTACAATAGCTAAGCCTGCGCTACCTTCCGGGGAGCATTAATGTTTTAAGGCACATGCACATTGCTACACCAGTACTACTGAACAAATCGAACCACGCAACCCTTGCATTATGTAATGATATTCATACTTGAAACGGACATCCATATTGACTCAGAAATAATGAGAGAAGGGACGTTTGTTTTAGAGATTTACGTGGTTAACTGGGGGCCTGTGTGACCATGTTCGTATTTCATGTAAACTAAGAGGCATTTTGAGGTATACCATTTGAAACTGAAATTATTGCTGTAGGTGTCGGAATCTTATCTTCTCTTTGTCAAAAAACGTGCAGGAGTGTTGGTTAAACTGCAATAACACGACTGGGGTGTCCTTAAGCTGTTCACATGTAAAATAACCACTGCCACCGGGGGAGAACCCAATCGCAGTCAATAAATATTATTATTATTATTAGTATTTCGAGGTGAGTGATCAGGTTCACGCCCCAGCCGCTTTATTCTCGGAAAAGCCATCTGTACCCAATGTATGGGAAGGAGGGTGAGTTTCAGAGCCGTTCTGGAAGCTGTGAAGAAGAGAAAGACGCCTCCTCCTCCCGGGAATCAAACCCCGATTTGTTGATCTTCTATCCCGTTGTCTAGTCACTATCCCGGCTAAGATATTCCGGCTTTGTAGTGTTAAGAATCAAGTTCAAGAAAGAACTTGGACCCATGAAAGGGGAAGTAATAAATAATGGAAATATATACATATTTGAGGAGCTTCATAATTTGAATATTTCACGTACTGTTGTTAACGTCATTAAATCTAAGAAGCTTGGACGGGCGGTGCTTGGATCGAAGTGGGAGATATGGAAAGTTTGTTTTTGGAAGCTTGAAGGCAAAAGGTAATTTGGAAGACCCAGACGTAGATTGGAGGATGATACTGAAATGGATCTGAAGTAACTAGTCTGAGGATGTGGAGTGGATTAAACTGGCTTAGGAAAGGACAGTGTGACAGACATTTGTGATGCACATTCTTGTTTCATAAACGCATAGAATTCTTTGACCAGTAGACTGTCAGCTTTTGAATAGGTTTAACCCATCAATATCAGGAGAGAAGCCGCTGTTTGTCCGTAAAGTGACTTACTACGCAATTATCTGCTTTCGATTTTTCCTGATAGGATGTTTTGTAATTTTTCTGTTCATTGCGTTTAGAATCTTGCTGATGCCAGCCCGGCCTTCCAATCAATGCCGATCGCTACTTTTCTGTAGCATGAAAGAGTCGGAGCGTAAAGGTAATCACTCACACAGAAAATGCAATCCCTACAACTGTGTGAGCTTCATGTTACCCAGTATATCTTCTTATACATATGTGCCACTTTAATTCGATTTACAGTACAATATTCTGTAGGAATAAATGAGGTAAACTGATTGCGCATAACAGCGCAACCGCATCTTAACATGCAGACATATAAGATCTCAATATTCTGTGCAGTGCGACTCATTTGCTTATGTTCACTGGACACCTTTCATCAACTTTTTACTCACAGCTATTTCTCTGTATGCCATTATTTGCTAACATCAGTGAATGATGACAGACGCTACGTTAGTTGACCATTCATTCTGCGGAAGAGCCCTTTCTATGTTGATAACAGGTGACGGATATTCAGACCTATGAAACGCGTACATTATCCTACTAACGTGGAGAATAGGGCGAGCTCCTAATAATGCCAGTAAATGGCAGATGGGATTTAAACTCGGCGTTTAAAGGGTTAAAAATCAGACACTGTGTAACGCGTGTATGCTAGTCTAATCGTGCACATTGATACGTAACGGAATTTAACCGACTTCGTTGGTGTGAAGTGAAGGCTATTATGGCTCACGTGGTTTCCGACTCGTAATTTCGGTGGCGTATTTCGACTTTCCTTTTTGCAGCATTGCCCTGTGGGTGGTTTCATAAATATAGTTTACTAGCGGTAGTGCATTTCGTTGTATGGCGCAATTAAAGAGACTTCCTGCTTGTTTCAAGAACGTAACTTCATTTAATTCATTACGTTAACCAACAAATACACTAAGTAAGGTAAAATAAAACAAATCATAAAACACAATTCATGATAAGTGCAAACTCCTACATGTTTCGTTACCAAAGTACCAACCTCATATATATATATATATATTTGTTTTGCTGACCGTGTATTTCAGTATATTTTTCTTAGTAATTAACCAACTTGATGCACAAAATTTTGTTTTGCAATAAGTTTATTTCATGCTTCTACATGTTTCGAGCACCATGTGCTCATCATCAGGAGGTCAAACTTGTATTATACAGCCTCTGGTATCATCACACTGAAACAAGTGAATGGTCTAAAATTACTAAAATACAATCCTATAAATATGAGCACATAGTAGTAAAATTTATGTGTGAATTTTTTGGGTGTGATAAACATAACCTCTACATGACATAGCATGTTTATAGTAAGTAATACACAGTAATCACACCAGAAAAATTCACACATAAATTTTACTACTATTTGCTTGTATTTATAGAATTGTGTTTTAGTAATTTTAGACCACTCACTTGTTTCAGTGTGATGGTACCAGAGGCTGTATAATACAAGTTTGACCTCCTGTTGATGAGCACATGGTGCTCGAAACATGTACAGGCATGAAATAAACTTATTGTAAAACAAAATTTTGTGCATCAAGTTGGTTAATTACTAAGATAAACAACCTCAGATAGTTTAATAACAACATATGATCATGCAGGAGTTGGCATTTATCATGAGTTGTATTTTATGATTTCTGTTTTATTGTGTGTTACTTGGTGCATTTGTTGCTTAATATATTGAATGTGAAAAATGCACGGTATATAATTTCATTTATTGAAAAATTATGTAAAATTAAAATTTATCATTAGGGTAAGTAATCCCGGAGCATTAATTGAGAACCATTAAACTGAACTGCGCTACACTACACCAGTAGTATAATATACCTCCCAATGCTAATATATTAGTAGTATACTGCGCATTTCCTCGCATGACACATCAATACACGCCACTGGGACGACTTGATCCATCTAGACCGAAAACACCAAGATTATGCATTTGAATACATATGGCTGCTTTATAAACTACGACATATCAAGGAATTATAATGAAGAAGATTTTCACATCTTATTAGCCATCGTATCCAGGCTATTGTATGTATAGCTGCTGTTTTATATATTTTATATACTTATCGTGTGTGTGTGAGATCTATGTTAATATTATGTATTCCTTGGTATTTACGTCTTCCTGATGGCGATCTATCGGTGAAACACATAGGATGGTCCCAATTTATGTATAACTTTTAATTTTATTATGTGCGTATGTTAGTATATGAAATTGTATTCTGGGACAGGAATTTAGTGAGACGGGTCTAGTATATTTTGCTGTTGCTGTTACGGGTGAATTAGTACCTTTATATTATTGTGATGAAAGCTTGTGAATGTTGTATTTAGCTGGCATTAAATTTTTCTCACTGAGGGGAGTTAAAAGCTTTTCGAATCATAGACTCAGTAAGTTTCTAATTTATAACCACGGCATAATTTCGTTGTAGGAGATTTAAAGTGACCATCTGTGCGTCTAGCACTTGCCAACAACAACTTTGGACTGAAACACGAGTTTCTCGATGAATCAAATATATGAGTGCTTATTTTGGCGTGTGCCCAGAAGCCACTTCTGTCTGCCTTCTGCCCAAAAACGCTCCTGTTGCCTGGCGTTTCGTTGAGGATGCAGTCATTTTCAGCATAAACGAATATCTGTGTGCGGCAGTTTGCTATCTGACTTGAACATCGCAGAATGAGCGCGTGTAACTTCGCTCTGAATATGAATAATTCAAAACCCTGAAAACCGATAACTTTCTTTGCGGTTTCCACCGCGGCAGTTACAGCTGCAGCAGAGTTATCGAATATGTCTCCACAATTTTATACAGCATATCAAATTAGTAGCATAAAAAGTATTATTTTATCTATTTGATTTCAAAGCCTCGGCTGATACCAGGGCAGCTGCCTTGGTCTTAGCGTAGGTCCGGACGTGTATCCCATTACTCACGTATTTCAGTACACTCGTTCTCAGCATATTGTTATGTTAATTTGCTTTGCTGATCTCCTTTATTATTTTTTTCTCCACACATCATTTTTTTACCCGACAGGAGGAGGAGATCCAATTTTATACCAACATCTATTTTCATTTTTCGGGCATCCTGAAGTTTATGTTCTCATCCTACCAGGATTTGATATAGTTTCTCACATCATATGTCACGAAAGAGGAAAGAAGGAAGCATTCGGAAATCTAGGAATGATCTTTGTTATAATAGCAATTGGATTGTTTGGATTCGTAGTATGAGCACGCCATATATTTACAGTAGGAATAGACGTTGATACACGAGTATACTTTACATCAGCAACGATCATCATCGCCGTACCAACAGGAATTAAAATCTTCGGATGACTTGCAACACTATACAGAACCCGAATGACATACATGCTTCAGGAGCAACTGGATACTTGAATTGGACATTGTGATGAAAGTTCGTGCTCCTCTCCCGATTCCTCCAGCGTCATTTTCCAAGTAATGCGTTTATCAGTGTTTGCCATATTGTCACATATGCACGATACTGATTCAGCTTGCGAGATTCCAGGTCCTCCTGGCGGTAACTGTGAAGGTTTCTGTTGTGTGAGTTATTACGACATGTAGTGACGAATTATACTTTTGGGGGCGGGGGTGGGGGTGGTGGTGGGGGACTTACTGCCTCCATCTTCTGTACCTCTGCCCTGAAGAATGGAGTAGAATGTTCTTATCAAAGGTTGAAAATTTTCTTCAGGTCTACGCGGCAGATGTCGATAATAATACCCTGATCTCATTTCCTGTTTTGTTAGTCTGTCTGAACGTATGTAAATTCTGTCTTGCCGCTAATTAGGGAAATATTTTGGCGTGGCGATACTAATACGTTACTTGAGACATACAAGCGCCGGGAAGTGTCAGTAGGCCGTTACGTTTGTGGTATGTTCGCAATGGTATTTTCCCTGTTATATGCGAATATTTCTTAGTAGTCGAAACACAGCCGCCAATTTCTTTGGTTTTCCGCGTCGCACATCTCAAGACTGCAGTTGTAATCCCCAGTCCGTCTTCTCCCCTAACGGTTGGATTAGAGACCAAGCTTTACTGTCAAAACAGAGCAAGATAGCGGGTAAAATTGTACACATGGTTCCACGAGGCCTGTTTTAATCGTTTTGTGCCTAGAATTTATTTAAACGTTGCAACAATATGTGCGTTGTACCGTTGTTGCGATACACTGAACTATAGCATCAA
>Ga0131853_10023555_pt1 | contig 11116 bp, 10 predicted proteins | sample TergutLab28metaG_FD_92764 | JGI IMG/M metagenome (GOLD analysis project Ga0131853, IMG submission 92764) | Labiotermes labralis P1 segment gut microbial communities from Petit-Saut dam, French Guiana - Lab288 P1 (version 2) (version 2) | ecosystem: Host-associated > Arthropoda: Insects >...
GGCGGACGCTTGTGAGTACGGTAATGAACCTTCGGGTTCCATGAAATGCGGGGAATTTTTTGACTAGCTGCAAACCAGTTAGCTTCTCAAGAAGGACTCTGCACCATGGAGTAAGTAAGTAAGGTGGCCGTTGTTTGCGTGGTGTTTGCATGCAGAGCGCCTGGGAGACTGCAAAACGGACCGTCTGACAGCCTCGATGTTCTCCGGTGTTCGAGAGTTCCGTGGTCCTCCTCATCTTTTTTCAGGCACACTTCCCGTTTCCCTGAAGTTCTGAACCCACAACAGAAAGGATTTTTGTCCGGTACTCGCTCCCGAAGGGGGATTTGGTAGCGAGTACGGGACGCACGCTGCACCGCTACGATATAGTGACTTTGCGAAAAGTAGGTTTCGAAGGCAAATGCGCGCTGCTCGTTGGACCACACCATCTTTACGACTGCGGAGTATTGTAACGGGAACTTCCCAACTACCTGCACCTTTCGAGCCCAACCCCACCCTTCTACGTCCTCCCCTCCCTTCACAATGCCCTACTGAAAGTATGGTGGATATTTTGCACCATCCTGTATCTTCGAGAAATAGGACGAGAGATTGTGGACTTCATTCATTTGGCTCAATACTTGGGGGTTAGTGAGTGGCTGATTTTGAAAGGGCAAGGGATCTTCGGTTTCCCTAAAATGCGGGAAATTTCTTGCCTGGCTGGGGAGCTATTGGTATCTCAAGAAAGAATCTGCTTCATGGACTAATTTAATCAGTGACGTAACCTTGCTTTCTGCTATATTATAAAGTGTGATTCGATCAACAGTAATTTAATTATATAAGTACTTATTTACTTTCCTCGTCAATACGAGTCAATGAACTCAGGTACAGAGGCCATTGTTGTATTTTATTGTATTGTCTATTTTCAGTTCTAATTGTCCAATTTTTTGTTGCCCAGGATATTTACAGTACTATTAGAAAGAGAATAAACAAGAAACCAGTGGAAGTACGGGGATATTTTGGAGATATTTGGGATCTGCTAGAGAGCCAGCTTAATTTTCGGTAAGAACGAGTGTTATACTTATAAGCTGATTGTATTTATAAGGAAAATTAGATCAGTGTGTAATGTATACACAGATTGTGATAATATTTTATATTATGGGGTTATTTTGCCGACCCCAGTGGCCGCGCCGTCTAAGACGTGTGTCTGCGGCCACTTGCTTGCTTGGGTTGAGGTTTAGAATCCCGCCAGAGATATGGATGTCTCTTGAGAGTGTTGCGTATTGTCAGGTAGAAGTCTCTGCAACGGGTTGATCACTCGTCCAGAGGAGTCCTATCGAATATGGTGTGTCTGAGTGTGATCGTGAAGCCTCGTTAACGAAGAGGCCCTGACCCACTGGGGGCTGTTGCACTCTGGGGAAAAAATGGTTATTTTAAACTCCTTAATTCGCACTTTATAAAATACTCCTATGCCTTCCTTATGCATGTCTCATCAGGTCGGACTATTACGAGGAAATGTTTTTTGGACTGCGCCTAGAGAACGGTTCTTGGAATGGATTGATCGGGATGATTGTGAGGAATGAGATCGATATCTCGAACGCAGCTACGATGTATAATGTTCCCAGGATGCTGGCTGTGGACTATTTGGATGTAATAGTAAGGAAAAGGTAATTTTGTATTGGTGAAGTGGTAGTAAGTTTAAATTTGTTACCTTACGATGTCAGGTGAAGCGAATGTTTTATTTATTTATATTTATTTATTTATTGGCTGGTTTGTGGTTATCTGTACACCAGATCCTACCTGTGTAACACTAGCTTCTAGCCCACTGCAGGGTTTTAAGTGTGTGCATGTAGTATTATCAGCCTACTCTTGCATTTTACTCTCAAAATATTACTCTGCTTTTACTCTAGAATTACAGCCTCTCCTCTTGTCTCCAAAAATGTCTTCTTTTCTCGTTCTATTCTTCCATAGACGCAGATAAATTTTGTGTTTAAAGGCCTTGTTTTTCCAATTCGTATCTGATTTTAAGTATCCATACTTACATAATATTTGTCTCTTTACGTATATATAATTTAATAGTTTTTAAAAACTACATTATAACGCATACTGAAATTTTCACTACAAAGAAGTCCTCTCCTCCACTTCTTATTTCCGAACATTTCTATGCTATACATTTCCGTCCCTTTAGTGCTTTACTGGTCTCTCATTGACTGCCTACTTTCAGCCGTATTATTCCTCCTCCATCTCGACACAGGGCTTTCTTAGTTTCCTTGTGTCTGTAAGCAAATGCTGAGATGGTTCCCAACATTCCAAGTTGCCACTTGCTTCTCATGTAGCCCTCCCGACTTAAATCTAGTAGTAACCAATTTCATGTTTTGTTTACATGTAAAATAACAACTGCCACCGGGTGACAACCCAATTGCAGTAAATAAATATATTATATTATTATAATCTTACATTAATAAATATAATTCAAATCCCATTTATATTTCAATTTAATAAGCAAAAAGGAAAATAACAAAAGAAATATTGTATATTGGATTTGATGAAGTTCAGAAGACACCCCTTTGGGCGGCCTGGTATTGTCACGTTACAAATCTACGAAATTATTTAAAGATAAAAGTTGTAATATTATTCAACAAAATTAAAATTTAACGCTAGGCATTTTAATAACAATTACAGTAACACAATTTAATTAACAAACCGGATGTATGTACAAAAATCTCCAATACAAGGGCTGTTAAACCTCAGATATTTTAGAATTTACGTGAAATCTAACGAATATCATTGCGCATTTTTATGGTTTATTGCAGCTTTCAAATCGTTATCATCTCCTTATTTGCTTGCATGCCTTTGACTTGGAGGTGGTCAGAATCACAGGCCGAAACATGTTGCAGTAAACTGTGCCCTTTATACAGTAACAAAATTAAGCTGATGATTAGAGAGTTTGTTTCTGTAGAATAGCAACATACCAACCTTTCGGACTACACAAGAGATATGAACTCTTTTTCACGTGAATGAACCAAAATTGACTTCAGGACTTCTTGGGATTTGGGAGTTTCAGTTTACAAATTTCAACTTTAATCCCGACTGCCGAACGCATGATTTATTTTTATTTTCCTTAGTCCCGCTAGAAATGTAGGAATGTTGCAATAAATACATACAACAAATATTTTAAAAAGCAAGGGTTTTATGATATGTGGCGGCGTATAATTTCTTAAATATCTACCAAAACACACGGCGTCACATTCCGCAAGACTTTGAATCTCGTGTTAACGGCAGTAAATGTCGCTGTTTCAGGCTATATGTGTACGTAAAGCGGCCAGAGTCTAGATATCTGGCGTGGGACAGCTTCCTGAGTCCGTTTACTCGCGGAATATGGACGGCCATCGCAGTGTGCGTCGTCCTCATTTCAGCGTCGTTAATGTTGTTGCGCACACTGTGGGTTGGACGTCGCTGCAGTTTGGCGCGGAACCAGATCTGTCTCTACATTCTTCAAGCAATTCAGTTCTCACTTGGTGCCTTCTGTTTGCAAGGTGACGTAATCTGGGTTTGGATTTCCAACATCGCTTCGAAATTTAAAATTTTCAAGAAACGTGGAATGACTTTGCACTATAAAAATGTGATATATATTGGTGTTCTATTATTGATGGAAATTCACCGTAACATAATGTGTCTTCTGTAATTCGAGCAAATTCCGTGTAATACGGTGTGTTCTTGTCATCATTGTTCGTAGTACCGTAGCTGCAACGGAATGTCCTGGCAGTTGCAGGGTTTCTATGCGATAAAAAATGCCAGCTTAATGCCATGAAGTATGAAATATCCTGTACGAAATAAAATATATGCTATGGACGGGCATTGATATGCAGATTTAGATCGAGCGGGAGATGGCGTTTTGAACGTGTTTTATCAGATATTCCGAATCAGTGCCAAAATAGACATACCGTAACATGGCTGTGTAACTTGAGACATACCGTAACATGGCTGTGCGACCTGAGACATACCGTAACATGGCTGTGTGACCTGAAACATACCGTAACATGGCTGTGTGACCTGAGACATACCGTAACATGGCTGCGTGACCTGAGATATACCGTAACATGGCTGCGTGACCTGAGACATACCGTAAAATTACTGTGTGAACAGAGACATACCGTAACATGGCAGTGTGTAAAGGGACATAACATAACATGGCAGTGTGACCTGAGACATACCATAACACGGCAGTGTTAAAAGAGACATACCGTAACATGGCAGTGTGACCTGAGACATACCGTAATATGACAGTGTTAAAAGAGACATACCGTAACATGGCAGTGTGACCTGAGACATACCATAATATGGCAGTGTTAAAAGAGACATACCGTAACATGGCTGTGTGACCTGAGACATACCGTAAAATGACTTTGTGAACAGAGACATATCAAGATTTATTAACCACCAATAAGACACATTTACCAGATACACCTAAATGTATGCACCTTCTACGTCCATTGAATATGAACTGGCAAACTTGCTTTTGCTCTGTTATACAGCTAGACTGCTGTACACAGAGTAGCTGTTTGAAAGCAAAATACACTTCCAAAAAATCTGAATCTCGAACATTCAATAACAGTCGGCAGACAAGTGTATACATCTCCTATAGGCCACACATTTAACAGCCCGAACCCCACTCCCCGGAAAAATAGGGGATATTTTTAAAGGACTGTGGCATCTTTAGACCAGTGTCAGAAGAGCCTGGGCATAAAACTAGGCGGAATCCTTAGCGCAAAATATTTTGTAATCAAACGCATTTAACCATCTAAGAGGACTTGAAATAAGTGAATCCTTTATGCACAGGATAGTTATACATCTGAATACTGCTTGATTTGTAGTTTATTGTTTTTACGTTTATTTGAACATTTTGATTTTGGATTCAGTTCAGTAAAAAACAAAAATAAAAAATAAAAAATTAGGCGGAATCCTGTAAGAAAATTTGTTAAAACTGAGATTTCGATACCTTGTAACTTGTGATATCAACAAGCACAAAGAGTGTACCTGTCTTACGCCTTTCTTATTATTGTTTTGTAATGTCTGTATACAAATGCTGGAACACGTAGCTATTGTAGACATAAGCAATACTAAGGGGGTTTTCTAGACATACAGGGTGTTTTTATTCTTGACCGATAAGCGCCCGCCCATTGCCCCGCCCGACGCTCTGCCAACGTTGCCTCGTGCATCGCACGTCGGGGAAGTTTTACAGTCAATGACGGGAGCCACGGAAACGATCGCAGTGTTGACCTTTACAAAATCTAAAAGAAACTCACTAGAGCGTCGGGCCGGCGGTTTCCGGTCAAGTAGGAAAAGAAACACCCTGTAGTTATGATCGACCATATTTTGCATTCTCTGTCTGCCAGTGCCTCATAAGATTTAATGACTTTCCATGAACAGGGAACAAGGAGCCCATGACATTCTTTGCCGTCCGCATCATTCACCTGACGACCTACGTCACAGCCTACATCATTGGTGTCAGCTACTCCGCCTCGCTGATCTCCCACATCATGACGGACTCCCACACTTTGCCTTTCGTTGACTTTCGGGGATTCGTTGCTGATGGCACATACCAGCTGGGATTGTTAGCAAATAGCGGATATATTTCATTCTTCAGAGTAAGCTGTTCTGTATGTGCAATTTAGTGGGTTGCAAATGTGTTTATAAAGCAGATAAAGATGATGTAAAATGTGGACATACAGCAAGAGAAGCGAGAGATAGAGTCAAGTAAAATGAACGTCGAAGGAGCTGTGTCACTCGTTTGTTTTCAGACGTCTAACGACTCCACAATGAGGCAGGTTTACAGCAAGGCAGTGGCACCTTATGAATCGGCCTTTGCGGGGAGCCACCTTGAGGTTATAGGGAGGGTTTGCACCACCGACAGATATGCCTTCCTGTCCGATACAGCCCTTATTGCCACGAATGAACATCGACTGAATTGTGCTACACTGCGAGTGCGGAAAGCCTATATTGACGTTTTGCTGTCACTGGTTATACAGAAAGGGAGTCCATACGTGGGGATATTCAGACACACGTAAGTATGTTTATGTAAGTGTAAGTATGTACATATGTGTGTGCAGGTGTGTGTGTGTGCGTGTATGCGCGCGCGCGCGCGTGTGTTGTGTGTATGTGTTGTGTGTGTGTGTGTTGCGTGTGTTGTGTGTGTGTGCGCACGCGCGCGTGTGTGTTGTTTGTGTGCGCGCGCGTGTGCGTTTCTGAAGCTTTTCCTTGGCATTCAAGTCGATTCTAAGTTAGGTGCAACACAATTTGTGTGTGTTTGTGTGCGTATACATACAGGGTTATTCGAAATGATTGTCGGGGATTTTACAACTTGTCATACACAATACACTTGAGATAGCAGTATATGTGTTTTTTTATTTAATAGAACAACACTCCAAGTGTTTGTTACATACCTTACAGGTGTTCTATATATGCACCCCTTGTGATTCTACAAACATCAACACGATAATCGAGTTCGTTCCAAACTGTTTGTAGCATGTCAGCAGTGATTATTGATTATCGTCATGATGTTTGTAGAATCACAAAGGATGCACATATAGAGCACCTGTACGGTATGTAACAAAAACTTGGAGTGTTCTTCTATTGAATAAAAAAAATAAACATACTCCTTCTCAAGTGTATTGTGTATGACAAGTTGTTAAACCCCCGACAAAAATTTCGGATAACCCTGTATATATAGTAACACTTAAAGAACCAGAAAACTTCACCCCATCACCCCACTAGTAACACCAGCACATATTCAACCAGAATGATACTTCCTTACTGCACACGCAATCTTAGGTTAATTCCAAATAAAGCACTTATCAGGTGTGCACTCAATTGCTGTGCGATATATTTCACATACTAAAAATCCGTTGGTACAAAACTATTATATTAGAAATGTGTCTTATTACGTAAACGTTTTCTGCCCCTCCCCATAAAGTTTCCATGTCGAATGTTGAAGGACTGTCAACCATCTGATTGAACCACTTGAACCACTTTGCAGCTTGCACAGTCTCTTTCGGAACGGACTGCTGCGAGCAATCTCAAGGAGGCACATTCCAGTCGCAACCTCTGCTAACAAAGTCGTTTTCAGCAGTGTGACTCTGGGTCAGGTGACGCCGATCTTGGTCGTCGTCGCAGCGGGCGTCTTCATAGCCTCTGTGTTGGTCGTGGCTGAGAACGTTTATCATAACTTTCATGGCGTCAGACGTAAGAATTTATTAAAACTGTACTGAATGTACAGATTAAATTTTGTATCAATACCCCTACCATGAGTACCGCCTGGAATTTTTCCAAAGAGAGGCACCAACAACGTTACCAAGGATCTTAGATCCAAGTGTTTGGAGCATGTATTTTCCTATCGTCATACTGCTGTAAGCCTATATACTGAGACGTAGATTTAATGACACTTTTTAATGGTGTTAATATTTGGTATGTTTTCTTCGTGTCTTGAAATTTGCGAATTCATTGTGTTTAAAAACAGCGAGGGCGCGGTTGGGAGCGGATGCGCTGTTTGCAAGGAAGCAGTGACATCTGCTGGGACTTGAGCGCACTGGAGGCTCACCACGTTCTGTTTTGTGGAATTTGACATCGTGTTTTCTGGTACATTTCTAGCAGACTATGCGATGCGACAGGAGAGATGGCAATATTTTGAGACAACGTGGGGATTTCGCCACAGCGAAGTTAAGTTACTAATTATATAATTTAAGGTTAACTCAGTGGTTAGTTTTCGATATCCGCCAGCATAATTTTGCAGTCACTGAATTATATAAAAAGGTTACTTAACAGAGGTCACTTTTCCATAACCAGTGCTTATTCTTTGAAACTACTGGGACAGCTTTTGTGATTTTGGGAGGATTTTTTACAAAGAAAATTCATGAAAATGTAAATTTTATCTTCATCGCTTCCGTCTGCGCCCTCGTGTCGCCGCAACTCCAGCACCGCTTCACAGATTTCCATACAATGTGCTACCGTGAAGTTTTTACGAAAAGCGCCGGTTCGCTCGGTTCTGGTTACAACTGCTTCGGAATAAGGGATTCCGAAGAGCTGTGTCTACTGGCTTGATGATGGCGGGTAGCCAGCTAGGAAGTTATACAATTCTGACATATTCCTTCGTCAATAAACTGATCGAAGCAATCAGAGAAATTTTATCATCAATATGAAGGCAACACCATCTTTTGGAACGTCAGGATCTGCTTGTCTAGCGGAACAGAGCCACTGCAAAGAAGACTTGCTTCTACATCTCAGTTTGTGTCCTAATTACAATACATCCTTGTAACTATTTCTTTAATTCTGTGTAAACTTGATAAAGGAAAGTTGTTATTATTATTTATTATGGCTGCAGGTTTGATTTATAACGGAGCCGTCTGTGGAGTAATGTGCAAAACGTACTTAAATTCATGTGGAATTTAGTTTCTTAAGTCATGAAATTTTGTATTTTTATTTATACCGACGGCGTTGCAACTAAATTTGTGGCTTGTTGAGCACCGAATTTTTTTAATGTTCATAAAGTGCATTTTGATTAATTCGTATTTATTATTATGCCAACAAATGCACATGCAATTATGTCATTTGTTGGTGTAACAGTAAATAGTAATTTGTGGCGTTCTGTTTTGAAGAGACTTTTGACACTTTGTGGATGCTTGCTAATGAGGTTGAATGCTGGGAACAGGCTACGAATAATGAGTGTTCGACGTAGCTGAGCCACTTAATACGGAGTGTCTGTTGAACTGGCCTTCCATTTCTGTCATTCGTCATCGAAATTAATTGACCAGAATTGTTATTTTAATTCCTGTGACTCCTAATAAATTGGACGTTTATCTGGCAAGACACAAATCGTGCTAAATTTGCCTGCTGTGAGCAGCAGCAAGTGAACTAGAAATGTCGTTGTCGACAGATGTCAGTAGCTGCAATATATTGCTTGTCAGGCGCAGATGGCGTTAATTACAGCTGACTACATGCAGAAGATTGCTTCTAGAGAAATTGACAGCCGGTCTGTAGCCAAATTCCTGCATTTATCCTACCCGACATTTCTTACTGTATTCAACAGATCACGCCACTGGTCTTTATTATGTGCCAGATGAATCCAATTAGAACCACACTACTTATTGAAAGATTGATTTGATGTTCCTTATTATTAATGAAGTTCCAGTTAATTAATAAATAAATTAATTAGTGTTCTGGATTCATCTCGTAGACGGATATTGCGCTGCTTGGAGTTGGCCTTGTTGCTACTGAAACTACAAAGTTAGCAGATTGTGTCCATTGACCTAGTGCAATGTGACCTTTCACTCACACCTTCCACACCGGCCTGTATTTATGCGAATTTTTAACCTCTCGCAGCAGCGTAATTGAAGTCTCCTTTCTTTTGGGGTGATTTGTTCCCGACGTTTCGAGACCACCACTATGTCTCGAAAAGTCGGGGAACCAATCGCCTAATGACGGGCACGACATCCCCGAATAGCGGAAATATTTGTATTACTTTTTGAATGCGTGTAGTTTCATTGTCACATTTCTTGTAACTACTCTTGTTACAATTTACCTTACCCGCTTATATCTCACCTTACGTAAGAATCTGCGCCGAGGGAAGTCTGGTGAAACAGTTGGTAGCTCTTGCAGTTCTGTATTGATGCTATGGTGTGTATGTATAGCTAAGAAGATGCCATCTTGCTTTTCAATTAAGCGGAAGTTTAGGGTGCATCGTGAGTTACACGGTACTAATACACCTGTGTCGGTTTGTTGATAATGAAGACCTTTTAATATCAGTATTAAATGTAATATGGCTGATGCAAAACAATACAGCGTTGCGTCATGTTCCATTATTGTACATGAGGAGAAAAATTCAGCACTTTATTGAAAAAATATCAGTTGTTTCACTTCGTGTGTTGGAAGTATAAGCATCCTTCAGGATTTTACCGGGGGAGGAATTTCAGCTAATGTATACAAAGAGCAAAGAATTCAGAAATAAATTTTTTCGTTACAATCATGACCATTCAGCAAGCTAGATACTGTGGCGTCATGTCTCGTGTCAGACCTCTTTTACTGTTTTTGCTAGATGACAGCACTGGTTCCGTTTTATTTTACTGTGACTTCAGCAAACGAGAGTCGAAGTTATCAGTTGAAACGTTTCCTCCAATATTGCATGTTAAATTTGGAGCTTAAACTTCTTTGTCATTATTCTTACCGGTTTCATATATTATGTGATAATCTTATTTTCAATTTTGACGAAATCACACGAAGAAATAATTTCTTTTTTAGTGTCAGTGCCATTATCAATATCTTTAGCTTTGATGGAAATTTGTATGAGCCAGTCAGTAAATCGCAAAAACACATCCGACCAGGTAACTAAGTTGAACGATATTGAGAAAGCAGTACTGAAATATATTATATTATAAAATTTTATATTCACGAGTTTGTAACACAAAGATATATTCATATACCAAAGTGGTTGTGTCGCTTTTGGTGGCAATGCTTTGTTTGTTCCTTGATACCTTGCTGTAGAGAGGCAGAATGGGTTTAGTAGGAGAGGGAACGCTGAGGGTTACCCATTCCATTCAGTTCCTTGTCATTATGCAGTTCCGTAAATTGACTCAGTTTTTGAGGTACAGTTTGAACGCCCTGAACGGAGTTCCTGATGCATGTATCGAAGATAAATGTAAAAAAAAAATATATTATGTACCAAAAGATTTTTCTAAGAGTATTAATTCTTAAAACTTACCGAACACTTGGCAATACCAACTCGAGTCAGACCTCCAGGAGACGATGTATCCAATCATTTTATTTGAAATACATGGGAAAGTGATGTGGTTTTATTTGTAATCAGAAGAATTTGTAGAAAAATTGATGACTGGGTGGGACACGTGAATTCTATTTAAGATCTGCCGGTTCTTTTAGAATTTATCCGGATAATTATGGCCAGTTTTTGATGTATGTTTGTCCGTGCATCGTAGTATAAGCCTAGAGAAGAAAACCAACTAGATGTTACTGAATGACCGCCTCTGTGGTCTAGTGGTCAGAGTTTCTGGCTACAGATACAGAGGTCCCGGGTTCAATCCCCGGCGCTACCAGATTTTCTGAGTAGTAGTGGGTCTGGAACGGGGTCCACTCAGCC
>Ga0131853_10023556_pt1 | contig 11116 bp, 8 predicted proteins | sample TergutLab28metaG_FD_92764 | JGI IMG/M metagenome (GOLD analysis project Ga0131853, IMG submission 92764) | Labiotermes labralis P1 segment gut microbial communities from Petit-Saut dam, French Guiana - Lab288 P1 (version 2) (version 2) | ecosystem: Host-associated > Arthropoda: Insects >...
CAGGGCGTCGGCGAAACAAGCACTTTCATCGTACTTGCTGCGCTGTTCCTGGTGGTCTGTAGCATAGGTAGCGTCTTTATGCGCGACCCTGCGAGTCCTGATAGTGAGGATGCGGAGGAGGAAGTATCCATCACCGAAGGCTCTACCGAACTTGCAGCTGAGGCTGTGCTTGCCAGTGACAAGGAGTCGGGTGCAGACACAGATGCAGCAGCTTTGGCTGCGGGGCGTCCAAAACTCAGGCGCAATTACACTCCTGCCGAAATGCTCAAAACCAAGCAGTTCTACATGACCGCAGTTATTATGATGCTTGCCTGTATGGGAGGTCTCATGATGATTGCTTTTGCCCGTCCTATTGGTGTGGCAAAAGGGCTTGAGGCAACGGCAACGATTGGCGTTTTGGCAATTGCAATATCTAACTCTTTGGGTCGTCTGTTCTGGGGTTCAATTTCAGACCGGATAGGGCCCTATTCGACAATCATCATCTTGCTGGGCGGCTCTGCTGTGCTGACTCTCTTTATGAGCGCTGCTCAAGGTTTCTGGGTCTTTGTGCTGATTGGTTTCATTGGCTTTTTCTACGGAGGTATTTTGAGCACCTTCCCGTCCCTCGTGTCTGACCAGTTTGGACCCAAGTACATGGCGACCAATTATGGCTATGTGCTGATGGGTTTTGGTGGTGGTGCGATTTTCGCCTCACAGATTGGAGGGCACTTCAAGAACCTCGCCGTCAATGACGTGAGTCTGATGTACCCTGCCTTTGTGATTGTGTCAGCAGCTACCCTCGCAGGCATGGGACTCATGTTTGTCCTACGCAAAATGAACAGGGTCAAAGTCGCAAGCAGCGACTGAAACTCCCGACTTTTCTGAAAACTCCCAATCTGTAAAAGGGTGGAGGAGTATGTCCAATGATGTGTGTCATGGCTAAGGCTTGAAGAGTCAAAAGATGTCTGCTAGTCTTTTTCTAGGTCAAGAGATTCTAGAGCTTCAACGATTTGTTTCAAGGCTAGGTTTGTTGAAGTACCCATGCGCTCGAGGTCATCTGAGATTTCAGAAGCTTCAATAAGCACATTGCCTACACGAATTCGTGTCTCAAGAATTTTTTCACCGGGAACATAAGGAAAGGGTGGGTGTGAGCTTCGGTTCCAGAAAACTGAATGCAAGGTTGCTTCAACATTGTCTGAAACAGTTAGGTACTGACCCCGAACACCTGAACGGATACCCCCCCCTCTCTCTCTCTGCTTGAATTTCTATTTTAGCGTTTTCGATACTGTCATACACATCAAGGGCAAAAAGACCCCAGCTAGAGTAATAGCCATCATATTCATCGTAGACTCTAGAATACGGATTATTTCCTCTGCCAAAGATGTAACTTCCTAAGCCTCCCGCCACATTAGGGTCGCTCCAGCCAGGTCTATGGTCTAATTCTCCTAAAATTCCCTCACTCTTATCTACAGCTTCCATCCATGCTTCCATCTCAACTTGCCCAAAAAAACTCAGCATGTCCGTCTAATCTTTCAATGAGGGATATATCTACAGGAGAGCTCTTAAGTATACGTGGTCCCCAAATAGGATTAGGAGAAAGGGTGATGCACAGTGTTGTAAGAAGGGCAATTTTTGCAGCTACTGCAAGAAGTGTGTAGAGTCTCTTCTTGTTTGTGAGAGTGCTTTGAGAGGCGGTATCAGACATAGATGTATCCCCTTATTGACTCTTGAAGTTCCAGAGGTACATCATACCTCCTGTGGCAAGGTTTTCACTAGTTACTCTGTTGCTGTTTTCCTCTCCTACAAGTCTTACTGAAGTAAGTGTGCAGTCTGCCCAGTCATATTGAGCGCTGTCATAACCTCCGCCAAGCCAGCCTGGTCTATGTGCAGCAGTAGTGCTGTCTATTCCTATGTTTCCGTGAGCAAAGAAGTCTTGTAAGGGATGGAGTGCTCTACCTAACATCTGCGGATTTCCTGCGTTTTCTATTGATTTCCAGAAATAGTGATTAGAAAGAGACAGGCGCGTATCGACATTTGAGTTCACTCCGATATATCCTTGGTTTTGCAAAGCAGTAACCACACCTGCGTCATTTTGGCGGTTGAAGTGAAAAGCTTGTCCTGGTCCTCCGATTTGGACACTTACTATCCCAGAGGTTAATCCGCGTACAAAATTTGCTACAGGTGAGCCAGTATTATCAGGAAATACGGGGCTCACATTTATGACAGGATTGGTCAAAAAGCCACTTACGTTAACAGCACTCCAATAAGCAGGTGTGTTGATAGGAAAGTCAATTTCTTTGTTGCCGTTGATTATTTCATCGATGACGTCTGGTGGCAGACCTAATCCCTGCTCACTCCTATCACCACCCCACTCTCTAACCCTCCTTGCGTGCAGCTCATCGAACCTTCCTGTCTTATCTACATACCTCAGAGGGTCAGCTAAACAGTATCCGTAGAGATTAGTACTTTGTTTGACTGCTCTCACATCAGGAATAAAGTAGTTCGTATCTCCGTATAACATGTTTTCAGTATTCCAGTGAATGTCAGCGCTGATAAAACATGCCAAAGCTGGGTCATAGTGTCTTGCTTGTGCAAAGTAGCTATTAGCTGTTTTGTCAAAGCTGTAACCGGTATATCCAAAGGGCTGGAGGGTGTTTTGGTTGTGGGTTAGGTCAGCTCCAAACTCTGAGTAGGCATAAGATTGAGCTGTTTGACCGTCACTTCCTATGAATTGCAGCGGACTACCTAGGTGGTCTCTTAGGTAGGTATGAGTGCTGTCACTTATTTCAGCAACAATGCCTAAATCCCATAGATAGTCTTTAGCAGTAGTACCGTCATCTATCTGCAAGACATTATCAAACTGTTTTGTGAGGTCTACTACGTACTTAATCTCTTTTGTAGGGTCAAGCTTGCAAGAAATAGTTTCAGCTACTTTTACTCCAAGACCGTTATAGAGATAGCGTGAAAGAGTACCTAAGGCATCTTGTGCTTCTTCTAGTCTGTTGTGCGCACCAAAGTTAAAGCTTTGCATTACTGTGCCATTTTTAACAATCTCTCTGATATTGCCCCGTTTGTCAAAGCTCTGTTCGGTAAGGCACTCTTCTGTCTTTGAGCTCGTGAGCTGGTTTAAGAGGTTAAAGCTGTTGTTGGTAATACTGCCTTTTTCTGTAAGGGTGGTAAGGTTGTTGAACTCATCATATTCAAAGCTTCTTAAGAGCTGGCAGTCTTTAGTGACACTGGTAAGCCTTGAGAGCACATCATAACTGTAGTGGTAGTCGCCACTTACTTCGGGAAGCTCTCTTCTCATTTGTGTGATGCCTACTTTTTGAGCAAGCTCATTGTAGGTGAAACTAAAGCTATCTAGAATACCTTGACTGTCACGGTGCGTGATGTTTTCGAGCAATCCTGCCTCTCCGTAGGCGTAATGTGCGCTCACTCCATTTGAGAAGTGTTTTTGACATAAGTCAGAGTTAGTGTCGTAAGTGTAGCTAATATCTACATCGCCACAGCTCAGTCTTGAGAGTCTTAAGTACTCATCATAATCAAAGAGCAGCCTTTGACCACTGGGATAGGTAATGGAGGTTCTTTCTCCTAATTCTCCGTAGCTGTAGCCTATCTCTTTGCCTTTGTAAGGGGGTGGAGGAGTATATCCAATGATGTGTGTCATAGATAAGGCTTGAAGAGTCAAAAGATGTCTGTTAGTCTTTTTCTAGTTCAAGAGACTCTAGAGCTTCAACGATTTGTTTCAAGGCTAGGTTTGTTGAAGTGCCAATACGGTCGAGGTCATCTGAGATTTCAGAGGCGTCAATAATGACATTGCCTACACGAATTCGCGTTTCAAGAATCTTTTCACCGGGAACATAGGGAAAGGGTGGGTGTGAGCTCCGGTTCCAGAAAACTGAGCGCAAGGTTGCTTCAACATTATCTGAAACAGTTAGGTACCGAGCAGGGATAGTTGAAAAGCGACCTTCCTCTCTCCCACCGTATTCTTTCGTTTGCATTTTCAACACTGTCATACACACCAAGGGTAAAGAGTTCCTACTCGCCTAACTGAAGTAAGCGTACAGTCAGCCCAGTCAGTATGTCCAGACGTGTTAGTCATTGTCACTTTGAATGTCTGCTGCTTTAAAGGCATCTACAATTTGTTGGAGTGCTTCGTTGGTGAGACTTCCCATGCTGTCTAGATTGCTTCCATTCAAAGATTCGCTAATGCGTATACGCACATTATTTATTCTTACATCAGTGTACAAAAATTTTGAGCCTGAATACATATACAGTGCATCAGCGCTACGCTCCCAGAATATAGGCCAAAGCGTTACATCAATGCTGTCCGAAACTGTCACTCTTCTAAATTGTATGCCCGAAGAATGCGGCGTTCTCTCTCTCTCCCACTGAAACCAATCTATAGCCTCTTCAGAAGTTTCGTAAACATCAATTGAGGCTCGTACATGATTCAGGCAATTATCAGCTAATCCATAGCTCTCAAATCTAAAGACCCACTCATCGCCTGCTACGTCGTCAATCATCCTAATCCTCGCCCTCAATTCATCTACGTCATACACAGGAAAATCTGCCAAAGGGTCTAGAACAGATATATCTACAGGAGAGCTCTTAAGTATTCTTGGACCCCAAATAGGATTGGGCGGAAGGATATTGCACATGAGAGCAAGTCCAGCAATTATTCCTACGACAATAACAACTGTTCGAAAGTGCTTTGACCCAGTAAGCTCTTGAATCTTTTCAGATGTAAGAATCTTTCTCATTTCTATTAACGCTTACTCTCAAATTCCCAGACTCCTACAAAGCCCTTGGTGGCAAGTTCTGTGCTCGTCAGCCTGCCATTGTTAGAACCAGATCCCACTCTTCTAACCGAGGTAAGCGTACAGTCAGTCCAGTCATATCGCGCGTCATCAAATTTGCTACTACCAAGACCGACATGCCCTGCGATACCCAGTCTTGCCAAAGTGCCTGAGACAAAATTATTGTCTACCCCAGGGATTCCCATATTTCCATGTGCAAAGAGGTCTTGTAGAGCATGCAATCCTTTGCCCAGTGTTGTGGGACAGTTTCCATTTATCGCTAGGTTTAGATAATAGTTTGCTATAGATATGCGTGTGTTTACATTTGAGTTAACTCTTGAACTTGGAAGGTTTCCTATCACAGTATTGTTGTGCCTGACATTGAAGTGATAGGCTTGTCCTGGACCCTGAAATCCTGTAAATATGTACGCAGTAGACAGCTTAAACATAGGTATAGGATTAGGGAAGGGCATAGGTATAGACGGCATGAGCTGCAAGTTTTGCGAAACATCTTGTGTGCTTGGAGGATTCCAAACAGGATTAGTGCTAGAGATGCCTGTAGGAACATTGATGTTTACAAGGGGAGCTTGTTGCCAGGTGAAAAAGTTGTCGACTCCTTTGCTTCCGGCTACGATTTCTTCAGCAACACTTCGCGAGATGCCTAAGCCATCTCTATCAGTGACCCACTCCATAGTTCTTTCATCATGCACCCCACTTCCCCATTTGCCCAACCTGTCCACATACGTAAGCGGGTCACTCATAACGTAGCTGTACAGATTAGTGCTTTGCTTAATAGCATTTATGTCAGGTAAAGCACTTCCGCTGTCTCCATATAACATGTTACCTGTACCCCAGTGAGTATCAGCAGAAGTAAAGCTCATGGTAGTTGGGTCATAGTGTCTTGCTTGCGCAAAGTAGCTGTTAGCTGTCTTGTCAAAACTGTAGCCGGTATATCCAAAGGGCTGGAGGGTATTTTGATTGGCAGATAGGTCTTGTCCAAATTCTCCGTAGACGTAACTTTGAAGGATAGTGCCGTCACTGCCTATAAATTGCAGCGGACTACCTAAGTCATCTCTTAAGTAAGCTGCCGTGCTTCTGTCGCTTAGCTCAGCAAGTATGCCTGTATCCCACAGGTAGTCTTTGACTTTCTTGCCGTCATCTATTTGCATGACATTGTCGTATTGTTTGGTAAGGTCAAGTATGTATTCACTATCTTGAGCAGGATTGAGTCCACCTTCTGTAGTGGTCGCTACACGGCCTCCCAGTGCATTGTAGAGATAGCTTGTTTCTATTCCCTCTTTGTTTGTAGCACGCTCTAGTCTGTTCAGTGCTCCAAAGACAAAGCTTTGTGTTGGGATGCCACCTTCAATGACTTCTGTTAGATTACCCCGTTTGTCAAAGATGTTTTCTTGTAGGCGCTCGCCTACTTTAGAGCTCGTGAGTTGGTTTAAGAGGTTATAGCTGTTGTGTATCTCAGTCTTTCCGTCTTGAATAGCTACCGGATTAGAAAAGTCATCATAGGCAAAAGACTTAATAACTTGCCCATCTTTACTGACCTGAGACAGTCTTGCGAGTGTGTCATAATCAAAGTGATACTCACCACTTGCCTCGGGCATACCTCTTCTAAACTGGGTAATCCCTATCCTTTGGCCTAGAGCATTGTGTTTATAGCTATAACTATCAAGTATTCCTTGTGCGTCTGTGTGAACAAGTTCTTCTAACTTGCCTGATTGACTGTGCTTATAGCTTGCTATAACTCCGTTTGAGAAGTGTTTTTCTTTTATATGTGACTCTTTATCATAGATGTAATCAACACTAAAATCGTCTGTACTTAGTTTTGTAAGTCTGAGGTGTTTGTCATAGCTAAGATTAACTACTTTGCCACTTGGATAGGTAATGGAGGTCTTTTCACCTGACGAGCCAAAGGTGTAGCTTATTTCTCTTCCTTTGTAATCTATCACTTTGGTGGTTCTGCCTAAGGCGTCAGTTTCGATTGTGGTCGTACCTAACCAGTCATCTATTTGTACGAGTTGTCCTTGCGCGCCATAGCCAAAGCTTGCTTTCTTGCCGCAAGCATACTGCACTTCTGCAACTTGCCCTAAGGCATTCCAACTGTAGTTCGTTTCATGCCCCTCTTTGTCAGTGATGCTAATGACTTGCCCTGCACCATTGTGCCTAAAGCACTCTTTGTTGCCAAGAGGGTCGGTAACTTCTTCTATGCGTCCCAGTATATTTCTTTTGTAGTTGGTGACCTGCTCTATTGTGCCATCTTTGCTTGCCTTGGTCATTTTAATGATTTCACCACGTGCATCTCGCTCATAGTGGGTGCAGTTATTATCTGAGTCAGTGACGGTGATTATGTGTCCCCTGTTGTTTCTTGTATACGCTGTGGTATTTCCAAGCGCGTCAGTAACAGAGGAGAGATTACCTACCTTGTCATAGGTGCATACCTCAACTTCGCCGCAGTCAGTATAACTGCGTGTGATTTGACCTAAAGCATCTCTTTCAAAGTGTTTGCTGTATCCACTACTGTGAGTGACAGTAACAAGCTCTCTGTTTTTATTGTAGTTGTATTCTGTCCAAGTGCCATCTACATGAGTTGCTTTCTTTAGAAGCCCTCCTGGGTAATAACTCGCAGCAGCAATTGTCTTAGTGGCATCTTTAATGCTTACAATATCACCTAAGGGCGAGTATTCCAAGGAAAAACTTTGTCCCAGTGGGTCTGTTACTTTTGTAAGCTGGCTTGCAAGGTCATATTCTTGAGTGTAGGTATTGTTGTTGCTGTCTTTGTAAGCAGTAATATTTCCAAAGAAGTCACGCACTGCTTCGCGCACGCCTCCGCCAGGCTCTATGATTTTTACTATTCTGCCAAGCGCGTCATATTCAAAGCGGGTCGTATTTCCTGCCCCGTCAGTAACAGAGATTCTATTGCCATTAGCATCGTATTTAAAACGCGCAACAACATGCCCCTGTGCATCAGTGACTGCTATAAGTTGATTGAGCTCATTGTAAGCAAAGCTCGTGATAGCCCCTGCTTCATCAGTGTGACTTGAGATATTGTCTCTGCTGTCATAGTCAAAGTAAGCACTATTGCCACATTTGTCAGTGACACTTATGCGCTGTCCTTTTTCATTGTAGGCATGCGTTATACTGTGTCCATCAAAGTCAGTGACTTTTATAAGCTGTCCAAGTAAGTTGTAGTTAAGATATTTGGTGTCGCCAAGAGCATTAGTAATACTTAAAACTTGACCGCGCTTATTATAGGTCCACTCTGTTCTGTTTCCCTCAGGATCAATTTGGACAATCAAGCGTCCCAGTTTGTCGTATGTGTAAAAGCTGGTACCAAAATGGTCTTTGATTGAAGTAGGATTGCCGAGTCTGTCGTAAGTGACTTCTATGGTGGATTTGTCAGGAAGGGTAACTTTGGTGATTTTACCGAGTCTGTCTCTGTCAGTTTTAGTAACCCTACCTAAAGCGTCAGTAATACTTATGAGTAAACTTTGCTGGTCATACTCCGCCCTAAAGAGCGTTTCTTCGTTTGCGGCAAGTGCAATTAGATTGTTGCGCTCATCATAGACAGCGTGCCTTTTTTCATCCAGTGCATTTATGTGACATATCTGATTGCCATCTTTGTCGTAGTCAAAGCGGTTGGTGTAGCCTAACTTGTCAGTAACTGAGATGAGCTGGTTATAGTCGTTATAGACTGCTTTTTCTGTACCATCAACATAGATAGTGCCTGCGTTTCTATACTCTTTGTCGTAGAGATAGATAATGTCTATGTTTTCTGGATCGGTAAGCGTTGTTTGGCGCTCTTTTTCAGCGTAGCTAAAGAGGTATTTTGTTCCGTCTGCTAGTATTTGCTCTGAAACGCGGTCTTTGTCGTCAAAGACGTTTGTGACTGTCTTTATTCCAAGGGGATTAGTAATACTTACTATGCGCGCTTTGCTATCGCAGTCAAAAGTATAGATTTCCCCTTCTTCTCCTGTGATGGTATGCAGATTGTTGTTCTTGTAGCCAAAGAGTATTTCTCTATTTTGGCTATCTGTTACTTTGACAAGTCTGCCATCTTTGTAAGAAAAATCATAATCAATGCCAAGGCTGCTTGCTACTTTAGTGAGCTGATTTGCCTCATTGTAGCTATATTCTAGGGTGTAAGTGTCACTTAAAAGTTTTTCTATCTTGCCCTCTTTATCAAAGTGATAACTCGTTTTGTCGTTTGCAAAGAAGGTGAATCTATCGTCTTGTTCTATGAGTGAAACACTCGCACCTTCTGAGCTCTCAAAGACATTTTCTTCAATTTCATAGAAGAGTATACGGCGACCATCTTCTAAAATGACACTTATTTGGTCGTTTTCAAAGCGCATAGACACCTCAAAAGAATGTGTCCAGCCCTTGCCCAATGATCCCTCCCTATATTCGAGTGCATTATAGGTAAGGAGAAAGAAAAGGGGCGTTTGAGTAGCTGTTTCTAGGTAACTTCTTTGATAGATGAAGTTACCCGTAGACATGTTTACCGGGTCGCCTGCAAACTGGTAGCGGTAGTTAACACCGAGAAGGGTTGCAAGGAGAACATTGATTGCGTTATGGTCCTTGAGCAACCTATTTACATCTTCTGGACTTAGACCTGCCTGAAGAAAGTACTCCATCACAAAGCCATTCCACTCTCTAAGCTCTGCGGCACGGAAAGCTGCCATCGCCCTTCCCACTCTGTCAATGGCAGCTTCATAGTCCTCAAGAGCTGCATGGAGACGATTTAACCTGCTTTGCCTGTTAAAAATCCTACTTCTCAGAGCGCTTGCATCTGAGGCTCTCACATTTGAATTTTGCAGTGACAGAAAAGAGCTTTCTATGCTGCGAAGATTATCCAGGTCATCATCAAAACGCCTTACAAGGGTTCTGCACCTCGTTTGTGCTCTTGATTTTGCAGCAGCCACATACCCAATACGTCGCGGGCGAGAGACTGATGCCCCTAGCACAGTGGCGATTGTTACAATCCTGGATGAAGCATCTTCTGCTCTGTCTAACACATTGCCTAGCGCCTGGTGCAGTCTTTCCAAATTGCCAATATACCTATTCCTGTCCGAATTAAACATATTGCCTCTTGCATCAAAGGCATTGGCACTGCGCCCCGTCCATCCTGACAGAGTAAGGTTGTGGTTTTGCTGCCTAAACCTATCCATCACCTCTGAAATTCGTCTTGTATTACTCTGAAGTCTTTTGCGAACACTAATTAGGACTGTAATATTTAGACTAAAATTTCTCATAGCGTGTTCAAGCTCCTACTTTAGCTGTTGCGATGGAATGCTCTATCTTGGGCGACAAGGCTACTTCGTCTTATATTGAGCCTGGTTATTTCACTAACAACTGCATTGCGCAGCCCTGTGTTTGCAGTAGCCACTTCACGATTCATGTTCCGGATCTCCGTAGCCATCCTTGATACAGATGCAGGCTGAAAGGTTGCGGCAACATCTTCTGCAAGCGTGCCGAGTTCTGAATTTTTTATTGTGTCTCTATCTATCATTGAGCGCAAGCGCGTTTGTGCCGTATTCAAGGTATCAATATCACGACCAATGCTTGCGATTTCGTTGCAGCGGCAACGTGACATAGACAGTGCCTCCTATCTGTTAAATATCGTAGTGGCACGTGCAAGCCTTTGGTCTGTTTCACGAAAGCGCAAACGGGCTCTATCGGTTTGATTAGAAAGGGTTTGCAGCATAAAAAGTCCTTTGAGCGTTTGGTTCCTGACCTCCCTTATGGCTTGATTGTAATCGGGGCGACCAGTGCCTGTCCACGCATCAGCAAGTTCGTTTAGGAGTGTGTCTTGCGCATTTGAAAGGTCCAACAGCTGGTTAATCCCTCTTTGCTGAGCTGATATCGTATTGTCAACTGTAACTTCAGATAGTCGTATTGGTATAGCCATCTATCAAACACACTCCTAGCGAATTGAGGAAGAGTACATTTCGACCTGCTTTAACGCACAAGTCCTATGTGGAAGTAAAGCGTTTGTAATTTATATTTACTATATTGTTCTGATTTGACTTGCTATATTGCGGTCTGTTTCTTCGACAATGTTGGCTACGTTTACAAGCTGTCTATTAATATCATCAAGTAGCTGAGCGAACTCATTTACTCTAGGCTTGAGGCTATTGAACTGGTTATCGAAGTTACGAAAGGCTTGACCGTCCCAGTTAGTTCTAATGGTTTCTTGTTCTGATTGAAGCCTTCTAAGAATGTCTCTGATTTCGCCTGCTCCTTGTGTGTAGCGTGTAGCTGAAGAGCGGAGTTGTTCTGGGGTAAGTCTAATCTGTCCAGACATGGCAAGTCCTTTCGATTGAAGG
>Ga0131853_10023557_pt1 | contig 11115 bp, 7 predicted proteins | sample TergutLab28metaG_FD_92764 | JGI IMG/M metagenome (GOLD analysis project Ga0131853, IMG submission 92764) | Labiotermes labralis P1 segment gut microbial communities from Petit-Saut dam, French Guiana - Lab288 P1 (version 2) (version 2) | ecosystem: Host-associated > Arthropoda: Insects >...
CATGAAGAGCTCCAATACATGTTCCAATAGTGAGTATACCTCTACGTTATACATGCATAACTGAACTATAACATTATCCAACGTGTCTGGGATACTCCCTAAAAAATGACATGCCACTTTTTGGGAAAATTTAATTTTTTTGTATTTTCATAGGGTCTATCGCTTCAACTTTCGAATTTATCGCGCATCCAAATTTGGTTTCATCCAAATTTACTACCAATATTGACGATGTCAATTTCTAATATTCAATGTTCGCGCGTTATACCCTACGACATGTCATGTGGTCTAGCCTCGGCATTACATCCCACGTGGAATGATTCAGATTAGATAATCCCTTTTTACACTTCCATGAAGAAATTCGATACATATTCCATTAGCGGGTATACCTCAATGTGGTACGTGCAAAAAACTGTACTATAACTTTACCCAGTGCATCTGGGCTACTCCCCAAAAATATGACATGCCACATTTTGAGGAAAATTTAATTTTTTGTATTATCATAGGATCTATCGATCCAACTTTCGAAATTATCGCGCATTCAAATTTGATTTATTCCAATTTTACTACCAATACTGACGATGTCAACTTCATTACATTCAACATTCGCGCGCTATTTCACAACGACCGGTCACGTGGTCTTCGCTTGACATAGGGGCTACTACGTAGAGACCACCATACCAGAATATACGGCGGCACACGCGGGTCACGTGGCCGGGTCACGGGGTCTTCCTTTAGCGTAGGGGGGCCACGGAGGGACCAACATACCTGACTGGACGGCGGCTCCAACCCTGAATATGGACTCTTTCCTTCAAATCGAAACCCACTCCTTTTTAATAATGTGGACTATAAACACCAATATTACACTTAGTCCACTTCTTGCACTTAGTCCACTCTTGCAATATATACTACAGGTCACGTGGTCTTCCTTTAGTGTAGGTGGCCACGGAGGTTCCTCTTTACCAGACTGCACGGCGGCCCCACCCTGATGATGGACTTTTTCCTTCTAGTCGAAACACGCTCCTTTTTAATAATGTGGACTATAAGCGCCCGATTACTACTCTCGTCCGCACCGGGATTCGATCCCCAGGACCTTCCAGCTCGTAGCGAATCGCTACACCGACTGTGCCACGACCATCCCCTGCAAGAGATGTCACAATGGAAGTACGGTAGTGAGAAAGCATGTTCACGTCATGAGTTCCGCAAAAGTCCTTGCCTCACAACGGATTATATTACGCTACAAAACTTTTCTTACGGAAAAACTCGCTGTCGGTACTCATTACCCCCTCGCCTGGGGCAAAAAAAGCTATCGAGTCCACCAGACAATGCGCCTGGAAAAAAGTCCCTGGTGACGCTGCACTTTGATAGGAAACGCTGTAGACAGCTACACTTGATACGATACGCCCAGCTGCAAAGACCCGCACTGTTTATCAACCGACTATTAGCACTGCATTGATAGTGTGATAAACGTGGCTTGTGCTCATTCAGCATTACGCCATTAACCGAATGCAGAGTTCCACGCACTAACATCTTGTGACGTTAGACTACATTGCACGGATTCACACTACGGCCGCGTTATCAACCACACGTTAAATATACGTCGTGTGGGCCCAGGAGCCTGACTGGGCGATGCGAGGAAGAGAAATATCTATACCCCAGTCTGGAATCAGAAGCGATTTCCCTGTAGTCCGGCCGCTAGCTTCCCCACGACGGTAGCTGAGCTAATTGGGTGGCTTTCGATTATTGAGTCGCGGGGGCCCCGGACCTGTTACCTACTACACTGACGATGATGTTCGATTATGGCAAAAGAATAACAAAATTCTTATATATTTTGCGAGGATGGATTTCTCTCTTCTCCGCCGCGTCTGGACGGGTCCCAGGAACCACTCCCAGCCAGGAGATACCAGAGGCTTTTGCCACAAGGCGAACTGGCTCGTGGGAGAAGGCAACTACTCCCTCCACTTCCTCACAAATCACGAGGCAATGCCTAACTAAGCAGAGATTGCCTTCCTGTATATCAGATTCCGCATCGTCAATAGTTCCCTAAAACCAATGCACTCACTTTTTTTCGCTCTGAAATGACGCAATGTCTCGGTCGAGTGAGTAGCACGTTTCGCCATTCAAGACGGCCAGGTTTCAACCCTCAATCTGGAGTTCGATTATTCTGGCTCTAAACGCGACCTTTCTCCGCCTCTCCAGATAAATGCCATTAACAGTGCCACAGATCTCGAAGTTACAGCCGCCTCCATTTGTTCATACCTAATTATTCATCCGTTCTCACACCACTAGACGCTTTATGCCTAAATTTCAATTGGCTGAATGCACGCCAACTTGGAAAATCGGACAGCAGACAACAGTGGTTCATCTTACCGTCACCCCGAGGCAGCGATACGCTTTTAGCGCCATCGTTCGGCGTGGGATGGCGCTAGGGACTACTTTCGGAGACAGGAGGTATCATCCCGTAGGCCGTTACCTTCATAACGAGGCCTGGCGAAACTTTCCAGCACACACACTTCACCTTCATCTACGGAAGCAGGGATGCGTAACGAACGACGCTCAAACAATTCTTAACATGTTCACATCATTAACCTTTTAAAGCCTACTCGTTACTCGATTCACCAACAGGCTTAACATTCACGAACTATAGATTCTGCCCACACTGTATTTACGTGTTTTGTACTTATCTCGGGAAGCACAGCGGATATATAGCATCAACTGATTGGTTTTTACAGCCGAGATGAAATGTGTTTACTGCGCCGTACGGACTGTGTGTTTAAATAGAACAGTTCACGTTTCGTGTTTAAAGGATTAAATCAGACACGTTAACGCCATTTACTGGAAGTGAAACTGACGACGTAATATGTATATGAAAAACTCTTCACCAAAGAAACACAGGGCGCCACTAACTAAACCACTTAAAATAAATGTAATAATTCAATCCATATAAGGAACTTTTTACCCTAAACAGACCACGAAGGCCCAGACAGGGATTGTGGCAAAATAATAACAAAATTCTAATCTTTCTTTAACCTCGGCACTACATGGTGGTGGGTGGTCAACGTCACGCTCCGGCCTTTTTACCCCCGCGAAAGAGACCCGATACCCAATGTACAGGAGGCTGGATGAGCCCCAAGGCCGGTATGGAGAAGGGTTGAGAATCTGGTCTCCACCGGGATTCGACTCCCGAACCGTCCAGCCCAGATCAAAATCCTAACCACACGCTAAGAAATAACCCGGCCTGTTCACATGAGAGCGAGTCCCTTCCAGAAAACAATTTAAACATTTCTTTCCATTTAAACACTTAATCTCTTAAAGCTGTGACCTTCAAACCTATCTCTCTTTCAGATTTTAACAGTTTGTTCACACAGCACAACTTGACTGTGTGGCCTAAGACAGGCATTCCATACCAGACCCTGATGAGGACCGGGTGATTGGCAGGCTGTCTTGATTGAACAAAAACAGAGAAATTACACAATGCTCAAAGTGGCCCACTGCCACTTTTGTCCAGCATGAATGTAACAAACATTACACTGGGAATGAACCTGCATCTGCACAGTGAGACACTAGAAAATATGCACCCTAGTTATGACACAACCCCAACCCATAATTCCTAATATCAGGAGCCACACAAGCCATGTCAAACAGCCTCTCCTAACTATAAAAAAAAAACTGGAGATATGTGGAGAGAAGCATGATGGATTTGGAACCCCAAACAGCAAAAACCATCAATCCTATCTCTTTTCAGGCATGGGACACTCAAGAATATCACATCATTCCCATCACACCCCAACATTTCCAAGCAAGAGGAGCTATCCCCTTTAAACATCCAGCAAAATTTATGTTGTTACATGGGTTCTGGGTTTTGACACCCTAAAAGAGAGAGACATCTTCTTCCAAACATGTAGCTAGCTAACAAATATATGATGTCTCATCCCCAAGGAATGTACTATTTACAGTCCCTGCCATGAGAATCTCATTATTGTCACATAACTGACAAGAAAGGCCTTGGCAGGTTGCAGATCAAACTTCAGACTTGAAATGTAGATACTGGCTCAGCCCTAAGTATGACATAATGGGTGATTCAAGAGGAAAGGTCAAGATTTTGGGAGGTGACAGTACTGGTCATTGTTAGGAAAAAAGTGCATACTAACATGTGTCCAATTCTCAGTGGTTACTGAGTTACGGCTCTTTGAATTTACAAATACAAAAGCAATGGAAATAAAGAAAAAATTACTTATTTAATTCCATTTCAATTTTAATTTGATATTTTAATGACAAATTTGTTACAATTCACAATGAATGTTTGAAAATCACACCATCAACCTCAGTGCCCTTTGCAGGTCGTGAGCAAAGACAGCGTTATTGCTCATCTGTTTTGATTTTCCCATTTCTTTACACAGGAGGCAGCATCCAATACGCTTGCAAGAAATTCCTCCTGTGTACCCACCTTCCTTTTGTAAACTTCCCTCTTCATCCAACTCCACGAACAAAAATATAATGGAGTTAGCTCAAGAAATCAAACAGCTTTATTTCAGTAACCATTCACAATCAGGCACATGTTCATATAAACTTTTTTTTTATTGCAGTGACTGATACTATCACATCACAAAATACTGACTTTTCCTCCCGATCCACCCTATTTCATCATGACAGAGCTCGGCTTGCTGCATCAAACCTTCAAAACAAACTGCTTCGCATATAACAATTCATAATTGTATTCACTACATATGAAGTCACACAAATCACTTAAAAATTTATACATGACATGTGGGAGCACTACATTTTGACAAACATGAAGTCCCTAAATCAATTCATTGTTTATGGCAGTACTAAATCATCCTTGAAACATAAAGGGCAAATTCTACGAAGATAATTCAGTGTTATATGTGTAAAATATTAAAAACAGTATGTACCTGAAGTAAGATGTGTTTAGTTCTGCTAGAGATAGAGTTTTTCTTTTCACCAGACTGAGCACTGCCAAGCTGGCAGCACTGTCAGTCACAGTCGCTATGGAGTAATAATGATACTGCCTCTACAGTGAGCAGTAGTTTGATGATTAGTTACACAAAGAAAAGGACATGTAATCCATGGAGGTCAGACTAAAAATTATTATTTTAGTGAAAACCTTTGGCCTTTAGTTTCACTTTACTGACAGTTACGATGTGATAAAAAATAAACTGCAATCCATTGTGGCTGTTCTCTGCCTGGTAAGTTTAGTGAGAAATGTTTGGGTTTTCAGGTTCATTTTACAACAGAGATTAAACTCCAAGAAAAATACTAACCATGTAAAAAGGTGAGACTCTGACGCTTTATTATGAGATACTCAATTTTATCAAAAACATTACTCAAAGTTTGAATGACCCAGCCCAAGCTTATGCAACACCTTCCTTTTTGCACTTTTACAGGTGTAATATACCTCATAATTACTATCACTGTTAGCAATCCTGTTTTCCTATGACCTGCAACACCAAATAGACATCACAGAATATGAAAGTGCTTTCTGTCATGAACACTTCCCTCACACAAGTGTTGCAATATGTTTGTGCCATATACACTGTTCTACAGAACAGAAATAACTGGCTCTTGTATTCTGGCCCTAATCCATAACTTTCAATATGTAAGTACATATTACCATCACATACATGTTGCCAAGAATTTCATCAAAGATTATAATGGAACACTTGATGATAATGGGACCAGACAAGGCAGATGCTCTGGTCAAACACTTTTAGTTTAGACATATATTACTGACGTAAATCGTCAAAAGTATTCCTGAATAATTAAGTACCTAATTCATGGATAGCTTAACAACTGTTACGAGATACTAAGCAGGCTACATTTGCTGTATACCACTACTCCCAAAAGGCTGGAAGGGTGGTGTCACTACCACATTAATGTCATAAATAAAACATGCCTTTATACTTTGCATGTGTTGGTTCAGATTTGACCGCCTCTGTGGTCTAGTGGTCAGAGTTTCTGGCTACAGATCCCCGGCGCTATCAGATTTTCTGAGTAGTAGTGGGTCTGGAACAGGGTCCACTCAGCCTCGTGAGGTCAATTGAGGAGCTACTTGAATGAAAAAAGTAGCGGTGCCAGAGATTAACGGCTGTGGGGACCCGTTGCGCTGACCACGTGATACCCCTCTATCCGCAAAAGTTGGCACTAACTTCGCCGACCGGCGGCGGCCGTTCTGTCGGTATAGTTCGCGTGCGGACTAAGGCCACGGAGTTTGTTTTTTTTGGTTCAGATTTACGTCTTACGCGTTGGGACCAAAAATCACGTGTGACCGTTTCTATGCATGGCCATACTGGCTGAAGTAACACACCTCACTACATGGCACTAATTGCTCTCATCTCAAATTGGTTGACCGTTTACTTATGTCATAGTACGCACTTTCAGCCCATAAAATATTTAAACTTGTGAATGGGTTACTCAAATGTGTCACTGCTATTCAACCAACAGTTAAAGAGTTCCATCCGTAATGTCGACGAGTGAAACCATGCAAATCCATCATACTTTTATTGGCGTACGGGAACACCGCATAGTTCGACATTCTGCAAGTAACATTGTACTGATAAACAATCAATTTGTGTTATTACACGAACAAGCGAATTAAAGGGCTCCTCTTTTAGGCTTAATTAAAATGGCGGCAGCCGGCATGTACCAGCAGCTTAGCATTGATAAACGTTTACAGTCAACTTATACCCCGAAAAAAAAAATTGTAAATACAAATCGCTGTACTCTTGTGAATATGTCTGAAAATAAACACTGCTTACCATTTCCCCTGAGCAAATCCAACTTCACACCTATTACTGGGAACACTGGTCAACACAAACCACAACACACCCAACACTCAGAAAGGAAAGTTGCTTCGCTCACTGATGGATGAATTCTCACGTAAGAGTATGGTGTATCGTATTAATGCGCATAATCGCTTCATGAAAGAAGGCCCCCTCTCATTGGGTAACGATGAAGGAAAACTCCCATGTGTAAGACTTTCCTCCAATAATATGCGATTACTTAGCACATATAGCATTAAGCACTTTCCCTGTGACTCATCCTTAAGCAATACAAATATTCTCCGAAAATTAATCCTACACATTTATTTACGTCGGCAGAGACAATTGGGATTTAAAACCAATGTATGTTGCATGAAAGCCATCTTACTCAGAACTATTTTTTGTGACAATCGGAAACCACTTACCATGCAATGCGGTTGACGAGTTTGCCACGCAATATTGAAGGGACTTAAATTTCGTGTTTATATGATTACGCAAAAATACCCACAATAGTTTTCCCCTTCTTTCGTGCCTTTATGGCGTACATACACCTAAGTTGTATTAGGGTCTGAGATGAATATGTGTTTGAAAACGCGGTTACTTAGTTGTACAACATATACAAGTACCAATTCATAATTTACATCCATCTAAAACAGACCACCAATGAACGTGAAGTCGTAAAGGATATTACCAAATATGGTAAGGAGGAAATGTAAACATATTGCTTCAAACGACCCTCTTCCATGTGCTCATACTAGGCCTAATCTAATAACGAAAAGCGATCCAGTACAGTTTATCATACGATCGAGTTATGGCTTAAAACGCATCAAACTTCAAGAGGTACACACAGGCATAAATCTGCGTGGGAATGATTTGTGGATGCATATGTTAGGGTGGGAAAATGCTGAACTTTTATTCAGCGTCAAAAGTTTTGTTGCTTTTTAAATTTTTACCCACAAAAGGTTGAATCGTTATTTAATTTCGGGGAGCCACCATAACGTAATTATAAAGTAAATTTTAATATTAAATAAATGACAACAATTCTGCAGAAGATTTATTCAATGAGTATTGTCATATACTACAATGTTCAGTACAGTACTTAGTTTCAGCTATCATTTTCGGCTTCAGTTTGCCATCTACAGACAAAACTTCGTAATCTAAATGAGAATTTTAATGAATGCAATGATTTGCTGCAGGAATTACGGTGTTGTGGCCAGTGCTTTTCTGTTTTCATTTACATGATGTAGTTATTTCCTAAGCCTTGTAAGTTCAATCTCACATTGGTAAAGTAAAGCAAAGACTAATAGTAAGAACTGAGTGCTGTACTATACACTGTTGTGTATGAAATTAACAACTATCAATTTTTTTCAAATATTATACATCAATATAAAAATACTGAAAATGTTGCAAGATATAACTGCATTTCGATTACACTGAACAGTGTGCAGTACTGAGGTACTTAATAACATACAAATAATGGGCTATAAACCCACTCCCTACAGGAAATTCTAGGGTAGTATTTCAGTTAGTTGCAACTACTTATTTCCAAACCCCTTGTTGCTGTTCTTCAGTTACCCTACAGCATTATAAAAAAAATGCTTCAAAACTTCAACACATTCTGATATGGTTATTAAAGATATTTGTACAGATTTAATTTAATTTAATTTAAGGGCTTTCACAAAACAAATGAGGAAGAAATGTTGGTGGGAAAATGAACATTTTAGCTTCATGATTCGATGTTAGAACTTTTTTTTATAATACACTGAGCAGAAATATAACTTTACATTTTTAACTTTCATGAATCACTAAATTTGCAAGCCCAAAATTTGTTTCCCTACAGGGCAAAATTGTAACCCACATATCATGCTCTAAATATATTTCAGAGTTCATTCACACTTTATTTGGTAAAATAATCCTCAGCTTAGTGTTGATGACTACAGACCTGCAGAACAATTCAGAAACTTGCACATTTTACAGTTTAACTCTGTGTTTGAGCCAATATTAGACTCCATTGGTTCATGGTTATCTTTGATTATGTCTCTGGTGGTTACAATTGGCCAGCTTTTTACAGCATGTCATTCAACACATACATCACGATCCTACAAAACAGCACACAAACAAAAATGATTCCAGACAGAATTCATGAAGCCTACTGTCATAATTCATAGGTTTCTAGTTCCTGTTACTAATGTCATATTTAGATAGTGTAAATTAAATGCAATTTTGATTGACTTGCGATAAGAATGTGAGTGAATCCTGCACAAATGAAGAAAGCAGATTCCTCCACATTTGTGGAAGACAATAATTTTCATCAGCATTTTATTGCTTGGAATAAAAAGTCTGTTACAGATTATCACAATCATTATTATTTGTTGAAGAACTTATTACCCAACTAATGATTTTTTATATACAGTACCCTTATGATGCCCCTCTGCAATGGTTTACCATACTGTCACACCAAAGGCTAGGCTAAATTTCAAGCAGCCACCATGTTGTTGCCATTGTACAAAAACATTCATCAGCACCCCTCCCCCCCACCCACCCACCCACCCCCAAAAAAGTTGCATATTTTTTGAAGAACTGGTACCGTACATAATTTGCAACCCCATGTTAAGCAGTACTGCCACTGCTCCCATGCATTCAGCATGTGCACTCCATAGTGACAGCATAAATAAAATTTGCAATAGAGGGAATTTTCATCAAAATCTGTTTTTTGCTTCTTCTGTGAAATTGATGTTTTGTGGGTTGTCTCCATTTTACAAAATGGGGCAATACGTAAATGAATATACATGTAAAGACTTCAACTACATGTATGTTAGTTCAATTTAAGCAGCAAGATAGATAGTACAAATGTATGTCAGTCTTCATGTAAAAGTGTGATATTTCTGTAGTTTTAAGCAAAACAGGAAGTGATGACAAATTTTGGTCAAAATCCCCTGTAGAGAATTTGACAAAAACCTGGTGTGAGTTTCATGCAGACAGGCAGATTGTAACCACAGTGTGCATTTATGTACAGTAGAATTCCTTTAATCTGACACCAATGGGACCACAAGTGCAGGGATTATCATATGGTTCCAATACTGACCTTTCTTACACACAGTTCTTTGTCACTCCATAGTCAGCCACCAGAGAATGTGCACCTGTCAGTTATTTCCATTTCATCATAAAATAGCTTAGCTTTTTCAACTATCACATGCCCAGTCACACATTTTCCTTCAGAATACACTGCTGTAAGCCACTCTATAACAACACCTTGCCCAACTGCTGGGGTGTCAGGATTTTCAGAGCATTTGCATCAAAAGTAGAGGAATTCTAATGCATATGGCAAGATTCTCAGAATAAATTTTTTCAATTCCCTAGCAAAATTAAGAGGTTAGTCTTTTTAATGGTGGAATGGTGTTTTAGTGTTCATGAAGTATAGGTGGTTGAGAGTGGCCCGAAACCAACCACTCCGTTAGTACTATGGAAAAGGGGAAAGGATTCCTACTGTCACTGATGGTCTGTTCAAGTCAAGAAGGAGGTAGCGTGCCACCAGAATCAGTGGACCTGATTAGAATAGAGTTAGGATCTAGAACTGTATGACCCAAGTTCAACGACAACCGTTAGGGCTAAAAGCTAATTTCTATTTTACTACAGTTATATACAAATTTACACATATACGGGTCAAAGTGTCTTCCTTAGCAAAATTACACTCACAAGACAAAGTTATGAAATTTAGGCACAACTAGCTGTCTCACCTTTATATAACCAATTTGTCCCGTAAGTTTCCAAAGTAAGATTTCGAATTTACTTTAAAATTTAGTTCAACCAAAGCGACTCACCTCCAATAACCAAGAGGTACGCTATGTTAACCAGCACGTAAGCCTTCAATCCTTCGGAAATTCTTCACAGCTGATAATCTTCCTCAAGACGGCGGTATAGCATCTGTATTGTGTTCCAACTTTGTTGATTGAAAGTTACACCGAAAGTAAGTTTACTAGTCAAATATTCGTGAGAATATACAAAGGCAATTTGCTCATGTAATGCATTTCTGTGTGTGTTAACACAACCTTACATCAACTTAGCTTAGTTTCATACATCCCACACTGTAACAGTCTTTGAAGCTCTATGGAAGTAGAGCGCTGATGTCAGCCCTTTCTCCACTCGTTGACACAACTTTTTGTAACTTGGTCAGTTTATAAACTGTATACAGTGTGGTAACCGCTAAGCTCAGCTTCTGACAAAGTGTGTCGTTTCCTCGTTTTACACAATGTCCCATTTTCAAAATTACCAAATCATAAAATTACAAAAGTTCCTAAGCTATCGAAATTAAAAATGTACATTACAAATGTGCATTACA
>Ga0131853_10023559_pt1 | contig 11115 bp, 13 predicted proteins | sample TergutLab28metaG_FD_92764 | JGI IMG/M metagenome (GOLD analysis project Ga0131853, IMG submission 92764) | Labiotermes labralis P1 segment gut microbial communities from Petit-Saut dam, French Guiana - Lab288 P1 (version 2) (version 2) | ecosystem: Host-associated > Arthropoda: Insects >...
ATGACAATAGAGCAAGCTACAGAGCTTTTATCTAACGAGCTGTATTTTGGTGTGATGTTGGTTGAAATGGGCATTGCTGACGGCATGGTGGCGGGTGCCGCCAATTCTACAGCAGATGTTTTGCGTCCTTCATTGCAAATTTTAAAAACAGCACCGGGCACCAGCCTTGTATCCAGCTTTTTCATCATGTCCGTGCCAAATTGTGATTTGGGCAGTAACGGAATTTTCCTCTTTGCAGATTGTGGCCTTAATCAAAATCCAAATGCCAACGAAATGGCAGAAATTGCTGTGTCCAGCGCAAAATCTTTTGAAGTTTTAACAAGCGCAACGCCGATTGTGGCTATGTTAAGCCATTCTACCAAAGGCAGTGCAAAACATGCAGATGTTGACAAAGTGGCCGAAGCCACGAAAATAGCAAAAAACCTTAACACAAGCCTTGCCTTGGACGGCGAGTTTCAGCTGGATGCCGCCATTGTGCCCGAAATTGGTGCGCAAAAAGCAAAAGGCAGCGATGTTGCAGGCAAAGCAAACTGCCTTATCTTCCCTGACCTTGACGCAGGAAACATCGGCTACAAGCTTGTTGAACGCTTGGCAAAAGCACAGGCATATGGCCCGATTACGCAAGGTATTGCAAAACCTGTCAACGACCTAAGCCGCGGCTGTTCTTTTGAAGATATCGTTGGCGTAACGGCGATTACGGCAGTGCAGTGCCAAGGGAATTAAAGTAATTTCTCAAAAAAGAGGGGTGATGAAATGGGAATGACAGACAGACAGTTTGACTCATATCAAGCCAGGATGCTTAAACTATTAATCAGAATTGCGGAAGAAGTTAAAGAAAAAGGCGAAAGCAAAGAGCTTTTAGAGCTTATAGATGAAATTCAGCAGGAACTAAAAAGACCATAAAGAAGGGGAATGTATTATGAAAATTTTGGTATTAAATTGCGGCTCGTCATCATTAAAGTATCAACTAATTGACATGGCAACTGAAGAGGCCGCGGTACAAGGTCTTGTAGAGCGCATCGGCATCGCCGGCAGCCGTCTGGTTTTTAAGCTAGACGAAAAAATTGTAATTGAAAAAGAAATTCCTAATCATGACGTGGCGGTTAAATTGGTTCTAGACAGCCTTATTGACTATAAAATCGTTGACGACATCAAAGAAATTGCGGCATGCGGCCACCGCGTTGTGCATGGCGGCGAGCATTTTACAAAATCTGCCATAGTTTGCGACCAAGTAAAAACAGCCATACGCGAATGCATAGCTTTGGCACCGCTGCATAACCCCGCAAACCTTATCGGCATTGAAGTTTGCGAAAAACTTATGCCGGGTGTGCCGCAGGTTGCGGTGTTTGACACGGCGTTTCACCAAACAATGCCGAAAAAGGCATATCTTTACGCTCTTCCGTATGATTTTTACAAGAACCACAAAATACGCAAATATGGCTTCCATGGTACCAGCCATTATTATGTAACAAGACGTGCGGCCGAAATGCTTGAAAAACCAATCGAGCAACTGAAAATAGTCTCGTGTCACCTCGGCAATGGCGCAAGCGTCTGTGCTGTTGATGGCGGCATTTCTGTAGATACTTCTATGGGTCTTACTCCGTTAGAAGGTCTGATAATGGGCACACGTTCAGGCGATATCGACCCTGCCGCCGTTGCATTTATCATGGAAAAAGAGGGTTTAACCACAAAGCAGATGGAAAATCTGCTTAACAAAGAAAGCGGCGTTTTGGGTGTTTCCGGCGTTTCCAGCGACTTTAGAGACCTAGAAGACGCCGATGCGGCAGGCAACGAACGCGCAACGATTGCATTGGATATGTATCATTACCGTGTGGCAAAATACGTGGCATCATATGCCGCGGCCATGAAAGGTCTTGACGCCGTAATTTTTACTGCGGGCGTAGGCGAAAATGGCGCAGGCACCAGGGCGGCAGTTTGTGAATATCTTGCGCACCTTGGTGTGGAAGTAGACCACGAGAAAAACAATGTGCGCGGCAAAGAAAGAGATTTCTCAACCGACAGCGCGAAGGTGCGTTCGCTTGTTATCCCTACCAATGAAGAATTGGTTATAGCGCGTGATACTTTGCAACTTTGTAAATAATAGTTGACTTTTTCAGTAAATTACATTATAATAATTGGGTTGTGCTTCGAGCCTGTTTAGTATCTCCATTCCGACATCTTTTCGGCTTGCTGGACGAAAAAACGCTCGAAAATATGTCGAAAGCGAGATATTAAACAGACTCTTATGATTGATATCAGAAGAATTAACATCGGCGAAAACATCAATATTAAACAGAATGTCGAAATAGACATTTCATCAGATTTTGGTGTTGGCAAAACGGTCGAAATTGCTGTATGCGGCAAATTATCTAATATGGGCAAGTTTTTTCAGCTGGAGGCATGTGGAGAATGTATTCTGCACGTGGGATGTAGCCGTTGTTTAGCCGAAGATGAAATGCCGATAAAATTTCAAATTTTTGAAAAATTTGCAGAGATGGAAGACGCCGATGAAGACGATATCATCTTTACTAACAAAATGATTGACATGCGGTTCGCCGTAGAGCGTGGGCTGCTTGTTAATATCCCTATGAAGCCGTTGTGTAAAGATAGTTGCGAGGGATTGTGCCACAAATGTGGACACAATTTAAATCTGGGCACATGTAGTTGCGATGGGGAGATTAATGAACAATTTCGTCAATTATTACAATTATTTGAAGACAAGGAGGTGTAAATATGGCAATTTGTCCAAAAGGCAAGATTTCTAAAGGCAGAAGAGACAAAAGACGTGCGCAAAGCTGGCAAATTAGCTCTGCAACCCTGGTAAAATGTCCATCCTGCAACGAGCTTATTATTCCGCACAGAGCTTGCAGAGCCTGTGGAAACTACAAAAAAGTAGAAGTTTTGAAAGTTGATTAGTTTCATGGAATTTGTCCAAAAATATCCTACAAATGAGGCGATTTTATGGATAAAATGACCATCGCTGTCGATGTAATGGGCGGAGATAATGCCCCCCAGGCCGCTGCAATTGGAGCAATACAAGCTCTGGAGGATAAAAGTCTTGGTATATCAAAAGTAATTTTGGTGGGACGCGAAGACGAGGTAAAAGCAGTTTTGGCGGGGTATAATTTTGATGCAAGCCGCATTGAAATTGTTAATGCAGATGAAGTTATCAGCGTGGAAGAATCTCCTACAAATGCCATAAAAACCAAAAAAAATTCCTCTATGGTAGTTGGTCTTAATTTGGTGAAAGCGGGGCAGGCCGCGGCCTTTGTGTCAGCCGGCTCTACAGGTGCACTTTTGGCTGGCGCAACGCTGATAATAGGCCGCATCAAGGGCATAAAACGCCCTGCGCTTGGTGTTGTTTTTCCCAATACACAAGGCTATACTTTTTTGGTAGATAGCGGCGCGAATGTTGATGCAAAACCCGAATATCTGTTGCAATTTGCACAGATGGGAGCGATTTATATGCAATCCATTATGGATGTAAAAAATCCGCGTATAGGTCTTATAAATGTGGGAACAGAGCGCGAAAAAGGGAACATACTTACAAAGGAAGCCTATGTTCTTTTGGAAGGCTCCGACCTTAATTTTATAGGCAATGTAGAGGGGCGCGATGTACCGCTTGGTGCCGTTGATGTGGCCGTTTGCGATGCTTTTATAGGCAATATTATCCTAAAATATTCTGAGGGTTTTGCAAAAGGCATAATGTCGATGCTAAAGACCGAGCTTATGTCGGATAGTATGTCAAAATTTGGTGCATTATTATCAAAGAAAGCATACGGCAGATTGCGCAAACGTTTTGATTATACCGAGGTTGGAGGTGCCCCCTTTATTGGCCTTAATGGCCTGGTTGTCAAGGCACATGGCTCTTCTGATGCTAAGGCAATTAAAAACGCCATAAGGCAGTGCTGCAAATTTATTCAAGCTGATGTTGTGGGGCAAATTCGTGAAAAAATAAACAATGAAGGAGTGTAAAATATGGAATTCGAAAAAATTAGACAAATAGTAGCAGAGCAAATGGGCAAAGATGAGGCAGAAATAAGCATGGAAACCAGCTTTACAGACGATTTAGGTGCTGACTCTCTTGACCTTTTCCAAATTATTTCTGAACTTGAAGAGGCTTTTAGCATGGAATTTCCTCAAGAAGACCTAGAGAAAATTCAAACCGTTGGCGATGCTGTAAATTATGTGCAAAACCCAAGCTAGGTCGAGCCTATGGAATTATCACATCTAGAAGAAATAATTGGCTATAGTTTTAAATCTAAGCAAACCTTAAATCATGCCCTTGTTCATAGCTCTTATATCAACGAAAATAAGATGGATCCGCTGGCCAACAACGAACGTCTGGAATTTCTTGGTGATGCTGTCTTAGAGCTGATTACAAGCGATTATATTTTTGTTAATTTTCCTGAGATGACAGAAGGCGAAATGACCAAATTACGCGCAAGTGTAGTTTGCGAATCAACCCTTTCCCGTTGCGCCCGTGAGCTTGGCTTTGGCGGCTTTTTGAAGATGGGCAAAGGCGAGGTGGCCAATGGCGGCCGCGAGCGTGACAGCATACTATGCGACATTTTTGAGGCCATAATTGGTGCCATATATATGGATGGCGGCATACAGCCTGCAAAAAATTTTGTGCTAAGTGCGCTTGAAGCTGATATTCACAGTATGCGCGGCCTTACATGGATATCTGACTGCAAAACGCATCTGCAAGAGCAGCTTCAAAAAAGCAGTCAAGAGCCTATTGAATATTACGTCATCAAAGAAGAAGGGCCGGACCACAACAAGGTTTTTACTGTCGAGCTGGCACACGCAGGCAAAATTTTAGCGCAGGGCAGCGGCAGAAACAAAAAAGAAGCAGAGCAAGATGCCGCCCGTCATGCAATTGAAAGATTTGATTTGCGATAATAATAGAATAAAAGAACACCTGCGAGACATCGGCCATAGCAAGAAAGATTGATATGGCAGATTTTGGCAGGTGTTTTTATTTTACGCGGGATGTTATACCACTACATCCTTCGATGGTGAAATAACACGCCAACTTATTAATGCAGTTAATATTCCTATAGATATAGCCAAGTGCGGTGCATAATAAAAATTGGCCGCGGCAAAAATATTTTCTATCAGGTGGTCTTCAAAAATCATTACGGCGGCAATGTACCCAAGATATCCTGCACACAGCGCGAACAATGCAGTATATTTATTTATCAATCTAATGATATGTTCGCTGGCAATTAGCAGGACAGGCACAGAAATTGCAAGACCCAAAAAAGCGATTGACATACCCTGCGCAGTGATGTTTCCTGCGTCATCCGCAATAATTGAAATGACGGCGATGACATTGTCTAATGACATAGAAATATCGGCCGCAATTATTACCATAATAACCCGCAAAAAACTTATGTTTGCGCCAAAATTTTTGTGGTTATTTGTATCTCTAATCATGCCAATTATCACGTAAATCAGCATGGCACCACCAATAAGGCGTATATGAAGCCACGTTATTGAAAAGAGATGCCCCACCAACAGCATAAAAACAAGCTTTAAAACAAGAGATAGCCAGATGCCCAATTGCCGGGCCATGTTGGCCTTTTTCGGCGCAAGACCACGGGCTGCAAGAGCAATGACACCTATGTTGTCAAAGGAAACGATTAGATTTATCAATATAACTTGTAATAATGTAGACATTACGGCCTCCGCAGGTATGATTGCAAGTCGGTATGAGGCGTTGTCGACAACGAAAATCTATTTCAGCGGGTTTTCGGTGGTTGCCTCATGAATAATATATGTCCAATTTTTGTGAAATATATCTTGCGCGGCAGGCAAAAATATGATACAATGTACTTGATTTGATAATTTCGTGTGATAGTTACGGGAGAGCTTAGGGTCTATAACCTATGGCACCGAAGGAATAAGTAATGTTTTGGCCGAAATATTACGAAAATCTCAGGTAAACAAACCGTATCTTGATGAAACTCTGGAGAGCCCGCTTTGCAATTTTCTGCTTGGCTGGGCACCGAAGGGGCAATTTTCGTGGATGTTTTGCGGGAGCGAAAAGAAACTCTCAGGTTATATGACAGAGCGAAGGCTGCTTCCTTTGCTTTGTCTTTTTTAATTTAATAAAAGGAACGGGCGCATTAATGAATAAATTATTAACCAACAACCCCCTTGCGGTAGAAAAATATCAAACATTATTTGAAGTAGAGCGTGTTGAAGGTGCGGCCGCTGATGTTTTGGCTGTTGTGCGTGATTATGTACATCTTGGACATTGCTTAGTTACGCACCCCTTGGCATCTTCGATTCCGCGTAAAGACAGCCCGTTTAAATCTATCGCAGTAAGTAAGGAAGCAGGACGACTAGACCTTGATTCTCTTAGAATCATCGAAGGCGCGATTGACGCCTACAAACACAGTGTTACACATTTTAACATACCTACATCTGTTGCCGAAGATTTTATGCTTATTGACTGCGAAATGCTGTCAAAAGGCTTTAGAATCTGTGTTCGGTAAGCTGCCGTGTGTCTTTTCGGCTGATTTTCATCCACTCTGCGTCAACTCAATCCTTGCGTTCCTTTTGGGCACGCGGCGGATTAAGCTTCCTTGATTGACTAAAAATCAGGCTCGAAAATCCACACAGCCCATTACTGAACACAGATTCTTAAATAAGCAACAGAAACATTATAATTTAAAGGAGGGAATGCTTTGACACTGACCATTGGCAATATTAGAATTACTGATATTGTATTTGGAGCAATCTCCAAAGTGGAAAATTCCACATTACACGTAAACACCGCCGAGCTTGAAGCCCTTATCAAGGCAGACGAAAGGATTTGCTGTGTTAATTTTGACGTGGCAAAACCGGGTGAATCTACACGCATTACGCCTGTAAAAGATGTTATCGAGCCACTCACAAAAGCCAAAGGCCCCGGTGGAATGTTTCCGGGAGTTGTTGCTAAGGTGGCCACAGTAGGCAGCGGCACAACCCATGTTTTAAAGGGCATGGCAGTTGTTACTTGCGGCAAGATTGTCGGCTTTCAAGAGGGTATTATCGACATGAGCGGCATCGGCGCGGAATACACTCCGTTTTCAAAAACAATCAACTTGGTGCTTAATTTTACGCCTGTTGATGGCTTGGCACCGCACGATTATGAGCATGCTTTGCGTATGGCCGGCCTTAAAACAGCCACATACCTTGGCGATTTAGCAAAAGAATTAACACCCGACGAAGAAATTGTTTACGAATTTTTGCCCATGATGGAGGGTGCGAAAAAATACCCCGACCTGCCTCGCGTTGGTTATGTGCAAATGTTACAAAGCCAAGGTCTGTTGCATGATACCTATGTTTACGGCGTTGATATGAAACAAAGCCTTACAACATTAATTTGCCCGACAGAAATTTTTGACGGCGCAATCATCAGCGGTAACTGTGTATCGGCCTGTGACAAAAACACGACATACCACCACCAGAACAATCCTATTATCGAAGATTTGTTTGCACAACACGGCAAAACCATCAATTTTGCTGCAATGATAATTACAAACGAAAACGTATATTTGGCCGACAAAGAACGCAGCAGCGACTGGACGGCAAAACTTACAAAAATGCTTGACCTGGACGGCGTAATTATCTCTCAAGAAGGTTTCGGAAATCCTGATACTGACCTTATTATGAATTGCAAAAAGGTAGAAGCACAGGGCATCCACACCGTTATCATCACGGACGAATATGCCGGACGCGACGGCACTAGCCAATCTTTGGCAGACGTTGATGTGGCCGCAAATGCTGTAGTTACAGGCGGCAATGCCAACGAAGTAATTACTTTGCCCAAAATGGACAAAGTTATTGGCAGCCTTAATTACGTTGATGTTATTGCCGGCGGCTTTGAAAACAATACGCATGAGGACGGCAGCATCACAGTTGAAATTCAAGCTATAATTGGCGCAACAAACGAAATGGGCTTTAACAAAATGTCTGCACGTTAGTATAGATGGACAGCAAGCGTTGTATCATCCATGTGGACATGGATGCCTTTTATGCCGCAGTAGAGGTGCGCGACGACCCAAGTTTGGAAGGAAAGCCTTTGGTAATAGGCTCTTTGCCGCATGAACGCGGTGTTGTTGCCACGTGCAGTTACGAGGCGCGGGTGTTTGGCGTGCGTAGCGGAATGAGCATAAAACAGGCATATCGTCTATGTCCGCACGGTATCTATATGCATCCAAATTTTAGTAAATATGTGGAGGCGTCACGCCGATTTCACGAAATTTGGGAAATATATACAGACCTTGTAGAATATGTTTCGTTGGATGAGGGATATCTCGACGTTAGCCGGTCTGCGCATCTTTTTGGAGGTGCGGCCAATATTGGTCGCGACATCAAGGCAAGAACACTTGAAAAGGTGGGTCTCACGTGCTCTGTTGGTATAGGTTATGGCATGATGAGTGCAAAAATTGCCAGCGAAGAGGATAAGCCGGATGGATTTTTTGAAATTGCAGATGCAGAGGCTTTAAACAAGCTGATTATTGACCGCAATGTCAGAATTATTTACGGAATAGGCGCACAAACTGCAAATTTGCTGGAGAAAAGCGGCATATTTACCGTGCGTGATATTCTTGCCAACGAAAGCAGAGTGAAAAACCTGCTGGGCAAGCATGGCTCGGGTGTTGTGGCTCTTGCAAACGGTGTTGATAGCCGCCGTGTGGCCACTCGCGCAAAATCTAAATCAATTGGGCGCGAGCATACTTTTCAAGAAAACATTCACGATTTTGAATATCTTCGTGATGCTCTGCGCGTTATTGCTAAGGGACTTAGCTTTAAAATACGCATGAAGGGCATGGCATGCAAAACCGTGACGATAAAAGTGACGTTTGCGGACATGCGTCAGATAACACGCTCTAAAAGTAAAGGCAAGATAGATACAACGGCAGAAATTTTTGCCATAGCAAGCGAGCTGCTTGACAAAATAGAGCGGAGACCTGTGCGCCTTGTGGGCATCAGCCTTAGTGGTTTTGATGTAGAGCCAGCAGAGCAGATAAGTCTGTTCGGCGGGTCAAATGAGGCACAGATGAAAAAAGATGCGCTGGAAAACGTGATGTTGAGATTGCAGCACAAATATGGCCTGGAAAAAATTTTAACAGCGCGTGAAAAGTTGGCGTATAAAAACATCGGTGGCTATGAAATTGATGAAGATAGTTTTAACAAGCGAATTTAGATAAATCGAAAGGAGTGATATTTTGCTAAAAGTAATGCATTATATCAACCAGTTTTATGCGCAAATAGGCGGCGAAGAAAAAGCCGACTATATGCCCGAACTGCGTGAAGGCATCATCGGCCCGGGTGTGGCTCTTTCGGGGGTTTTCGGCGATGACGCAACCATCACACATACAGTCATATGCGGCGACTCATATTTTGGTGAAAATATTGAAGAAGCCAAAGAAACAATTTTAAAAATGGTAGAGCAAGTAAAACCTGACCTTTTTGTGGCCGGCCCTGCCTTTAATGCAGGCCGTTACGGCGTGGCGTGCGGCACAATTGCTGCAGCCGTCAAAGAAATGGGAATACCTGCTATAACCGGCATGTACATCGAAAACCCGGGTGCCGAAATGTTTAAAGACAAAGTGCACATTATTGCAACTGCCGATAATGCCCGCAGAATGGGTGAGGCCGCTACGAAAATGGCAAAGCTTGCTTTGAAACTTGCAAAGGGCGAAAAAATTGGCGCATCTATACAAGAAGGTTATATGCCCGGGTATCAGCGCGTTAATTTCTTTGAAGAAAAACGCGGCAGCGCAAGGGCTGTAGATATGCTTGTGGCCAAAATGAAAGGCGAAGCATTTACGACAGAATTTCCTATGCCTGATTTTGACCGTGTAGACGCCCTTCCGGCTCTTAAAGAAATGGCGGGCAAAACAGTTGCGCTTGTAACCAGCGGCGGTATTGTGCCAAAAGGCAATCCCGACAGAATAGAATCCAGCTCTGCTTCAAAATACGGCGAATACAGCATCGAAGGTTTTGACGACCTTACAGCCGACACGCACGAAACTGCCCACGGCGGATACGACCCTGTGTACGCTAATTATGATTCTGACCGTGTTTTACCTGTTGACGTATTACGCGACATGGAAAAAGAAGGCCGCATAGGCAAACTTCACAACAAATTTTACACCACAACAGGTAATGGTACGGCCGTAAAAAGCAGTGCCGCCTTCGCGCAAGAATTTGCGGCAAAATTAAAAAACGACGGTGTTGATGCTGTTATACTGACATCCACCTGAGGTACGTGTACTCGTTGCGGTGCAACGATGGTTAAAGAAGTAGAACGCGCTGGTATACCTGTTGTGCATATTTGTACAGTTACGCCAATATCTCTTACAGTTGGCGCAAATCGCATAGTACCTGCTATTGCTATTCCGCATCCTCTTGGCAACCCTAAAGTATCAATGGAAGAGGAAAAAGTATTGCGCAGAAAAATTGTGGAAACAGCCCTTAATGCATTAACTACAGAAGTGACCGGGCAAACTATTTTTGAGGTGGAATAGGCTTTGAATCAAAATTATGGGGATTTTGGCCAAGATAAAGGCCCAGAGCAAATTCAAGAACAATTTCAAAACCACGGCGTTAGGCGTTTAGACGAAAAACATACAGATGGCTGGGCGGTTTTTGTTCTGACTATCACAGGTTTTCTTGTTGTTGCCGCTGTGTTGGCTGTGGGCTTTAGGGCAGTTGTCGGAGGTTTTTCAGGCCAGCATAGCCCAACTGTTGAAATTGAAATAGGCCGGGTGCATTCTACGCAATGGTTTAATTTTACAATACACAGTGCTGAAAGAATTGGCGAATATGGCGGGCATACAGCGGCATTTGGCCATACGCTGTGGGTTGTTGAAATTACTCAAACAGGAACAGATTTTGACCCTGTGCCGATGTGGATTTGGGATTGGTATATGGACGGCGACGATTTTCGCACGCATTTGTTTGCACATTCCCAGTTTGTGGGTCGCGATGAAATGATGCCCGACGATTTTTGGCTGGAACGCGGCCAAAGCGAAACCCATATTTTGCTTTTTGAGGCACCAACGGATGCTGTAAATCTTACTCTTAACTTTGTAGAGATTTTTGACGGCG
>Ga0131853_10023560_pt1 | contig 11114 bp, 3 predicted proteins | sample TergutLab28metaG_FD_92764 | JGI IMG/M metagenome (GOLD analysis project Ga0131853, IMG submission 92764) | Labiotermes labralis P1 segment gut microbial communities from Petit-Saut dam, French Guiana - Lab288 P1 (version 2) (version 2) | ecosystem: Host-associated > Arthropoda: Insects >...
CCATTGGATTCGTTTGTTCAATTCCTTTCCATTTTCTTGCCCATTTCCGATGTGAGATGGACTTTGAGATGGTCCGTGTTGAGTTTCCTCATCCCAGTTACCATTCTTTTCAGTGCTGTCAGAGGACCTCTGCTGTTTCCTTCTTCCTGGTTGTGTATTACAATTTTGTTTTCTAATCATCATCACTGTCCCACGAGTAGCTAGGGATATCTTCTCTCCACTGCAGTATAGCCCCGCCTGCCGTAGTAAGGCTGCTTGAATCCGAGGGTCGCCACTTCTCAGAGTTCACCGTTCTTGGTTTCTTACCCTCCACCACAGATGTATCTGTAGTCCCTCGGCACGGTAGTGTACACCTTGGACTAGGGGATTTTTTTTCGAGGTTTACTCCTCTAGATCCACCGTGTTCCATTTAAACAGGCTCACCTCTGGTTGGATGTAGTTACTCACTACGCACGGTGGTCTTGTGTGCAGGAAAGTGAGTGGCTGGTGCCTCAAGTTGCACTGCTGCACACGTGGGCTGGTGAGGACCAGTGCAGGGTCAACCCCTTACAAAGGTACTACCTCTCCCATACCCATTGAGCCCTTATTATTTTTATTATTATTATTATTTGATGTTATTTTGAAATTTTTTAAATATGGGAGTAAAAGGAGTTCTGAAGTTAAGTTGCTGATACTTGTGCTCTGCTTTATTGTAACATGAAACTTTTGATTACTGACAGAACGATACTTCAGTACAGTTGTTCACACCAATGAGGGTATGGATACAAGTCAAACTATAGGATCTGGAGGCTCAGGCTCTAATGGAAGTCATGGGTCAAGTGGCGGTACCCAGACACCTCCATCACGGACACCCAACCCTGGAGGCTCAGCTCCTGCTGGGGCTCCACCTACATCGTCTGCCAAGTCACAGTCATCATAAATCAAAGTCAGACTAGCAGCATTCTTTAGGTTTTGCTCAATTTATATATGTTCGGCTGGTAGGGGCAAGAAGATGGTGTGGGCCTGACAGCAGCAGGACAGAGAAGCAGTATAGGCAGCTCTCTCACTTGCCATGACTGACACAGCACTCGTCATTCCAGCCAAGTCTCCAGCATTGTCAGGGATGTCAAGATGCTACTGTTCAGTCAAGTTAATGCAATTATGCCCTGTGTTGTATATAATAATACTGTCTGTGGACTGGAGTCATCACAGTTTTACATAGGAAAATCGAGTGTGTTTATTGTTACCAAAGACTTTTAGCCTGTTGTAGAATTTGCAGTGGTGGCTTACACATGTGAATAAGCAACGTGAAAGAGGACTGATTGTGATCAAAGGTGAATATAATTTCCCTTATGCAGTAAATTCAAACATGAGATATAGCTGTTAACATTTTGTTGCAATTTGTTTGCTGTTTGTCATAGGATTTATCAAATCTCATCAATGTCAGAACGAAGTGTCTTCAAAATTGAATTCTTGAGTTTTGTTCTCAGCCTCTGATCTAGGTCTGTATTATGCTGATACTGCCATTTCCTTGACAAGGAAAAAATGCAGTCTACTGAAAATGTTTTACAGTGCAAAGCAGGGCCTACTGTACATATTTATTAATTTGTCTTGTCTATGTTCTTTTTGTATGTATGTGCATTTCACATTAATTTAATAGGGCAACTAAAATAGGGTACTTCAATATTAATATCTATATAACTTTAGTTGGATTAATTAATTTATGCAATCTAATATGAAGATTATTAAGTTTTGGTGTTTATTTTGTTTGTTTATTTTATTTTGTTCTTTTAACATGATTGTGTATTATAATATGCTGCTTCTTTAAGTTTTGAGATAGATCTTTGACTTGTTATTTTTATATATGAACATTATATGTTTTGAAAGAAAGTTAAGTCATTGTAAAATAAGGTATTTGTCACACAGCTAATTTTATAAAAATTCTTTGAAGAAAAATTCAATCCAGATATATAGTAAGTGACTTGATTGCAGAGTGCTAGTCAGTGGACAAGAATACTTGCGATGGAAATTGGTACAGTCTGTGATATGACCACATCTGCTCATACTAGAGCTCCCTCCATTTCCTTCTGCTCGTGCAACTTTTTTTTACCTCTTACTGTGCAATATTTTATTCCTACATGCCTCTGTCCTTGGTATGCAGGATTGAAGAATTGTGGCTGCTTTCTATGATCTATCATTCTTCTTCATCATTCCTTTCTTTAAGATCATTTTCTTCTGTGCATTTTTCCTTTCATATCATTTTCCCCTGACATACAGTCTTCATAATTTGTAGGTGTTGGTTTCAACAGTTGTCATGATGTTGGCTTGTTGGATGGAAAAGAGAGCAAGATTGCCTTAAATAACGTACTCAGTTAGATAGCTTGATTTGCCGGGTTGCACATGTGTGGAGCTGAACACTGAATAATATCCAATGCAATTGAAGAAGTAAGACAGTACTAGCATATTGTTGGGTTTGGCCTTAGGAGGGAGGAGACAAATGAGCAGCATTTTAATGATTTTAAGTCGTAATGAATGTGCCATCTCTTGAATACTGCACAGGTCTGATTCATGTCATGTTGTGAAAATGAGGTAGAATTAGTTGAAATTTTGTGCCATCTTAAAACTTTAAGGAAACACATATTTGTTTCTTATTGTGATGTAGGCTGATAGTGACAAAATAATGCAAGCAGGCAGCAAAGAAAACCAATCAATTACATGTCATCTATACAGAATTATTCATGGTGAGAACCATGAAAGTGATGGCTCCATGAATGGTGCATAAGGCAGCTATGCTGCAGTGCAGCAAACCAGTTGTCATACATAGCATTTGACTAACCACATATTCTTATTTTGGGCCACACATGTTAACAGCCTGGATGCAGAATCTCAACTGATCATTTCTTTTATTACCAAAGAGAAATCAGCTGTGTAACTAATGTTAGCAGGTTGATTTGTAGAGCTTCTTGCAGAGGTACAAAACTTGACTAGCCAGCCAAATCAAAAATGTAGTGGGGCCTGCTTCCCATGAGGCCTCTGTCAGTAGTATAGGCATTCTACTGGGAAAGACTTTTGATAAATAGCATCTTGTTATATATTGTTACATATACCCACTGTTAATAATATTGCAGATTTAGTCAGTTGGTTCTTTATTGATCACTTGGATGAAAGGCTCAATATATTAAATGTATATAGACGTTTTCCTTGGGGAAATGAAAGCTAGCATACGGTGGATAGCATCGCGTTTTTATAGAACCTTTTTAGTGTTTGTTTCTTTTGTATGGAAACCATAAATAACATTTGTGCAGTGAGTGTTGTAGGTAATAACTTAGAAACAGACATCAACATCAGGATATGCTGCTTATTTTTATAGAATATCATTTTGCCACATTTTGGCTGTGTTTGGGCTAAGGTTAATATGGACTGTGACACTCTAAATAGACTATTATCCCATGGCCCAAAGTTTACAAGGATTTAGAGATATTTCTGATTAGTAGCAATGACATATAGTCTTCCTCTAAGCCAGCATGCCAATAGTAACCATTAGAAGAAAAGTGCCAAGCACGTGAAACAAGACAGTATGGAGATATGTAGCCAGGTTTTGTATGCTGTCAGATTAAAAGATGTTTAATTTATATGAACATGTTAAAATGACTACAGAACATGTATGAAGAGTAGTAAAAATGGAAGTAAGTACTGTTTTAACCTTGGAAATGTGTAGTGAAAATCATGTGACATAAAATGATTTACCAATGTAATGTAAATTTTAAAAGATGAGGTCATTAAATTACCAGTCATGAGCCTGTTGGTTCTTGTGGTTGATAATGTATTGCTGACAACTTGTATGTCTTGTAGAATGTTGTTGATCTGAAGAGGAAATTTTGAAAGGCAAGGAAAGACAAATGTTGCCTTAAGTCAAAATTAATTTATTTATAGAGTAGTTAGAGCCTTTTGAATAATGTCAGAAAATAAAATGAAGTTTGCTGTTTCACTGTAGAGATCCCAAAGATGCCTCAGCATATCCGAGGAATAAAAATGTTTGTACCACAGCAATAAGATGAACAAACTTACCTGTAGTGCCTGAGATGGTTATGTGATCCCAAGTCCACGAGAAACAATAGGCAGTGCTGCCTGCCCTCCTTTTTGGAGACATTTTGGTAGCTGCTTAATATTTGTTTCATTTTGTAACTGAATACATATGGTAATGTAGGCATTGGTAATTAAGCAGCAAATTATGAACATCTGTACAGCACTGCAAAAATATGTATGCAACCTTTTGAATACAAATGTGTAGTTATGATACAAGAGATACGTAAAGGGCATTGGTTACTAATAACTATTTGTAAATGGTTGAAAATATTGTGCTTTCATAGGAAATCATAAGGTATTAATAACGCTACTCAGGCAACATTTTGTATTAGCTGTGCATTGAATCGCATGTACCTAGCCTCAATATCTCTCAAATCGGGTTGAATCCATTTCCTCTGCAGTACGTAACTGAAGCATGGATATGAAACTCTTCTAATACTGCTATTACTTGTGTCTTCTGTAGTTTTGTCTTATTGGTAGCTTTAATACACCGACAAAAAGAAATGTGGAATAAGCTATGATGTCTGATCCAATGTACTGAACCAATACAGGATGCCTCCTGGGTGTCCAGTGTGCTGTAACATATATATACAATTAGCACAGGCTATTTATAGTAACAGTAAATGTCAGGGTTGAATATGTGCATTTTGTCTTCAATTCTGGATACTTTTACATGTATTTAATTTACAGTTGATATGTGCCTCATATTCACAAGGGAATGTTGACTTGTGCTTCAAGACAGTTTCCCTGCAAATTTGTTTGAATTGATTTTTAAAATTACTAAAACCAAAAAAGAAGAAAAACTGGGTTTGATGTGTTGGGTATTATAACAGAAATGTTTTATTTGTGTGGAGGCAATGTTTAGTGCTGGATTATATTAATAAATCCACACTTGAATTTGTTGTTTAAATTAGATTAATATTATTGGAATTCTAGGCCTGCAAGGGATCCACTACTGTTGCAAGGGTTTTATAATAGGCTGTAATGTTATGGGAGCATGGGGTCTTACTTATTTGCCAAATCAAACGATGTTTTGACGGTACAAATTGTCATTGTGATACTACATTGTTTTGTATTAATCTCTCTATAATGTATTGTTTTGCCTGGGAAGGTAGTCAGAGACAAATATGTGACTTTTCTGCTTCTTACTTCTTGTTGATGAGTTCCATTACAGATATGAGAGTAGACAAACATAAATCTGAGAAGCCTTTTATTGTTAGTCGTTCTGAATATGGATTTTCCAAGCAATGGAAACAAACTATGCAAACAGAGTCCAACTTACAAAACCTGAAGTGGAAGGTTCAAGGCTAGTTGCTTCTAGATGTATCTTCCAACAGTCCAGACATGTGACAATGTGTGCACTCTTGAAGTTCCATTCATCATTACATGTAACAGGCGTATGTAAAAATTAAATCATCATAAATGTAAAATGTTTAATGTGCTAGGATATTATTGGTTATTTGCAGTAAAAGTATAATAATGTGGTAGTCTAAATAAAAATTCCATTGGCAGTGTTACCATGAATGGAATATGATTACAGTATGACATACTGCTATGAACAGTGTGCAAAGGCTTGCACTTTCCAAGGTACATTCTGTGGCTGTACATCTCCAACGTCCAGTCAGAGAACAGTGACTGCTGATTTAACACATACTAATATTTTACATTTAAATTCAGAATACTAAGCACTTGAAAAAATACTGGGTTCAAAATGTCACTTTGTAGGCCTAACAGACAGACTGATATATAAGAGCATTTGGAAGGAACATCAACGTGTTTTAAAAATGAAGAATAACAACTCAAAGTTTGTTGCAGTCCATTTTTTGCTCGTCACTGATATGCAAAAAATGGCCATGCTTTTACGTAATGTAAATGTGTATTTGAGCCTTAATGCTATTGTTTGTCCTAGAAAACATCAGTTTTAATATGTTTGCCTAACTAATCACCATGGATTTTCAAAATTTAGAGAACTCTCGAAGGAAGTGATATTTTATTTACATTTATAGCTACTTCCTTACACATCCGTAAATACTTAACAACCGCCTTTCATTAAACTAGATGTCTAAGATTTAATAAGTTTTCTGTGTAAAAATGTAGAAAATTATTGCTGTATATGTAGCACATTTTTAGTTTTTGAAGCCTACAACTTGTTTGGAAAGTTACATGAGTGCGGCTGTGAATTCTTTGTCAAGTGAGTTGAATGTAATGGAAATGTCTGGGCATGTGCTTTGGAGTACTCAAAGAAGAACCAACAAGATTTTGCCACTGATTGGGGGGATTTATCAATAGTTGTATATTTTAGAATGGTAATGACTATGCAGGGACTACTTCATCCCTTGTGAAACGGCATTTTTCAGTCTCAAATGTTATCTTCTTTTGCAGTACTGAGTACAAACTGCACTTTTTAATGTGGCCAATGAAAGCAGCTCATAACTAAGTTCTTAACTCAGTAGATCAGTGTGTACTTTCTATTTGAACTTGAATTTTATTTAGCATTACCTGATGTTCTCTACCCTGTTGGATGCACAGAAAATTTAAGGGGACACTGGGAAGCAACTCAAGAAACTGTTTCAAATACTCAAGCAATAAACATTTTTATTTAGGAACCTCCATTACAAGAACAATATCAAATAAAATTTGTTTAAGATGAAACCCTGCAAGTCTTTGTTATTATTACACATATCCTTTGATACATAAATGTATAGAAATCTCCACATATCCTGCTGACAAACTGTGAATTACAGGAAGCACGTTTGAAGGCTACATACATTTATTTGAAATCCATCATCACCTGTTATCAGGCAAAATATACAGGTTATAGTCAGACACAAATGCTGCAAATTTATGCTGTTGCGGTATATCATAGAAAGAAATTCTTTTATGTTAACATGTCCATGTCTGTTGTGCTGCATTGTGTAGTATAAAATTCTGTACCAGGTAATAAATAAGCAAAGAGTATTATGTTAGTAACATATTTTAAAGTGGATATGTGAAGTGCAGTTTGAATTTATCACAAAATATGAATTAGTTTGTTAAAATTTAAATTTTATCATTTGTTCTAAAAAAAACACCTAGACAGTGCCCTTGTAGACGAGTTTAGTAATATAGCCTGAGAGGTATAATCCAAAACCATCAGGCTAACCCACATACACATACAGCACTAGGTACCAGTAGTATACGACTGCTTTAAGTTCACATCTCCGTGAAGATCATAAAGTGTGCTAAATAAACTGTTCTGCCTGTATCTGCTGATAACTTCAAGCGTGCTTAGCAGCAAACTAATATAACTAGTTGTAGTGTATGTGTAATGTTATTAGTCATCTTCATAGCACTAGAAATATTAGGCACAACTTAAAAACTCTGACTGGGAAGTCTCTTTACCTTCACACTGTTGAGTAAGTTTTGACATGTCCACCAAGACTACTAAAATCTGCATCACTTATACAGTAAATGTAAGTAGTGGAAGATAAATTTTTGCCCAAAACTGTGGCAGAAGATCATTAACCCTTTAAACGCTGAGTTATATCCCATCTGCCATCTGCTGGCATTATTAGAAGCTCACCATATTCTCCACATTAGCAGGATAAGGGTTAATATTATCCACCCATTCACATCTCAATAAGGACTAGGTGCTCTTTCACAAGGACACTTCAAGATTAAATTTAGACACCTAGGTAGCCTAAATAAGCACATTGTTCTGCTGTCACCAGAGATTATCTGTGGCTGACTTCATCATTATGACTGTCAAGTGACCTCATTTCTGAAACTTTTCCTACAAACGCTTCAGGAGCCAACAACAAATATAACTTTATCAGTTTAATGTCATTGTCACTATGAAAATGATTTTCAGGAGACTAGAGTATCAAACATATCCCACTATGTTATAACAGTTGCATCAATTTCAGGGTTTTCTAAAACAAAAGTGTAAGGTTTGAGTATGGTTTGGGTCTAAGTTAACTAGGATGATGTAGCCAAAAGTACTGTATTCCAACCACTGTACCCTTAATCAGACAAGTGGGTTCAAACAGCAACTTCCTTAGTGTGTCGGAAACTTTCGTGCATCCATGTATTATTCAAACTAATGGGTTGGAAGGAGAGTATAACATTGATTCGCATCTAGCACTTCCATTGTAAGTGGTATAGCTGTTTGAACTTATTTGTACCCTGCACAAATACATCCTTTTTTATTACATAACATGCTGAGGAAAATTATGAAAGTTACAAGAAAATTTATTACATTCTATCAGAGCTGTTGACTCCTCTATTGTTTTTCTCTGACACTGAAACTTACTGGAGTGGTTTCATCAAGTATGAAAGTATTACAAGATAATTCTCAAGAGAAAAAGTAAGTGGGGTTAATACTTCCAGAAGGAATCAATTTTTACAAAATGAAATAATTTGAAATGCCAACTTGATGCAACAAGGTAAATTTATTGATGTATTCTTAGCGCGACATGTTTCAGGTACATACGCCCATCATTAGATGTTAAGTTGCAGCATATGGTTTTCTGCACTGAGTTTTTGGATGGGTGGTGGTCCTGAGAGCCGCTGCGTAGGTCATGTTTATGGTGTGGTTGGTGCCATGCAACGCACAGCACCATCCACACAACTTAACATCTCATGCTCCTGATGATGGGCGTATGTACCCGTAACATTTTGAGCTAAGAATACATCAATAAATTTACCTTTTTGCATCAAGTTGGCCTTTCACATTATTTCATGAGGAAGATGCATGGTCAAACAACCCTCAAGTTTTACAAGATGAATTATCTAGTACTTTCAGTATAATCTTTGTAAGCTGCTGTACAGGTGTTCCCCATGCTCTCTACTCCATGTGAGTGTGTGTGTGTGACAAGCAACAAGACTAACCAAACTGAACCTAATCACTGAGAAATGGTATGGGAACAAAGTCCCATGTTCATTGTTGAGCACTGGGTGACATGTACCATAATCTCAATAGGTAAACAATAGTCTCCAGAGTAAATCCAATGGAAGTAGTACTTCAGACTTTCATCTGGGTATGAACCTTTGACAAGTCCAACACCATCAAAATTACAGGCCGCAGTTTCATTGATCTCCCATCACACAATAAGAGTGTCTGTTAGAAGTGAATAAAGTTGTGAGAATGTAAACTGTATATCTTCAAGCTCATTTTCTGTATGTGTGGATTTGTAGGTCTGAGCCATACTTTTGCAGGAAAATGTAAATTTAACATATTTATTCTCAGTCAAAAAATGCAGTTTTGACCAAACCTTCACTACACCTAACACGAAAGAACTCCATTTCTGGCACAGTTACAGCATAGTGATACTGTTACATCATTAATGGAGGTTTTATGCCCAACTACCCTGTTACAAAGATATGATAGTCCATTATAAGTTATAGGATGATATGGAATAGTTCATCAGTGGGGATTAGATTGGAATGATCCTAACCCACTTGAAATTCTTGCTTATATAACACCATATGATGATTAAGTCTAAGGTAATTGAATGATGTAAAGAATATACCAAAAAAATGTAAAATTACTCTTCCATTGAGGTCATCAAGAAAACTGCAGTATGTCCAGCCAATGTTGGACCTGAGAGCCTCCTGAAAATGTTACATTTCTTATTGTCTAGGAGACATTCTCTTCCCTGTTAACAAGAATATTTTCTTAGTGATGGTATAAAAAACTACCTTAAGTTACACTGGACAAATTAGGTTACATTTTCCGGTGATTTTAGTCATCGTCTTCAGACGCATACACTCAATATATACTGCATACACTGCCTTTTAAAGGATTATTTGCAGTTCTTGTACTGTATTTTAAATGTAGTTTATATAACAATATATAAAATTACATTAAAATTGCTAATTTGTGAACTGCTATGTAACAATTTTTATATTTATTGGACAGGTTTTATGCGAATTGGCAAAATTGCAAATATCAACTATTTGCTGCATCATGTCTGTCCATCTTCTTTCCGCATGGAGCAACTGGGGTTCCACTGGATGGATAGTCATGAAAAAGATACTTTTTCGAAAATCTGTTGAGGAATTTCAAGTTTCATTCGAATCTGACAAGAATAATGGGTACTTTACATGAAGACCAATACATATATTTTATCATGTCTCGCTCACTCATGTTCAGAATGACCAATGTTTCAAACGAAACTTGTTGAGAAAATCAAAACACAAATTTTACGTTCAGTACTTTTTTTTAAAAAAAATCATGTCGTTTATGAGATAATGAGGAAAATAAAGTAAAGCCGGTGAGGCCACAAATGACAATATGGGGTATGTGCAATTCTCTTTGGGTACCTAAGGCTACACACACACAGGATACGTAATACTTATCGCTTTTTTACTACCACAATTGTTGCATGAAGGAGCCTCAATGTAATGTTGTACATAATTTGCCTGTGTTGTTATTTATTTTTTGTTATATACATCCTTATTTTTCCTTGTGTGTATTAACATAATTTTTTGCAGCTGTTCGTCTATACCGTGACTTCATGCTTACAATACATCATTATGGATGTGTGTTGGATATGTATCATTGCAGTTCCTGTTATTAATGTCGATAATGATTGTAACTGTCATATTTATTTACTTAATTGTCTATTGTTTCTTGTGGTTTATGTTGGGAGACGCTATTTCTTCTCGTGCATTACTGTCGTTGATTTTGGTGAGCTCTGCACAGTAAGAACAAACCAGGCATCTCAGATTCGATTCTGTGTAGATAGCTATACTCCGCTAGTCGAGCGAACAGAGCGGCGTCTCAATCGCCCCGGCGCAAAGCTTGCGCGTAAATACGAATAAGCATTAAGTATGAAGGGACACGATGGGGAATCTCAATACATGCCGGCGAAGCTTGGAATAACCCCTTCCCTGATACCAGCTTCACTAGAGCCTTGACCATATAGCTGAGTGGGGCGACGGCTAGTTTAAGTAGTGACATAACAGTGATGGTGTGGAAGTGTGGCGCTCCAGATGATCTGTGCTCCAGTCCACGCTTGCAACGATGCCGATGAACTTGGTGAATTGGTCCCCGTTGTCGGATCGGC
>Ga0131853_10023562_pt1 | contig 11114 bp, 9 predicted proteins | sample TergutLab28metaG_FD_92764 | JGI IMG/M metagenome (GOLD analysis project Ga0131853, IMG submission 92764) | Labiotermes labralis P1 segment gut microbial communities from Petit-Saut dam, French Guiana - Lab288 P1 (version 2) (version 2) | ecosystem: Host-associated > Arthropoda: Insects >...
AGCAAGAGGGGGGGGGTGGGTGTGTGTGGTTCTCGGGAGAACGGCCTCCCCCGGGGTGGGGCGCGGTGGTGGGGGGGGGGGGGGGGGGGGGGTCCGGATGGCGATTGGCAGGTCTATAGGCCTCACATGTGTGGCGTTGGAGATCCGTAGAATAGACGTCTTGTTTGTTGGTCCTAGTGTTTGTCACTGTGGTGCTGGATACTGTATGTAGCCCTGGCACATTTGTGTATGCAATACGAGGATCACTGTAGAATAGGCGTCCTGTCTGTCATTTTTAATGCGTTAGTCACTGTGGTGTTGGATTCTGCATGTAGCACTGACACAGTCTTGTGTTGTGTATGGGATCACTATTTAACTGTATGCTGTCACTGCACTGTTAATGTAGTTCATGGTCTTGTCAGGTTTGCGTGTCCAGACTGGCCTGTGTTGTGTGCTTGTTGCGTGGTCGCTGTTATGCGTTAACTTCGGAAGTAGAAATTTGTAAACCTGATGATGGCCTCCGAGTAGGCTGAAACATGCTGTTTCATTTACACCTAACCAATAAACTAGTTGTGTTTTGACTTACTTTACCCTTTTACTTAAGTGCTTTCGATGTTCGGATGTGTATGCAATGGAAGGAACGGCAACTTGTGTACAGAACAGATGGAAGCATGCAGTTAATAATTTCTTTTCACTATATCCTGTTATATGAGTATTTACAGTGAATTGGTGTGTACATAACAACAGGAGATTGAGTGGAAGTGATAAATTGGATGTCATTACAAGGCTTTGGATATGGTTATTAATGTTTGTTAAAATATGTATATTCTTATAATATATCTTCCCAGTTAATAATTTTTCTATGGATCCTCTGTGTGTGTGTGTGTGCACGCATGTGCCTGTGCATGCACATATGGAGAAGGGTAATGACAGGCACATCAACTTGGGAGGCTATTTGCTCATGTAGGCAAAATCAAATATCCAGAACACAGCTATACACATGTAACAGTCAGGCAGGCTAAAATTGAAGTGCCTGAAAGTAAGAAATTGTATGTGCACTATCTAGTCATAACTGGATGCCAGAAGTCATACAAATGACAGGCTGTACAGGGTCCTGTCACTGAATTAACGACAAAGGTAGTACAAAGAAGGTGTAAAGCGGCATAAATATGTTAAGTTAAATTGACTCGGAGAGCACTATATTGTCTGTGTTTGCCTAAAGTCTGGACGTGCCAGTCATGATGTCATTGATCATTACACAGTGTGCCATGCAGGTGGACGTTATGGCTGTTCTCATCATGATGCTGATGTTCATGGGTATGGGTAATTGGTTCCACACAGGTTGTATGGAATTTTGGTGTGTTTGTCCACACATGTGCATACTAAGAAATTTTGCTGTGAAACAGGTAATATTGTGGGTACACAATATAGTTGCAGCCTTATCTCTTTCGTGTATTAGTCTAGTTCCTAAATTTGTGGCATGTGTTAGTCCTTCTGCCCTAACTGCTTGTCTGCCATTTTATTGTGTCTGTGTTCATCATGCTTGACACACCAAGTATGTAGTTATTCCCATATGACCTCTTCCGCCAGTTATTTTATGTGTTATTTTGTTCTGTGCGTGCTGATTCATTCTGTAGGCATCTGAAAGGGAAATTACATGTCTGTGATCCGTGTACAGTTTTGAAGTCTGCATGGCTTTTGTGTTCTGTCACAGTATATATTTTGCAAACAAATTCTGAAATGTTGAAAGAAAGAATTGTATGGTATTGTGTTTGAGGTGTAACAAAACTTGTCACACTATCGTGTGCTGAGGCTTTTGCACAGTTTCGTTTTTGAAGCAACAGCATTCACAAGCAATACATTATTTTGCTTCCCAAAAACATGTATTCTAAACCATTTCCCGACATCTTGCTTGGGGTTGTGGCATTGGCTTGTGTCATCCACATAGTGTCACACTTGTCTTGTATTGTTAGACAGCATATGGGAAGACGAATTGTGGACCATGTAGAAGACATTCCATGAATTCAGTTGGTTCTTAATTTTATTACACATGCAGTGCTGATTTGTCCGTGGCATTCTCAAATATTTGCATATTTCCAAAGTTTTCGATTTTTTACATGCTTTATGTTGTGATTTTGTCCTGTTATCTGTTTATGAGACATTTACCATATTTCTTGCTGCATAAAACACACCTTTTTTCCTGATAAGTGTCCCCAAAAAATGACCCTCAGTCTTAACACTGAATATAAGTAAGCTGTTAAATGTGCAAAAATACCTTGCTAATTTTAGTGTGACGTATCAGGCATGTATTCTGTCTCTCTTTCTCTGTGGCGCTGTGGCCGAACGCATACCATGGCCTCCTCATTCTTGAGGTTTCTAGATCACACGCGATGATGCACCGCAGTCAGTAGGACTTCTCTGGACGAGTGATCAGCTCGTCGCAGAGACCTCTACTTGACAACACACAACACTCACAACAAACATCCATGCCCCCGGTGGGATTCGAACCCACGATCTCAGCAGGCGAGCAGCCGCAGATCTATGGCTTAGACTGCGTGGCTACTGGGACTGGTACAAGACATGTAATATGGTACTTAATTTTCTGAATTTTTACACGGTACTTCAAGACTTATAAAGCTTTAGAGCATATCTTCTGTGTGGTCAAAAATATAGGCTTGTGAAAACGGCATGCTGCTTGGGTGTGTATGTGTGTCCTGTTGAAATTTTGGATCAGTGGACCTGTTCTAGTGGCATTTGGTATGGGTGTTAGTGACTCAACATCCTACTTTGCAATTTCCAGCAGTCAGTAATAACATTTCAGGTGTGTCAGGTGGGAGCAGTAACTTTGACATGTAATGAACAGTGTGTTATATGTGATGCTTCTCTCCAAGCTGAGGAAAATCCTCTTCAGCTTCGGCACTGTCTTCAATTGTGGTGAGTAAATGCTTAACATTAACTGACATACATTCAACTGAAATGTGTGGACCACAACTCACAGCATATTGGAATAGTGGTGAGTGCTGTGCTTGCAATCCTCATGCTCAATGGTCTCAGTGAAGACTAACGCAAGTTGTCAGAAAAAATGAAGTTCCTGTGTGTGAAAAGTGTTTGTGAGGTAGTATTTACAAACACAACCATAATGCAGAACTTTTGTATGCCTATGCGAGTGGTGCTGTTGCAAAAACAGGCCAGCTGTCCCTCCTGCTTAAGTTCAACAAGTGGAGTTCCTCCTTACTTTTTATGTCTGTAGTTGCTTCAGTTTTCTGAAAACTGGTACTCTGTCTTAATAAAGTAAATTTTTATGCCCCACTAACAAATTCTGTGTTAACATTTTGACATAAATTTAAACTCAAATCACGCTGCACAATAAAGATCTGATCAACTGTACAATTGTATGTGACAAATGCTTCACCTCTTGAGACATCATTTGTATGCAGGTTTTCTTCCATTCAGGTAATACATATTCCATACTACAGCAGTACCTTGGTCATCCGGAATATCTGGGGGGGATGATTGGTCTGGATTCCCAGCTTATCCAGATCACCAAGTGGAAACTCCGTCACGTGGGAGACATCATCTGATGCTAAAGTGAAACTCCTTAAACTATAAATACACAGAGTGTTTCAGGAGGAATAGTAAATATTTTAGGAGGTGGTAGTATGGACTATTCCGAGTAAATAAGTTCATATAAACGTGTTCAATTTTCAATGGGTGTGAAGATACAGCTGTTTGAAGTTGGCATGTACAGATTTTTGTCTGTGGGGATGGATGAAAAGTGAAGTCTACAAAGAAAACGTAAACACAAGAGACGAATTGGTCGCTGGCATTATGAATAGTGCTGCCCTCATTAAACAAGAACACCAAGACAACCTCAGGTGAGCTATACATACTATTACCAAGAGGTTTGAAAATTGCATTGATGTCAATGGTGGGATTTTTGAGCACTTACTTTGAACTGCTGCAATTTATTGAGATCATTTACATAACCAATAAATGTAATCAATATGTAATTTGTCTTTCCTTCATACCATTTGTAAGGCTTTTTATACATAACATCCAAGCAGCTGTACCTCCAAACCCATTGAAAACTGGACACATGTGTATATGCACTTATCTACTCGGAATAGTCTGTACTACCACCTCCTAAAATATTCACTCTATCTACTGAAACACCCTGTATATTATTACTATTTCAATGGGAAATACTTTGTTATAGTTGGCCAAAATTGTCCTGACTACCTGGGGATGCAGATTACTGATGGACCACGCATTAGCATAATAAAGAAGAAAAGTCTTGGGAGTAGCATTTTCTTTCATTAAGTGTACAAAGTATGTGAAATTGCAAATTTCAGTCTTAATAAAACTGTATGTTATGGTTATACCAACTTTCTGTGCATACTGATCTTGGCTTAATGTACAATAAGGATCATATTGGACTGATTCTAACCAAACTTAGATGTAAACTAAATCTTAAATGCGGTGAACTTGAAACAAAGAAAGAAAAACGTGCATGTAGTGTGATTAGGTTTGCAACGATACATTTACATCGAGAAATTCGTGGTGAGGCAAATTGGACATGGAAAATTGAAATAAAAGAAACATCTTTCACTTTTGCTGTATGGACACTAAAGCATAACCTTCTGGGTTGTGAATGAGTGTAGGTAAGTTTGGACTAGGAAGCCGACATTGTAATGACATTAATATCAAGCACAAAAAAATTAATTTCAAAATTGGCGCGACAGATTTTTAAAATACGACGTTTTGTAATTGAAATGTGCGACATTGGCGGTCTTACCGGTTTCGTGCTTAGCAAAAAGCCTCTGCGAGGCGTCAGTAAAGTCTACCCATGAATGCCGAGCGAATCAGGTAACAAGTACAGTTATGTCAATTAATATAGCAACTCTTCTCTTATTTACCGAGTGGCAAGCACACGTAGTCACGTTTTATTACTAATTAACGGTGATATATGGTGTGCTTTTACGAAATGCTTTAGTGTCATTTATGCTTTGAAAAGCTGCTTATTTACAATCAGTGTATTTGAATCTGCTGCCGAATATTACGTAGCAAACAGTCCTACTCTCCACACAGGTTGCAAGTGCTGGTTAGTAGGGTCTGAGGCAAGAACAGCTCGGATCGCCTACAAGGACAGCTGCTGCAGAGCATTGCAGGTGTTTGTGGTCGTATTTTCGAACCAGATGCAATACAAAATCTGGTTCGTGTGGTTTAGGGTGCTGAATAGAGCACAAAACAGTACTGTTGTTGAATTGGAACGTTGTCGAAGTAACCTCAACGGTAGTGGAGACCAGGATACGTAATCCTACCGTCTTAAAGTTCTCATAGTTACGTTCGTAAGGAATCTTGTGTGCAAGGCGGTGAGTACATGAACTACTTTACATCTTGTGTTGGAAACAATGTCGGCATATGAAACTGGTGTACCGAACTGCGACACTGTTGCATGCCGTGCTGATGAACGTGTTAGTACATAAAAAATTATTGAGAGAAGCAGAGCCCCCTGTTTGTTACTTCTAAAGTAATTAATATTTCATTTGTTGACATACTGTACAATTTCGACGTTTTTCGAAGTGGTAGAAGCAAGTGAGTTCTCGAACCATTATGGGCGTAGGCAGTTTAATGAATCAACCACCTGTAACGTGTAATTTCAGTTCGTATTTGCATTGTATTCATTTCATTATATAGTTAATGGATCTGCGGAAAGTAAGTAAATTATATTGTGTTCCATTATACTCTTAATGTCAATGACACCAAGAAAGGCTAAAATTATGTTCTTTTTGTAAATTCTTTGAACACTGGTGCAGTATGCTGAAAAAGATGCGAGGTCGATATTACCTTTATACGTTAGAGGTAAACAGAATATCTTAGTAATATTATGTCGCTCTGGATTATTTATTGTGTTTTGGAAATGTTATGTGACATTACACTGTGTAAAGGCATTAGGTGTTTCGTCAATACATACAACACACTTCAAATCAGGTTGTGACGCTCCTGGCAGTGTATTTTCATGTCACCTATGAGATTCAGTAATAAGGTCAACCTTTTATTTTGTCATAAATAAGAACATTTTGTTTACGAGTTGTAAACTGCGGGATGCTGATAAGGGAGGAGTAACATTAGCCACCACTACCCTCACATACCTAAACAAACCACTGCCAGCAAGTTTCAGGATTGCTATTAAATATTTCGTTCCCCGCTGTAATTCGTAAATATTAAAGTTGCCCTTGTGCACGCCATGGAGTCATATGGGGGAGTGGAGGTAGAACTTCACGCCCCCGCCGCATTACCCACTTGTGCAATGGTCCCCCATTGCCGGTCTGAACGCTTTGGACGAAAAATTTTTTGCCCATTTCGGGGCTTCAGTCACAGTTCCTCCAATTATCCGTTGCATGGTCTATGCTGACCACATTGAAAGTGTGTGATGTGATTTTGTATTGGCATGTTGTGTGAGGCAGTATCCATAATAAATTATTCGCATTTAGGTTAACCAAAGAGTATGATCCAGGTACAATTCGGACATTCCAGTGACATAAAATACGAATGTTTAACGTAAAGCAAATTTGTGGAATGGGTAAGCAGTACGCAACGGGTGCGTAAATGAAGACGGATGCGATAGGCAAGGCTTGAACCGTCATTTGTGTATTTAATATGAAAACATGTAGGGTATCAAATGCTACGATACAGTATACAGGGTGTATCTGGAATGCTTGGACAAACTTCAAAGGTTCTTTACACAAAGGCAAAGGAAAATGTTCAAATAAACATTTGTCCAGATATGAGAGTTTTTTTTTTATTGTAATTGAAAAATCACATTTAATTTGTGGGCCGGGATAGCTCAGTTGGTACAGCGACTCGCTACAAGCTGGACGGTCTGAGGATCGAAGTCCGGTGGGGGCGAGCCTTCTGCACAATGGGCACCGGTAAATCGGCCGGGGCGTGGGGCTGACCACCCACTCACATCTAGCACCGAGGTTAAAGAAAAAGTGAAGTTATGCCTCTTCTCCCCCTTTGGGCCTTCATGATGAAATGTACTTTTACAATAAATACCTTCACTATGTAATATTATACATAACGCCAACTTAGTACATTTATAATACATGTCCCCAGTTTAACAACTGTTGGCTTCTTATTGTTTATGAAGTCACAGTTCACAAAATAAGGCCAGAATGTTCCCCGCCTGAATCAGTTAACACTATGACACATCTGATCATGGATCGTCACGACCTTTCAAATGTCCCAGGGCGGTTTCGAATGGTTTAGCAGGCATAAATAATCCGTTGGTGAAATGTTTCTTTGTTTGCAATTGGAGCTCATTACACTGGGGATTTCAAGTGTCCCCACAGGTAAAAATCTCAAAGATTTAAGCCAACACTTTTTAGGCTGTACCCCGAAAAACTAAGTGTTGGTGGACATGTATGGAATTTTTTTCCTAGTTTTGGTGTGGGGAACTTACTCCTGAAACTTTAGGTACACCGCGTACAGCAGTCCCTGCTGGTTTTATTTCGAGATAATTTTCAGGAAACAACCTTTTTTCGGATGTCAACATGTGCGAATTGCCTGTTATTGTTCACAAAATTCCGGTATCTGCTGATACAGGAGAGTAGAAAAGTTCACCCAATAACAAGCCTCTTGAAAACACAAGGGGCGAGGGGGGGGGGGTAGGGTAGAGGTGTAGCTCTAATCATCTTAACCCCGTCCCCAAATTGAGGTGGGTGTTCAGAACTCTGGCTCTTCTACCCCCTTCGCCCCCCTGGAAAACATCTGATACTGCTTGTACAGAAAGCCGGGATGTCCTGTGTGCGCTCTGGACGGGTCAGAAAATGTCTTTTCCAGCTGGGTTCAAAACCCCGATCCGTCAAGCCCGTAGCGAGCCGCTGCACCGACTACGTTATCCTGAAATGACGTGTGAGACCAACTAGATGCAACAAATGGATGGAAAGCAGGGAAGCAGGCCGTGTGCACACGGCCTGCTTTCCAAGATGTGCTGAAAACCATTCGCAGTAACATATGGTCTAGCGCTCCGGAAGGTGGGCATAATGATGCCTGAAACATGTTGAGCTAATGGATTATTAATAAACCATAATTTGTTGCATCTAGTTGGTCTCACACGTCATTTCATATTAAGAATGCACGGTCACACGAATATCAAATTTACGTTATCCTGGCCGCAAATACAAAGAAAATAGCTTTGCTGATTTTTCATATGTGGTGAAGGTGTCTTCAAATTCAGCAGCACCAAATATTCCCAATTTCGTAATAGCCTAATTCAGGTATTACTCTAGTGTTATATTTATGCATCGTGTTGTATTATCTGAAATGATCTATTGGGATATCAGTGTCATACACAAAATGTCCAGTACCTTAATTACTAGGGAAATATTGTGTTGTATGGCGATTCGTAGTCCAGAGTTCTTGACACACATTTCGGCAATAAATAGAGACTTAGAAGCAACACTTCTGGACTTCTTTTGTATTTCTGGCATCTTTACCTCTTTTAATAACCACTTGTGAACGGGAGAGATCGAGTTCTTATCTGAACATATTGCATTTGTGACACAAGAAAGCCCCAAACCTAAAAGATGTGTCTGGAAAAAGGTCTTTTGATCAGAAACTGAAGCTCTTTGAAGATTCATACCATCGGGGATGTTACTCATGTCTGCTGGTAAAATGTTATTTGCGTTTTGAAATAGGTCACAAAAAGCTTGCTCTGCTTGGACCGATTGACACTTCAGATGGAGGAATTACGATCCTCCGAAACGTCTGTAACTATTCTTCAGTGTACGCGGTGTAACAGCTCTGAAGACTTGAATCGTGAGCACTGCTGTGAGAGACAGATCTCTTGGTTGGGTGAAACTATGTCACTGTGGAACCCTGGCCACTAATGAATACATCGTTCATCCGCAGGCTGATAGAGAATACAGGCACTCCGTTACTTATGCAGTAGTTCCGCTAGGGAAGATCCAGATGTAGTCGAGTTTTACGAAATTCGAAACTGAGCACAGCTTATATACTGCCAATCATATACGCATACACGAAGAGTCCAGTTGAAATCCGAACTCCAACTTTCTGGAACTTGACCAGCCTCGTGGTATAGTGGTCAGAGTCTCTGAATACTAATAATGAGGTTCCGGGCTCGGTTCCCGGCTCTACCGTGGGGAATTTTTCCATGAAGGGGAGGATTCCCACGGTGACCATGGTCTGGGTAGGTTAGGAGAATTTAGGTTCAAGGGCCCTCCTGGCGCTACATCTTCCTCTATCACCACTCACATAATCGGGACAACGTAACTGCGCCTCATGGACGTCCCGATCTCAGAAGTCGGTTACACTCCTGCCATGCCCAGGAGGGAGGACCACGAAGTCCACAAGGACATTGGACAAAAAAAAAATTTTGGAACTTAACGGCAGCAGCATGGCCGCCTCGCCGCCTGTGTTATCGCCCATCAGTATTCTTCCGCCGCCTTCTGCTCATTGCACCCATTCTCACAAGGAAAAGTTCGGCACCCGCTGTAAAAATGTTATCAATTCAATTTATTTACTTTTTTTTTTAATTTTCATAACTTGAAACAACTTGAGCGGGGAATATATGTAAATATGGTGGAATGGCAATTGGCAGGGGGAAAGACCGAAGTGCGACACCGTTCACAACACATCTCACTTGCATTGCCTTGCGTTAGAATCCGAACCTTAGCAATATGCAGACGGCGTCCATCCACTTTCAGTTGCAGTCAGTGTTGCCAAATTTTCGTTCATCTGTTCAGAAACGTAGAAAATGCCGAACACCAGTCACAGGGTGCTTGAAGATTGTGCGATTGTGGTCAGACAACCATCCCGTCCGTACACACGTGTGTCTGAATAGTTGCAGAGGCAGGAATCATTACACTGCTTCACAGATAACAGGCATTTATGATGTTCGTACAAAAGGCAGTACAGATAAAACCGTACTTACTCGCCAGTCATTTTCTCTGTCCTTGGAGTGGCGTTTGTAGCTCATTGAAACTCAGTTATGTATTGGCTGTTTGCTTCAAGCCTTGTTTGCTTAACTGGTATTGTTCTGCATCGCTGTCACGTCGGGTACATAACAGTGTGGGTCCACCCACCAAGTCACCTAAACGGTTGTGGAGGCCCTCCCAGGGTGATAAACAGACCCAAACAAACACCTCCGTTTAATACCAAGGGCCACAAAACATGGAGCTTGTTTACTGCACATTCTGTGTAGGTACACCTCAGTGTTTTGGTCGTTTGAGGTGTACAGGGGTGCTGATAAGTCCTTAGCCTGACCAGGAAGAACACAAGTTCGGAAGCATGTCAGGGACGCGCGCAATTTCAACAGCATCGAGACGCGAGCTGTCATCAAGCCCCCCCCCCCCCCAAGGCAAGGCGCCGAAGGAAATTCACGCCATTCTGACAGAAACATTAGCTTGTTTCCTTCCTGGTCGGGCTAAGGACTTATCAGCACACCTGTATTGTCGCTATGAGAATCTAGCCTGTTAATACTATTATGGACCCGGAGTGGCAGGTAGATGTTTAAATATGAAAGGAATGCTGCTGTGCAACACAGCGATTTTTTCTCATGACACACAGCAATAAATACACTGGTGCACAACAGAGGTGTTTCAGTGAAGAAATAAGAAATAGAAAGTCCTCACCTACCACCACCACTATTACAACAAACTATTATTATTATTAGCAGTAGTAGTAGTAGTAGTATTAGTATTAGTAGTAGTAGTATTATATATAGAACTATAATCTTGCCGATTATTTGTATGGGTGTGAAGCTTGGTCGCTGACACTGGGGGAGGAAAGAGAGCTGAGGGTGTTTGAGAATATGGTGTTGAGGAGAATATTTGGACCCAGGAGGGACGAGGTAACGGGGGAATGGAGGAGACTGCATAACGAGGAGCTAAGTGATCTGTACTCCTCACCCAATATTGTGCGGGTGATAAAATCGAGAAGAATGAAATGGGCAGGGCATGTGGTGCGTATGGGGGAGGAGAGGGGGCGTATAGGGTCTTGGTGGGGAAACCGGAGGGAAAGAGACCACTGGGGAGACGTAGGCGTAGATGGGTGGATAATATTAGGATGGATCTCCAGGAGGTGGGATGTGGGTATGTGGACTGGATTGG
>Ga0131853_10023563_pt1 | contig 11114 bp, 9 predicted proteins | sample TergutLab28metaG_FD_92764 | JGI IMG/M metagenome (GOLD analysis project Ga0131853, IMG submission 92764) | Labiotermes labralis P1 segment gut microbial communities from Petit-Saut dam, French Guiana - Lab288 P1 (version 2) (version 2) | ecosystem: Host-associated > Arthropoda: Insects >...
AAATCACTGATTTGATTGCCCCACACACTTAACTCAGTCAAATTTGTCAAGTTTGAAAGCGGTGACAAATCACTAAGCCCATTGAAACTCAGATCCAGCTCAGTCAAGTTCGTTAGACTTGAAAGCGGCGACAAGTCGCTGATTTGGTTGTTGCTCAAGTTTAATTCCGTCAAATTCGCTACCCTTGAAAGTGATGATAAATCACTAATTTGATTAGAGCTTAAATTCAAATCGGTTAAGTTTGTGACATTTAACAGTGGTGCCACGTCGCTAATTTGATTGAGCCACAGGCTCAACTCAGTCAAATTTGTCAGGTTTGAAAGCGGCGATAAGTCGCTAATTTGATTGCTATCCAACCGAAGTTCCCTCAAGTTTAACAGACTCGAAAGCGGCGATAAGTCACTGATTTCATTGTTCCACGCATTTAACTCAGTCAAATTTGTTAAGCTTGAAAGCGGCGACAAATCACTGATTTGATTGCTCCACACACTTAACTCAGTCAAATTTGTCATGTTTGAAAGCGGCGACAAGTCGCTGATTTTGTTGCCGGGCACATCTAACTCTGTCAAGTTTGTGAGTCCCGAGAGCAGTGTCAAATCACTGATTTCACTCCACCATAAGCTTAGTCTTCTCAAATTCATAAGTTCAAAAAGTGGCGAAAAATCGTTGATTTGATTGCCCCCCAATTCCAATCGTTCCAAATTTATCATATATCGCAGAGGAACAATATCTTCATTCTGCAAATCCATACCATACAATTGAAGTGCAGTTATCGCAGTGCTTATTCTTACTTCTCCTACGGTTATTGTCTCACCTTCGCTTATTACCATGATGGCGCGATTCTCTGCGTCCCAAGAAACATCCGCACCGAACGCATTAAAGACTGCCCTGATCGGAAGAAATGTTCGCCCATCAACAATCACTGACGTTGTGTCGTTGAATATGATCATGTGGTCTTTGCGAACCAAATTTGTATCAATGGGTACCCGAACCGTTATACCGTCTTTTTCGGCAATTGCAACTCTGTTTGCTGCATCCCAGCTTACAGTAGCCCCGAACGCTTCAAGCGTCTGCCTGAAAGGCACCTGTGTCCTGTTGTTTTCATCAATAAACGGTCTTCCGGATTCTTGTGTGAATTCTACCGGCTCCCCGTCAATGCTTACACTTACCTCCGCAGCGAATATAAAGCTTGCTGACAGTAAGAACAATGTGACTGCTAATGTGAATTGAATTATTTTTTTCATTTTTCACTCCTTTATTGTTACTCCAATATACGGTGTACAATCCCTGATTTCATAAATCATCCGGAAAACTTGCGTTTACTTTATCAAGAAATCTGCGCACTTTTGCGCCAAATCCCGTTGCCTTTGCAGTCAATCTGAGCCACATAATCGCTGACGGAAAAATCGCTATGATATAAAGTCCGCTTCCGCCCAGCATATCAATAATCGGAACAATCCATAAACCAAAAGAGGTATTCACAAGCAATCCCTCATCAAATGCTTCAATCACATTGCCATGCGATATAATATCATTTGATATTATAATGACCGAAAAGATGAAGCTGCTGCTAACTGATAAATAGTTCCAACGATGACTATCCAGCAGTTTTAATATTGAACCCAAGGCAAAATATAAAACCAACGGCACACACAAAAACCACATAAGCGCTAATATTCTGAGCAAACCACCCGGCGCTCCATTTATGCCCAACAGAACGCCTACAAAAAGTCCGATCCCGTTAACTACCACATAGATTATAAATGAAATTATAAAGTTAAATATGAATCTGCCATCCAGCAATTTGTCTAACAAATAATCCCCTCTCATCTTGTGTGATTTTAATTTATAAAACCCACAGGCTTTGAACTTACGGGCTTGATAACAACCATACCGGTTAATGTATTGCGTACATCTTCACGATTTGCCGCATGTGCTCTATTGGCGACCAGTCAGTAATAGGGTTACCGTACAAATAAAGCATTTCTAACATTGTAAGTCCTGCTAATGGCGATAAATCACTGATTTGATTTTCATTCAATCCCAAGACAGTCAAGCTCACCAGATTCGAAAGTGGCGATACATCGCTGATTTGATTGTTATCTAACTGCAAAACATTTAAATTCACCAGATTCGAAAGCGGCGATACATCATCAATTTGATTGTTTATCAAGGTAAGCCGCCACAAGTTCGTTAATCCCGAAAGTGGTGCCAAATCACCGCTGATTGGATTGTTATCTAAATGCAAAACATTTAAATTCACTAGATTCGAAATCAGCGATAAATCGCTGATTTGATTGTTATCTAAGAACAAAACATTTAAATTCACTAGATTCGAAATCAGCGATAAATCGCTGATTTGATTGTTACCTAAGAACAAAACATTTAAATTCACTAGATTCGAAATCAGCGATAAATCGCTGATTTCATTTTCCCCTAAACTTAAACTTGCCAGATTTGCAAGTCCTGAAAGCGGCGACAGGTCGCTGATTTCATTAGTCGACAGGAACAACCATTCCAAATTAGTGAGTCCTGATAGTGGCGACAGGTCGCTGATTTGGTTAAAGCTCAAATCCAACCTTTCTAAATTAACCATGTACCGCAAAGGGGCAATATCATTATCCTGTAAATTCATGAATGACAAACGCAGTTCGGTTAATGCCGTACTGTACCCTTGCTCTCTTATAATTATGAATCCGATATTCCTGCCCGTACCTTCGCTTACTATTTTAATGCTTCTATTAACACCATCCCAAGAGACATCGGCACCGAATACTTCAAGTACTATCCTTATTGGCAGATATGTGCGATTGTTTACGATCATTGATGTTGTATCATTGACTATCATCAAGTCATTTTTATAGATATAGTTTGTACCAATAGGCACTCTGACTGTTATGCCGTTTTTTTCTGCCACCGCAGTCCTTGTCGCTGGCTCCCAATCTACGGTAGCGCCAAACGCTTCAAGGGTCTGTCTGAAAGGTGTTTGCGTCCTGTTGTTTTCATCAATGAACGGGCTTCCGGACTCTTGTGTGAATTCTACCTGCTTCCCGTCAATGATTACACTTACCTCAGCGGCGAATATAACGCTTGCCGAAAGTAAGAACAGCGTTGCTGCTAATGTGATTTGAATTATTTTTTTCATTGTGTTGCTCCTTTATGAACTATTGACTCTCCGCCTCGTCAACGATGCGCGTGAACGTAGGTCTAAAGCTGCTTATGAACATCTGCTTAACAAACTCTGCATCTCGCAACGCTGCAAATTCTATGAGCGCGCTTCCCGATTCAATGGGAGCGGTTGCGGCAGGCTCCAGTATGATAGTACCATCAAACACAATCTGCAATTGATTTTCTCCCACCGGTCTTTTTGACAGCTCTCTTGTTACATTACTGAAAATCTCGCTTCCTTTTTCTGTGAATTCAATCCATATCGTATATCCATCCGAGTCCGAATCGGATTGGATGCTGACATTTTGAATGTCATGCTGAGTCAACACGGCCGGCCCGTCTTGTTGTCGAAACTCAAGCAAAACTTCTCTCTGCAAATTCTCCACAATCCATGCATAATCGTAATCATCGCTTGGCATGCCCAATCTCATTTCGGTTCCATTGTTGTGCCAAGTGACTCGTATATCCCCGAAAATCCTATAACTTCTGGTAATGTTGTCTTTGATATCTCTTCTTAACTCTTCATTGTGATTCTGCCACTCAACGTTGAACGCCAGTATCCCGTGCGGTTTTCCCCGGACAGTGCTCACATGCTCTACATGCGACCAGTCATCAATCGGATTGTCCCACAAGTCGAGATGTTTCAAACTCGTAAGTCCCGATAGCGGCGATAAGTCGCTGATTTGATTGTCTCTCAAATACAGCTCTTCTATATTTGTAAGTTCCGAAAGCGGCGACAAATCACGAATTTTATTCGCATTCAAAGATAATATTGTCAAATGGGTTAGCTCTGAAAGCGGCGACAAATCATCAATTTGATTGTCTCTCAATCCAAGCACTTGCAAGTTTCTTAATCCGGAAAGTGGCGATATGTCGCCAACTTGATTTTCAGACACATCAAGCGTTTCCAAATTTTCGAACTCTGAAAGCAGCATGATATCAGTAATTTGATTCCTGTTCAAATTCAATTCTGTCAAATCCACAAGTCCTGCCAGCGGCGACAAGTCGCTGATTTCATTAAACCCTAAAAATAATTTTGTCAAATTCGTGAGTCCAGATAACGGCGACAAATCATCAACTTGATTCTCCCACACCTGTAACATTGTCAACTCCGTAAGTCCCGAAAGTGGCGATAAATCACGGATTTCATTAAACCCCAAAGTCAATTCTGTCAAATTCGCAAGCCCCGAAAGCGGCGACAAGTCACTGATTTTATTGCCAGTCAAATCCAACTTAGTCAAGTTCGTTAGATCCGAAAGCGGCGACAAGTCATCAATCCAATTGTTCCGTAATTCGAGATGCTTCAAATTCGCAAGCCCTGACAACGGAGATAAATCACTGACGTGCGTGTGCATCAAAATGAATCGTTCTAAATTTATCATATATCGCAAAGAGACAATATCTTCATCCCATAACCATAAATCTGCACCGTTCAATTGAAGCTCGGTTATCGCTGTACTTATCCTTACTGCCCCTACGGTTATTGTTTCTCCGTCGCTTACCACCATTATCGCTCTATTGGCTTCGTCCCAAAAAACATCCGCACCAAACGCGTTCAAAACAGCTTGAATCGGAAGAAAGGTTCGACCATCAACAATCACCGGCGTTGTGACATTAAATATGACCATGTGGTCTTTGTGAACAGAGTTTGTGTCAATGGGTACGCTAACCGTTATCCCGTCTTTTTCGGCAATTACAGTTCTCGCCTCTGAATCCCACTCTACCGTAGCTCCGAATGCTTCCAACGTTTGCCTGAGCGGTACCTGTATCCTGTTGTTTTCATCAATAAACGGACTGCCCGAATCTTGAGTAAATTCGACCTGAACTCCATCGATGCTGACACGCACCTCTGCATCCGCCGCAAATATGAAACTTGCTGAAAGTAAGAACAGCGTTGCTGCTAATGTGATTTGAATCATTCTTTTCATTTTGCTACTCCTCTACAATTGTGAGTCATCATGTTTTTAAACTTTTTTCATCTACGTAAATAGTTGTTTTTCATTTTATATTCTGTCTGATGATTTGCAATATATATTCTGTATCGTATTCGCTATAAATGACCCGAATGGTTCTAGTAATATCATGACCGCCTCTACTCTTTTCCTTTAGTATCAGCATAATGCTATTTTTTCTATTTTTTAGATATTCTCCATGGCCTATCCAAGCGCTTTCTATGTCACTCCAAAACACGTAAATTTTGTGCCACCTTGGCATTATACTACACCCTTCGACTATTTCCGTATAATAAAGTCCTTCTCTATCCAGTATTAGAAATACCCGCCGATTCAAAATGAATCGCCAAAAAGGAACCACAGCGGATAAGAGCCCGAGGCCTACCATAAGCATAGGGACGAATCCATGTGCCCCACTTACATCTGTGAGGCTAAGTAAAATTAGACCGACAATGCCCGATAAAACGATGGCCATGCTGATGGCAAATCTTACGAGAAGTTTCTGTAGCGAATATTTGAATTCAATGGGCTCATAAATTTGTTTGTACATAACGATTATTCTCCGATATCATTCATAAGCAAAGTGAAACCATTTATCGATGCAATCCTATGTGGTTTGAGAAGATAACCCCGAAACCCAAGGAGTAGTAAACATAGCTGTCGTCACGGTCTGCCGTCAACATGCCGTATATGTGCCACAGGCGACCAGTCTGTAATCGGATTGCCGCGCAGATTAATCGCTCCATCTAGCTGAATCTCAAACTCCGCGAGCGGCGACAAATCACTAATTTGATTGTTGTCTAATCGCAAACTATTTAGATTCATTAGGCTTGAAATTGGCGATACATCAACAATTTGATTATCTCTCAATGACAAGATATTCAGATTCACCAGACTTGAAAGTGGCGACAAATCAACAATTTGATTACCCATCAAGCTAAGCACCTGCAAGTTCGTTAATCCCGTAAGAGATGACAACTCACCACCGAATTGATTGTTGGCCAAGGATAGTTCCGTCAACTTTGTGAGTCCTGAAAGTGGCGACAAATCACTGATTTGATTGTTATTCAAAAGTAGTTGGGTCAAATTCGTGAGATTCGAAAGCAACATAACGTCGGTAATTTGATTATCACCCAAGGATAATATTGTCAAATTCGTGAGATTCGAAAGTGGCGATACATCCTCTATTTGATTGTGACTTAAATATATTCGAGACAAATCCTTGAGCCGCGAAAACGGAGACAAATCACTGATTTGGTTATAACTTAAAAACAGCATCTCCAAATTCGTGAGATTCGAAAGCGGCGATACATCGCTTATTTCATTAAATCCCAAGCTTAGCCTTTCCAAATGCGTGAGCTCTGAAAGCGGCGATAAATCACTGATTTCATTACTGTCTAAGTTAAGTTTCCTCAATCTTGACAGATTTGAAAGCGGCGATAGATCGCTGATTTGGCTGCTCCACACGTGTAACTCTGTCAAATTCGTGAGTCCCGAAAGCGGTGACAGATTACTGATCCTATCATTCGCATCCAGATTTAACTGTTCCAGATTCGTAAGATTCGAAAGCGGCGACAAGTCGCTTATTTCATTAAAGCTCAAGTCTAACTGCTTTAAATTCGCCATGTACCGCAATGAGGCTATATCTTCATTCGTCAAATTCATAGCAGACAAATCCAGCTCGGTTAACTCTATACTGTACCTTACACCATTTATTCGGATGTGACTGTCATCTGAGCCACATCCGAAAAGACCTATGCTTAACGCAAACACTGCAAAAATAAATAATACATAAATACTTTTCATTTTCATAACAACCATCCTTCATGTCATACCAATTTTGTAAATACATAATCTTCTTTGTGGCTGTTATGCTCCATGCGTTAAAAATCTTACCATATGACTTCTAAATCCCCAATTCGTCATCTGGCGATATCTTGTCGTTGATTCTGCACTTATGATGTCAAAAGCCCTTCCCGGTTCTTGGTAATCACGAGCGAACCTATACGACGTACCGGAAATCAAAGTGTTTATCTGTATCCTAAACGAGTCTCTTGTACGCCCCCGATTTGTACTCACCCCGCTATCAAAAGCATGTAGAGTGTATATCGTTCTCCAATTGTTTTCCCAATTTTCCCCCGACAACGGGAAAGCTTGCCGCCTTCCTGTTTCGCCCCATTGATAATAAAAAAGATTTTCAAATTGATTTTCCAAAGGCTCTAAAAAGTAATGCCTGTTACTTTCAATATAAGCATAAGTCTCATGCATTATTGAGAGAAGGCGTCCAGCATCTTTGCTAGTTGTGCTTAAACCTATACCCTCTATTAACCCAAATGCAATTCTGTCAAGTGTACCTTTTTCAACGCCAACGATTATCGTATACGTTATTTTAATCGCTTTCATTATTTTGTTTACTCTTGCCAGATCTGCCGGGCAAACTTGCGGAGCAAAGTATTTCTCTATTAAAAATTTAGCGGCACCAGCCCAATCAAGCTTGGGGGCGCTCATGCTTCCTTGACCCGGCTGGTCACCGGATAGCCAGCGCACCAACCAAGCCGCTTGCGCACTAAAAACCGGTATAACTGTTGCTAGTACATCTACAGCAATATCGCCCGGACCATGTTGCCGTATCGTGAAGTACGTTCCATCGAAATTCAAGTAAAATAGCCCAAGCGGATCAACCTTGGTAATCGGATTGTTATCGCAATCCCTAGTCAGTTCATCCCACACGGTACAGGGTCTTTTTTAACAAGCATTATTAAATATTCAGTTGTTGCTCTTTGTTGCAATTATACTATGTTTTTGCAAAAAGGAAAAGGCTATTTTTGTTTCTTTTCCTGCCTTTCGTCTTTTTTCGGAACGTCGTACATCGGTGGGTTGACGTATTCTTCATTGTTCGTGAGCATCGTCCAGATGATATTGACAAGACGCCTTTCAACACACTTTAGTGCTTGGCGCTTGGTCTTGCCCTCGGATAGCTTGCGGTGGTAGTAGTCGTAGAAAAAGGGATTGATCACTTTGTTTGTGGAGCCGACTGTTGAGCTGACACGGACGGCGAGATTGAAGAAGAGTGAATGAAGTTCCCTGTTGCCCCGTTGGTTTGCAAACTGCAAGTCCTTTTTACCGGAAGCGTATGTAATCGGAGCGATGCCACTGTAGCGGGCAAGTTTTGCCGGTGTAGCAAATTTCTTGATGTCGCCGATGCAGGAAAGCAGCCCTGCGGCTGTCACAACGTCGATGCCGTTCATTGAGGTCAGTGTGCAGTTGAAGTTTTCAAGGAATGCCGTCATGGATGCTTCGATGCGTTCAAGTTCCTCTATCGTAAATTCAAGTTGACGTATGATGGACTGTACAGCCATGTCCCTGATTTCTTGATGTTCGGTTTCTGTGTCTTCAAGCGATGTCAGGATTGCGTTTGCTTTGACCGCTCCGACTTTGCCTTGTGATGGTTCTTTTAGAAAGCCCGTGAGTTCTTTAAGGGTAACATTTTGCAAGGTACTTGGCGAGGGGTAGCGCATGAAGAATGTGAGCGAGGTCTTGCAGCCGATTTCTCTAAAGAAGCTACGGTAGTTCGGGTAGTGCTGCGTAAGCATGGTATGCAGGCTGTTTTTCAGGCGCAAGTTGTTTTTTACGATGAAGTTTCTCCTGACGACGAGTGACCTTAGAATATAGAATTTATCTTGTGTGTCTGCGTCCGGTAGTTCGTTCAGTTTTGATAGTAAAACTTTAGCGGCACATTCAGCGTCGATGCTGTCGGTCTTTTGTACGATGTTCTGGTTTCTGCGCTCCCTTGCGACAAGTAGGGCGTTGACATGTTTCACTTTCTTGCCATTTTGTTTGAGGAAGACTGCAAGGGTGCGTCCATAGGCTGATACGTCTTCCATCCCAAACAGTAACTGGGTGCCATCCATTTTGAGTTTTTCCGCTTCCGCAAGAAACTTTACAAATTCAGACGGCAGGTTTTTGAGTGTGATTTCGCCCAGCTTGTCATAGAAGCAATCGAGTAAAACAGCGGTGTGTGAGTCCTTATGCGAGTCTAGGCCAACATAAGTCCATTTCATTTTTTCATGTTTCATCATGTGAAATTCCTCCTTTGTGTATGAAATTTTCAAGGTACAATGTACATAAAAGCCAAGGAACATCCCGTAGGGCAGCGTTACACGGACGAGTCCGCACCGCAATAATTGAGCAGCAGGAGGCTTTTTCAAAAGGCACAAGGCTTGTTATGCCCTTTGAAACAGCCTTAGAAATCCACGGTAGTATATATTTTCACACAGCGAACTTAGCGTTAACGGCACGGGTGCCGTCCACAGAGACTGCAACAGCAATCATATATCAGCCCTGACAGATTTCTAAAACCGCAAAATCTATGTCATCAGAAACCGAGCCTTTCAAAGTCAAGTTTCTGTAATTTGATGATTCCGTGTTCATACGAGGCGGCGACCATCTCATGAAAGTCAAACCCTACGCTTTTAACAAGCGAGCCTGTCACGCCGATCGTGGGAAGATCGTTTTCACTTACAACCTGTGCGATCTTCATTTTGTTTGCCCTTGCGTACTTGACAACATCGCTGTATTTGTCCATCCCCTCATTTCGCAATCGGAATGTGATGCTGCCTTGCTCTGCGTGTGCTGTGACGAGGCTGTGAATTATGAATCCTGCATCAGCAAGCCACTGACCATGTAGACGCACTTTCAGCACAGGTAGTTTTGTACGGCTGGCCTTTATGCTTGTTAAAGGCACAATCTTTACATTTTCAAAGCCCAGTTTTTTCGGGTCGATTTTTCTTACTCTGATACGGTCATAGCCGCACTTTGCGATGAGGGCATCGCCCACGGCAAGGCCGCCTGTGAGGATGTATTTTCCTGTTGTTAAAAAGGTCAATCCTTTGTACGATTTTTCCTCCGCGCGGTAGACTTGCAGGAGGTTGCCGCCCGCTTTTCGTGTTTCATTAAAAAGTTCGCTGTAGCTTTTGATGTTTTCATTGCACAGGTTAAACACCATGCCATCAGGTTCAGGGAGCGCTTGAACAAGCGCTCCTTGGACAAATCCTGTTTCGCTTAGCCAGTCGCCACGAAACAGGATGCAGGGGCGGCTTTGCTTTGCTGCCCCTGCCCTTGAAACCATTAAGAGTTGATACCTCATTTTTCCGGACTCCTTACGCATCGTTTGAAACTTTGACAAGGACAAGCATGTTCCTGCCCTCGATCAGTTCGAGCTTGTCGCCGACGTCGATGCCAAACGCTTTGAGCCATGACCCGCCGAACTTGACGCACGGCTTTGATGCCCTCCTGCTTCCGTCCTGCTCCATCATGTATCCTACTGTAAAACGCTTCTTTGTCATGATAAAATCCCCTTTCTTTTTCTTTAAAACTTTAAAGGAATGAAAACGATCTCACCTACACAAAGAAGTGGAAATGATATATACTGTAGCTGGTTGCTGTACAGCGGAAACGCTGATGTGTAGGTAGTGCTTTACCTGCATATGCTTCTAAGGCGCTCGAACGCTTTAGAGATATGGCAACCGTTTTGATTCCGGCCTAACAATATGTAGTTGTCTTTAGGCGGCGGCTACGCCGCCCCTGTAAACTCCTTGATAGCGGCGATGAACCGTTCGCCGTACTTATCAAGCTTAGCCTTGCCGACGCCCTGTATACCCTGAAGTGCGGCAGCATCTTCAGGAAGCAGCCTGCACATCTCTCTGAGCGTGTTGTCGTGAAAGACGACATACGGCGGTACGCCCGCCTCTGCCGCTACCTGCTTCCTGAGCATCGACAGCTTCTGAAAAAGTTCTTGCTCTGCGTCCTGCACAGGTACTGCCTCCGGCAAGGCTGCCGGTTCCGGTATGGCTGCTTGCTCCGCTACAGGCTCTGCGGCTGCGGCTCTCTCGATGGTGACAGATGCGCCGTCATCGCCGCCTTTAATCACAAGGCTGCATCCTGCTTCAAGGCAGGACAAGGACAGCGACAGCCCGAAAGCCTGCACGCTGATAG
>Ga0131853_10023564_pt1 | contig 11114 bp, 9 predicted proteins | sample TergutLab28metaG_FD_92764 | JGI IMG/M metagenome (GOLD analysis project Ga0131853, IMG submission 92764) | Labiotermes labralis P1 segment gut microbial communities from Petit-Saut dam, French Guiana - Lab288 P1 (version 2) (version 2) | ecosystem: Host-associated > Arthropoda: Insects >...
CATTCTTCTCTTTCGCTTTCTGAACGTAAACACTGCGACAACGCGGCAACTAATTCGAACAGCGAGAACGCTAGAAGCAGAATGGTGGCAAGTTTGCGCGGAAGCGTGGGTACGGGGACAAAGAAGATGAATGAAGTACTGGGCGTGTTTGGGCTGCTGGATTTCACCATGTTACTGCCCGTTCTCGCTTGGCGCGCGTTTTGAAACTTGTGAACCGTTTATTTCTTTAATTTTCCAATTTTTTTTAAGGCCTCGGTAAACCGCGAATAACTGAAAACGCGGATACTGAGTCCGCGGATACGGGGGTCCGCTTGTGTGTGTGTGTGTGTGTGTGTATATATTAAAATATTAAATTATGTTACAAACGCTCCTACATTATTCGGTGCTTATGCACAATCTTCGTAGCCGGGTAGCTCAGTCGGTATAGCGACTGACTACGGGATGGACGGTCCAGGATCGAATCCCGGTGGGGACGAGATTTTCCGCCCGTCCAGACCGCTCCTGGGGCCCACCCAGCCTCCTGTAAAATATGAACCGGGTCTTTCCCGGGGGTAAAGTGCGGCCGGGGCGTGCTGCTCACCACTCACCCCCTTCTGGTGCCACGGTCATGGAACAGTAGAGCTATACCTCTACCCACCCTCTGGGCCACACCGGGCCTGTAACGGGATCACTTTACCTTTACGTTTATGCACCATTTTCAGGGAGCTTTGATATTGCGTTTGCTAAAGTTATAAAATATTAAAAGAGTTGAAACTGCATAAAAAAGTAGACCCTCAAATTGTTGCCCTTGTGCTTCCACAAAGTCCGCTGTGCCTCCCCGTCGCCCGGGCTTGATAAAGTCCAAGCGTTTCACGAATTAACACGCAGCCATCTTCAACGCTTTGTTGCAGTTTCGCCACGCCGTTAAAGGCCGCGTGATCGAGAATGCTTTTCAAGACGGCCCCCATAAACACAGTTTCAGCGTTTAAGTCAGGTGATCTTGCGGGCCATGAAATGTTTCCGCCTCGATTTACCCACCGTTACGGATATTTATCATTCAAGAATATTCTGGCAGCCACGATGGAAATAGAGCACCATCGTTCATAACTACACGCGTGCGTTATCTGGGGCTTTCACGACAGCCAGTATTCAGTGAAGAATATCCTGGTTATTGCAGAGTTTAAAAAATTCAAAATGCAAATGTAAAGAAAATGCAAAACTTTTTTACATCTCAGATGCTGCTGCTGCTACCGCATTCTTCAAAATCGGGATACCCAGGGAACAGTAAACGTACAAGTGACGTCCCTGGGCTAAGTACGGCAACGTGACAAACGTTACGAGCCACTGGATGTACCGCGTCGCATGTTAGCATCGTTGCCAGATGGAGGTAAGTCACACATGTCTGCACAATGAATATTTTTTTCTCGTGTGAACACCAACATGCCACTCCATATTATGCACTGGTTTCACAATCTTCTGCTCTGAATTCTTTGTGTTTGCACCCTGAATGCAATCGAAAGAATATGGTTGTGGCGCTTGGTCACGAAGGCTGCTGGCAGTGGTCGGAGTCAGCGGCGCCATAGGCCTCTGCATCCGTCGAGGTGCTGAGCAGACTAGTGAAAGTGATGCCATAATGTCGCAATTCTCGCGTCAGTCATCGAATTTCACTCATCCTTGAAAAACAGATAATTCGACGCTTGATAATATGACATGTCGCACTACGCAACACATGTGCATTTACGTATGCGGAGTTACTAATAGCCTGGACAAGATATCACCTACTGATGCAGCACGCTCAGCGCAAATTAGCTATCTGGGCAAAATGTGACTAGAGGCGTCATTTCATCTATTTACCCGACGAGTGGATGGTATCTACCCGAACGTGACTCTTTTTCGATCCATGTAAGATTTGGGTTTACATTCTCAGCATCTGTTTTAATTAACATAAAGCTAAACCCTCACCCCATCTAGTGCCGGTGTAAAGAATGGGTGGAGTTACACCTCAGTTTCCTCACACGCCTCATAACACGCACAGAGACAATTTTTCCGTTACATTTATGTAATTATTACCAGACACATCGGTGGCAAGAATGAACAGCAGAGTTAAAATTACAGCAATGTCTGCTAGTTTTCGGCCGCTAACCTTGTGCCTTGAGGTTTGTTAACTAAAAACCTAAAGATTAACCCTTTAAACGCTGAGTTAAATCCCATCTGCCATTTGCTGGCGTTATTATGAGCTCACCATATTCTCCACGTTTGCGGGATAAGGGCTAAAACAAAAAGAACTATTTTTCTGCTCGTTTCCTGAATGCGAACCTCTCCAGTAGGGGAAAAGCACACGGCATGGATCGTGATGTATGTGCAATGGACAATATGCATATGTATATGTATGTGTATACGTATGTGTATGTATATATATATATATATATAAACAATATCTGTTTCTTAACGCACTCGTACATCTTGTAAACAAAGCCTACTCGGTGCACAAATTATTCTTAGTATATTTATCAATCCCTACATGTTTCGGGCGACTGTGTGCCCATCATCAGGAGAAACAACTGTATTTTTGCGACACATGGTACTTATTATTTTGTGTGGATGACTGTCTGGTATGCAGGGTGGAGTTTCCATCCTGCATACCAGACAGTCATCCACACAGAATAACAAGTACAAAATATCGCATAACACAGTTGTTTCTCCTGATGATGGGCACACAGTCGCCCGAAACATGTAGAGATTGATAAACATACCAAGACATAATTGTGCACCAAGTTGGCTTTATTTACAAGATTATACAGCGATGCACGGTCAACAAAACATAAAATTTTGCACTCCCACATGTTTCGATGTTTATACATCAAATTAACATTACTTTGTAACTTTAGCATCATAATAAGAGACTCCCTGAGGATGATGTATAAACATCGAAACATGCAGGAGTTCTGTAATAAACAGATACTGTTAATACATATTGTGCATTTGTTGGACAAATATGTTTAAAGAAATACCGTAAAGATGTTTGAGAATAGAGCAGTGAGACTAGAAATGCGACGTCATGCCACAGAAAACGAAGAAATTGTTTTATTTCTGCATTTGAAAAGGAGAAAAAACATGCAAGAAAGCATTTCTTCGTGTTATATGCAATTTGCAAAGCGCGTTTGCTAAAAGGCTATGGTTGTGTCGTGTTCATTGCTATACCTAACCGCGTGAAACGTGTGTGTGTGTGTGTGTGAGAGAGAGAGAGAGAAGGTAGTGTGGTCGCTTCCTTACAGCGTCCATTTAACTAAGTAATGCGCGAATAATACGGCCATAATTTCTCGTAGTTTGTGTAATAGCCGAGAAAGAGAGGAAGGACGCCAGAAGAAACCTGTCCATATCGTAGTCATGTGGGACCCTTGGCGTAATATTCGCTGGAAACGACGTAAAGCTGAAAAGACCTTATTAGTTGCAAATCTGTTTCCGTATGGAGGATCTAGGTTTTCTGGACATTTGCGCCTTTGGTTGGGCATTTGCATTCTACTGAAGTGAATCTGAGCTTTCAGTTCGGGAATATGTTTTGTAGATCCTTATGGCATGCAGGATACAGCACAGCCCCAATCTCAATATACCTGAAAGTTAACAAAATATCATACTTGAGGGTTGTTTGACCGTGCATCTTCCTTATGAAATAAAGTGAAATGCCAACTTGATGCAACAAGGTAATTTTATTGATGTATTCTTAGCTCGACGTGTTTCGGGTACACACGCCCATCATCAGGAGCATTAGGTGTTGAGTTGCAACATATGGTTTTCTGCACCGAGTTTTTGGATGGGTGGTGGTCTTGAGAGCCGCTGCGTGGGTCGTGTGTACGGTGCGGATGGTGCCGCACGGCATGGCGCCATCCGCACCGTACACACGACCCACGCAGCGGCTCTCAAGACCACCACCCATCCAAAAACTCGGTGCAGAAAACCATATGTTGCAACTCAACATCTAATGCTCCTGATGATGGGCGTGTGTACCCGAAACATGTCGAGCTAAGAATACATCAATAAAATTACCTCGTTACATCAAGTTGGCATTTCACTTTATTTAAAAAATATCATAAACTCATATCGCTTTGAACCCGTTCACAGCTGTAGATAAGCTCCTACAAACACTCTGTGGGGTCGATATCGAGAGTAGCGTGAAGCTGGCTCCCGACGAAACGCCCAACTTCAATGTCACAAATTACGTATTTTTGGAGGGCCAATGAAAGACTTGTCCAAGGGCTGTAATTGGTTTGTTGAGAGGGGAGACATTCACACGATAGTAAAACTATCCTCCGAGCTAAGTCACTAACATTTCTGATATGAGAATGATGTCCGCCAGAGATGATCATAGTGGGTTCTTCTTTCTTTAGTCCAACTTTCACATCAAAGTGTTCAGACACTCTTGTGAAGAGTTCATTTTGTACACACCCTGGCCGGAGACAGTCAGCAATAGACCTGGTGCAGTGTAACGCCTTTCATCAACCTCATCACTCAACGCTTCCCTCTTACAGCAACGACGTCTGGACGTCGGGAGTAACCTACGCAAAGCTTGTCTTATCGTGACTGTACACCTCGTCGGTCTCGTATTCCTTATTCTCAAATTCGTATCCTACAATTTAAAGGGGGGGGGTGGTGGTAAATGTAAATTTCACCCTACAACAGGCCACGAAGGCCCAGAGGGGAAGCAGATGTATAGCTCTACTCTTCCTTCAACCTCGGCTGTAGATGGGGGTGGGTGGTCAAAGCCACGTCCCGGCTGTTTTACCGACGGGAAAGACGCGGTACCCATCGTATAGGAGGCTGGGTGGGCCCCAGGGCCGGTCTGGACGGGTGCGAGAGAAAGGGAGGGGGACCTGGAAACGTTTTCCTTTTGAGAACTCTCGCTCTCGCAAGACAAGTTGCACTGGGCTTTTGGAGAGAAAGGCGATTACCATGACGGTTTAGAAAGAGGGACATCCAGGCTTTACCAATATTTTGGGTCTTTTGCAAAAAATAGGATCCAGACGTTCCATCACGCCGGCTGGTATGTCAAGACGAAGGAAGTCCATCTTTGTAAACCCAAAGAACTTATGTACATTAGCAGCAGGTATTAAACAAGTCCTTTTTGCGGTTTCGCTAGGAGATGAATCTGTTGTCATAAGCACAGTTCGGGAGCGCAAACCGAGACACACTGAACAGTTCTGGAGGTTTCAGTCATTCCATCTGCATTGCTGTAACGGCTTCGATAGTTTCAGTCATCTTAGCAACATTCAACTGTCATCTTCTTTCCTTCTCTGTCTTCAGCTGACCCACGAGAGCATCTAAAACAATTTTAGAATATTACTGTTCTGGTGTACATTCTAAAGCACCACACAGGCCGGTATAAAAAAATTAATCTACCAATTTATTCATTTTCATAAATGTGCTTAAAACTGAAGGCAGGTTTTAACGTTCAGCAGGATGGAAATTAGTGTGGATAAAACTATGAAAAAGCACTGGCAAGGAGACTCTCGAGTCAGCGAGAAATCTTACACCTCAGTATTCGTGACAGCCAAGGGAGCCATCGACATTTCAGGCAGCACGGAAACAAATTCCGTATGCGTCATTTGAGAGCAACTGAATATCAATTAACTGACATGTCAAAGACTTCTTTCTTTCTTCATTAGTCTTGCCTCTTTCTACCTACTCATTGCAGGTGTAGATGGTTATTGTTGCACCAGATTACACTCAGTTTGACACATCACACTCGGTAGGGGTCCTCCTGACGAGTGATCAGCCCGCCGCAGACAAACACAAAACTCTTACAAGAGACAGACATCCATGCGCCCGGCGGGATTCAAACCTACAGTCCCACTAACCGAGCCGCCACAAACCCACATCTTAGACCGCACAGCCGTTGAATTCGGCAAAGCTTTTTTGTTTTTAATGAGTGTATGTACAATACTGAATTTGAGGGCATATGGAACCTCGAGATCTTAATTTTCTGCTTTAATTATTCAAGAAATTTAAATTATTTGCGATATTCTAGGTGCACTGTGTTATTTGAAACATTGCTCCTTATTACCTGCATGTGTATATTCCATAACAGGAAAGGTACCCAAGAGAGCACTGAAAGGATACATAGACGGGAGAAGACCAGTTGAAAGGCCCAGAGAGAGATGGTTAGATGCAGTGGACAGGGATGGAAAGAGGACGTTTACCGACCACTGCAACCGGGTAGAAACCCAATTGCAGTCAATAAATATCATATCATATATATATATATATATATATATATATCATGTTAAATGCAGGAATTGGAGTAGGTCGGCAGAGGATAGAGATGCTTAGAGGCGGAGGATCGCAGAGGCTTCAGTTGGGCTGTAGGGCCATGGAAGAAGACGAAGAAGAAGACGAAGAAGAAGAAGAACATATATTCCATAATGCCTGACAAGCCATCCCAAAACTAAGACGACAAACAGACATGAGAAGGTCGGGTTGTGTTAATAACACTACGACTGTTCATACAGCAGTGGCCTGTACAGTACCTAGATGCTAGTTCTGTGTCTAGTTTTATGACATATCCTGTAAAATGATGTTTACCTACGTTGAAAAAATTTAAAATATTTCGAAATTTTCTTGTCTCTGTGGTGTCAGGCGCAACAGATATTACGTAACTGCGAATTCAAAGAAGTATGGCGGAGCTCAGCAAATAAGTTAGCTTGATTGCCCGCAGAGGACAGCGCAAACTTTGCTGAACACAAGGGCGTTTCGCATTACCCACCCATTCCACATTCGCCTTCTTTTTCCACAAGAGACACCCAGACACTCAGAGACAGAATACGACGCCTAATAAATGTATTTTTGCGGTCGAAAACGTTCTTTTTAACAACACAAAGCGAATAGTGTTGTAGTAGCATTGAGAGCGGGTATGAAGCGCTGGTAGAATGATACTGACAGGAGAATTCTGAAGTATTTAGAGAAAGTCCTGACCCCTTGGCCAGCCACTTTATCAACCACAAGTTTTACATGAAGATTTCGGGGAATGAACCCCGACCCGTAGGTGATTAGCCGGCGACTTACCGTCTTGGACATTGCAGGGCTCGCGTTGTCATTTTGAAAGGTCGTTCTGGTCAGCATAGTGTTATAATTAGGTATCACACCTTTCGGGATTAGGACATGAATTATTAATTGACTTTATATTTCATATTGAGCGAAACGAATGGTAATAGCCTTGAAATTGGTTAATGAGAAATCTCCAATAACTGGAAGGTTTACCTGGTGTTTAGTAAAGGATAATTTGACCTGAAGTAAAAGCTAAAGAGTGAAATAGGTTTTGACGATTTTTATTAGAAATTTTGCCAAGCCAAGAAAATCTGGCATGTCCTAACGTTTATATTCTCAAGGCTGGTAATATATGTGACTAAAATACTATCTTAAGTACATGAATTAAGGGCTTACTTTTTATTTGTTCTCGAAACAAGCGCGTAAAATGAACTCATAGCGAGGAGTAATGACCGCCATTTTACTGATTTAAGATCGTGGTAAATTTCAATGCCACCTCGCTGGAAAAGTCTTAGGTAGAATTCCAAACCTACACACATACAATAAAATTACGTGAACGCAAGGATACACGTGGGTATCTTCAGGAATGTGACGGCAAATTTGGTAGACGGGGTACGTTGCGATGAAACGCACAGCCTCCATCAGCACGGCAGACATGGAATTAGCGCGCTCATCCGAAATGTCGATAACATTCGGCCGAACTACAAAGCAAAGCGTCCCGCAATACATCACTATTCACAGTCACCACCATGAAAACCTCGAATCTCACACCATGAACATCATCTTATCCTTCGCGAAACAGCACGCCGTGAAAAGCGTAAGAAATGGAGGTAAAGTTCCACACATTTTTAGACGGGGCAGCAGATGGAGGTTAGTGAAGAGCTTTATTCCCCCCACCCCCACTCCCACCCCCCGCTTTACTTAAGGAAAAAACTCCTGGTAATTACTGAGTAGGTGACTTAACGAGACCGGAGCTGCAAAGGAAGGAAAATCTCTGTGTCGGGTATCCAGGCTCGTCGTCCAGCCGCTGCTTGACACTTAGGTTTTACCTAAAACTAATTTATATCTCAAGAATTGCAATATGTGCATATGTATGTATGGAAGTATTGCGGTTTTTATGTACGCTGCATGTACGTTATTTTATCTGGCCAATATCTTAAGTCACTTCACAGACCGCTTCACGTGACGCCAGACAACGCAGCGCTCACCAATAGTTAATTCTGCCGTCATTCGGGGTCCACGCCTTTTGGATCAATGTATTGCAGTTGATATTAAACTTTACTGACTATATTTAAACAAGGCGCTGCTAAGTTTTAGTTCAGCGCATTTCGTTTAACTTAAACAAGGTGCAGTAAATAATTTCCTTCGGCTCGCAGACACGCAACAGACGTAATGAACACGCTGCTTGTTGCACGTCGAAATTCTGCTGGTGAAATTGTAGACGCTGCATCCTGAATACTTTCTTTCTTTTCGTACCGGGGTGCTCATAAGTTCTTAGCCCGACCAGGAAGGAAACAAGCTCGGAAGCATGTCAGGACGCGCGCGATTTCAACAAAATCGAGAAGCGAGCTCTCATCAAGTTTCTTTTCCTGCAAGGCAAGGCGCCGAAGGAAATTGACGCCATTCTAACAGAAACATTATCTTGTTTCCTTCATGGTCGGGTTAAGGACTTATCAGCACCCCTGTATTCAGAGCAGAGATTACTGCTGCACAATTTACTCTTTGAAATGTCCCTCAGGTAAACATCTTATGGGTTCAGTCCGGACGAATCTCCTGCTTGTTTTTCATTCAACAAAGTCACTCTGTAAACACCGCAAAGAATTTTATGAAAACTCGTGCCATTACAGTGGGCTGGGTAGCTCAGTCGATATAGCGACTGGCTACGAGCTGGACGGCCCGGGGATCGAATACCGGTGGCGGCGAAATTTTCCACACCTGTCCAGACCGGCCCTGGGGACCGCCCAGCCTCCTGTACAATGGGTACAGGTCTTACCCGGCGGTAAAGAGCGGCCGGGGCCTGAAGCTGACCCCCTCACCCCTTTCTAGTGCCGTGGTCAAGAAAGAGTAGAGCTATACCTCTACTCCAACTATGGACCTTACGGCTTGTGCAGAGCCTCAGTGCCTGTACAAGGGTGCAATTTTCCTTTTTGTACCATTACGGCACAAATAGTGTTAGAATGTGTGTAATGTACCGGACTAAATTTGTGATCCTAGAAAAGAAGAGGTCCAGTAATCGCAGCTTGAATTTTTAGTTGTGGGACATGGTAAATTACAACACTTAATTCGATGCGAAAGAAAATATCCAGAATAATACGGCGTGCTAAGACGATAGCTGAAGGTGAAGTTCACCTTATAACAGGCCAATAAGGCCTAGAGGGGAAGTAGAGGTATAGCTCCACTATTTCTTTAACTTCGGCGCTAGATGGGGTGGGTGTTCAACGTCACGCCCCGGCAGCTTTACCCCTGAGGAAGACCCGATACGCATTGTATAGGAGGCCTGCTGGGCCCCAGGCCCAGTCTGGAGGGGTGCGGAAAATCTCGCCCCACCGGGATTCGATCCCTGGACCGTCCAGTCCGTAGTAATGCTAAGATTATATTTTAATTGAAGGCTATCTTGTGCTATGATGGTATGATCTTGAAATAAACGGGAAATAGTAGCAAGAGATGGTTAAGGCGCTGTGCTACAAATCGGAAGGTCGCTGGTTCCATCCCAGCTGGTGTTACTGGAATTTTTCATGGACATAATATCCTTCCGATCGCACTATGGCCCTGGGGTCGACTCAGCCTCTAACAGAAATGGGTACCAGGAACACTTCCTGAGGGTAAAGGTGGCCGGTGCGAAAAGCTGACAACCTTACCACCATCCTGTGCCGTTGTCATGAAATCTGGGAACCTTAACTTCCTGGAACCCTGTGGGCCACCCCAGGCCTGTAACGGGACTGCTGCTTTGCTGCAGTAGAATCGTGAGATCTCGGAGAGTGCAAACGTCAAATACGCTGTTATTTTCCTTCTATATTTTTGTATATAAAGCACGATGATAGCCCAAGAGAATCGAAACATGTAGCTTACACGAAAATACACAGTTATGTTAGACGATGTTAGACTGTATATTTGTTGAATGTTGCACGCACACCGGGCTGATGGACATCTTGTTGCTTGCAGCTAGTCAAGCTTACAGTATCAATAGGTATAAGAAGAAATTCACTGCTGCTTCCCGTGTTGGTGAACCACAGTTGTGTTATACGGATGCAAATGCAGCAATTTTATTACGAACCGTGCTGATGGCGCAGACACGCACGTTTGCTGTTCACGTCGAAGGAAAGATTTGCTTGTGGCAGTCTCCAGTATAACACGAATTTCATCTCAGTTTTTCAGAGTTAGCACGTGTCTTCTGATGTGTTCCTCTCCTGTCTATAATGGAACCTGTTAGTCGAGACCTTTTTAGGGGCATTCGCAAAATTGCGAAAAGCGACTATTAGCTTCGTCATGTCTGTCTGTCCGTCTGTCCGTCCGCATTGAACAGCTCAGCTCCCCCTGGACGGATTTTCATGAAAGTTGGTATTTTAGTATTCCTCGAAAATTTGTCAAGAAAATTCAAGTGTAATTAAAATCAGACAAAAATAAAGGGTACTTTACATGAAAACCAATATACATTTTTATCATATCCTACTGAATTCTTCTTAGAATGAGAACTGATTCAGACAAAAGTTGTAGAGAAAATCAAAACACACATTTTATGTCCAATAACGTATTTTTTTAAAACCGTACCGATTATGAGACTATGTGGAAAAATATTGTAGAGCCGGACAGGCCACAGATGATAAAATGGCGCACGCGAACTGCATGCTTGATAACTAAGGCTGTAGACACAGACTCAGCATATGTAGAGCACGTTTGAAACGTGATGGCACACACGCAGAATCCAGATTTGGTCTTTCAGCGAAACGGACGAGTCCATTTAAATTGGCGGGGGGGGGGGGGGGGCGGTGCGCCGCCTCCTGGCCCCCCAGGGGGGGCGCACCGGGGGGGGGAAGGGTTGTAATGCTGTTTCCAACAGTTTTTGGGGGTAGTGGCAAGCGGGGGGGGCACCCGCCCCA
>Ga0131853_10023565_pt1 | contig 11114 bp, 9 predicted proteins | sample TergutLab28metaG_FD_92764 | JGI IMG/M metagenome (GOLD analysis project Ga0131853, IMG submission 92764) | Labiotermes labralis P1 segment gut microbial communities from Petit-Saut dam, French Guiana - Lab288 P1 (version 2) (version 2) | ecosystem: Host-associated > Arthropoda: Insects >...
CTGCTCTTAATTTCTTCCGGAATAGAATTTTGATTTGTTAAAGTTGTTCCCAAATATTTAAATTCTTCCACCCTCTCGAAGGTACTATTATCAATCCTCACATTGTGAATTCGTCCTGCATTCCGATCTCGAGACATGACCATGTACTTAGTTTCATCAAGCTGTCTGAGCTACACTTAATATAAATCATAAGCCAGTGGCCAGTTCCGTTCCCACGCCGTACCAATAATAACCACACCGTTTGTTGCTAAATGGGGACCGCGGTAGCACAGTGGTTAAGGTGCTGTGCCACAAATCGGAAGGTCGCTGGCTCGATCCCAGCCAGTGTCTGTGGGCTTTTTATGGACATAAAATTCCTCCGATCGCACTATGGTCCTGGGGTCGACTCAGCCTCTAACAGAAATGAGTACCAGGAGTATTTCCTGGGGGTAAAGGCGGCCGGTGCGTAAGGCTGACAACCTACCACCATCCTGTGTCGTTGTCACGAAATCTGGGAACCTTAACTTCTTGGAACCCTCTGGGCCCTTCCGGGCCTGCTTTTTTGTTTGTTGCTAAATTGTTTACGGACTGGACTTCGTCTAATGCAGTGTTTTTCAACCGCCGGGCCGCAGGCCGCGGCATCGATTATACCGGGCCGCGAGAGGTTCTCCTGGAATTTGTCATTTTATTTTTCTAAGCAATTTTCATCAATAAATATTCTATAGTGGAAATATTCTGAAGAGAAAAATATTCGTGAATGGATCGAAAAACTCAGAGCCAGATTATGGCCTGAGGAAACTACAATATGCTACAAGATTTCATATGTCCAGTGATTAATAACTAATTTAAATATAATTTTATATTTTTCAACATGCCACACCGTATACATAAGTGTACTAATACTCTTTATGATTATGCCATAATTAATTATTAATACTTATGTTAGTTTAATGAATGAACTTAGAAAATGGAAAGGTATTTACCAGTAAATTTGTTTGGACCGGGCCCTCGTCTCATGAAAAAAGAATTTACCGGGCCGCGGTCTCACAAAGGTTGAGAAACACTGCCTTAGAGGACCCAACAATTTGCACACGATTCTGCAACGAGGTGGACACAGACCCTTTTCCTACAAGAAGCCGAGAGAATCCACTGCAGATAGTACAACTCGAATTTGTTGTTACAGCTCACTAAGTTCTTTTTTTTCGCTTTGATCAGTGTACTTTCCCTTTGTCCAAAACCAACAAACGTAATGAGATGAAGTAAATTTGTTGGGACCGGGCCCTCGTCTTATGAAAAAAGACTTTACCGGGCCGCGGTCTCACAGACATTGAGAAACACTGGTCTAATACCTCTGGAAAGAAAAACTTGTAAGTCAAGCCTGATCTCGTTTCGCTTGACAAAACTCTACTTAATCCCTTCTTACCCAGAGCTAAATACTTTTACAGCTACAAACCTCTATCTATAATCGAGCAGGATGGACTAAGGTTCTACTAACGACCGTGTCATTAGTAGCATCTGGTGCTGACCGCATTTTGCATGGGCTGTTTGCGAACCACAAGCCGTACTGTGGTCGTTCCTGGTGCATGCCACAACCAATGGATTCCGCCCAGCAACAGACCTTTTTCTGCAAACAATTTACTGCTGTAGACACCTGATAACAGTAAACGTGCTATGAAATATGCAATGGGAAATGACCTGGTGGGCAAATGCCTTGGTAATACAATTCCTCGACGTATCAGGTTGAGCCATAAAGTTTCCACGCACTGCAGCTGCACTGCAAGGAATGTTACAATGACAGCTTGCTGCTGTAATAACACGTGTTAGGGGACAGAACGGAGATTTGCGAAAAGTGTTCAAAGGCACGTGGAGTTCTGCCATAATGCCATTTATCACAAATGTCAAAAGTAGCGCGGAAGAGCCCTCGGCTCGCCCCCCCCCCCCTCCCCGCCCAACGCACAGATATAAAAACGTATTGTAGGTTGTTTCGGACTGGGTTCCTTTCTTCTGCCAGAACGCAGCATTCTGGATTCCTGTCATGAGATCTGGGAGTAATTTCGTTAGTAGTTACAGAGGTGCGCCAATTACTGACGACGACAGTTATCTGCACTGCTGGATGTCAACCTTTATTTTATATTTAATTTAATAACTGCCCAACAAGATGCGACTTATTCAGTTTAATACATTTCTGTAGGCAGCTCTACATGTTTCGGGTGTTGACACCCATCATCAGGAGTTCGTACAAATGTAATTACAGCTTCTGGTATTGATTAACCGGATCTACTACCATCCGCTCTCGTTGTTGAGTTCAGTTCCAACTCAACAACGACATCGGACGGTAGTAGATCCGGTTAATCAGTGCCAGAAGCTGTAATTACAGCTGTACCAGCTCCTGATGATGGGTGTCAACACCCGAAACATGTAGAGCTGCCTATACAAATGTAATAAACTGAACACAGTCGCATCTTGATGGGCAGTTATTAAATTCGCTTCACGATGCACGGACCCATGTATATAAAAAACTTTATTTTATATTCATTTTTTAAAATTATTTGAATGAACGCCTCCTGAACATGGAGGCAGTGTTTTGGCAAGAACGCTGCGTTTCTGGACTCAACGAGCGTGCTTCGTTTAGTTTCCAGTTAGCAGGTAACGTGTAACTTACCCATGTCAACAGGATAAGCTATGCAGATATAGTGACTAGGCTACACGTTGGAAGGTAAAGGAAAAGTGGTTCGAATCCCTTCACAGTTAAAAGATTCGTCTCTTTCCCGCAGTGTCCAGACCGGCTCTGGGGTTCCCCAAGCCTCCTATTCAAGGTACTGCTGGTCCCTTCGGAGGGAACTGGCTTGGATATTAACCTAACCACTCACCTCCACCTAATCCGAGACTGAGAGTTCGTTGTGCTATGCCTCTCCTACTTCTATATTACCTTCACGGGGTGCTGCTTCATTAAACATCAGGTCAGCTTTACAAACAACCCATACTTTACGTGAATCTCAAATAATACTTCATAAATTTTGCGGTATTTGATGTTTACGCAGGGGTTTGGTTAAGGACGCTGGTTTTCTGTGTCGGTATTTCCCAACGATACGAACTCAGTACTTTCCTCCGCGGGGAAACGCTAATCCAAAGGGACAGCTTAGTATTCCAGATGGCCTCCTTGCGTTTTCAAAAATTTCCCTAAAGACATCTTATCTTAAAAATAATTATGGGGGGAGGGGGGAAGCTGTAAATCTAATTAATATCCGAAGCTTTTATTACGACAGATTACTAGATACGTACATCTAACATGGACCGGGATAGTTCAGTCAGTATAGCGACTCGCTACGGTCTGGACGTAGTCGTGGGATCGAATCCCAGCGGAACAAGATTTTCCGCACCCGTCCAGACCGGCCCTAGGAACCGCCCAGCCTCCTTTACAATGGGTACCGAGTCTTTCCTGGGGTGACGCGGCTGGGGAGTGGCGTTGACCACACACCCTCCAACAGGGCCACTGTTAAAGAAAGAGTAAAGCTATATCTCTACTCCCCCTCTAGCACGTTACATCGTGAACTTCGGAAACACCTAACAAGATAAAAGAAAAACTATATTGTGCATTGTGAATAGCGTATTGTCACTGCTAAAACCTGAATTGTGGAAGTCTTCACACTTTTCATTGGCACTGTGGATTCGCCTTTATACTTCTAGTTACTTCAACTGAAATCCAAATCAACAAACGGTTGCGTCGAAAGTGTATTTGTATGTGAGCAAATAGATACGGTGTATAAAGGTAAAGCAGTCCCGTTCCAGGAATTAAGGTTCCCAGATTTCATGACAACGGCACAGGATGGTGGTAAGGTTGCCAGCCTTACGCACCTGCCGCCTTTACCCCCAGGAAATGCTATTGGTACTCATTTCTGCTACAGGTTAAGTCGACCCCAGGATTTTATGTCAATGAAAAATTCCAATGACACCATCCGGGATCGAACCAGCGACCATCCGATTTGTGGCACAGCACCTTAACCTCTGCGCTACCGCGGTCCCCGATACGTTATATAGGGGCAACAAATACCCATAAAAGCCAATACGACGCGAAACAGAAAGGAAAAATAATTGTACATAATTTGAACATTCTCCCAACGACGGATTATACCTACCGGCTGAATCTGGGAACTTCATCGAGTTTCGTCAACGGGTTCCTTCGTACAGTTTAAACGTAGATATGTGTAGTTAATTCAATTCGTATACTGTTTTCATTGGCTATATAGGTCTATTGGCGATACAAATTTTGTAAGGGACAAATTAAACACTGTTTCTTTAAAATCAACACACAAAATTTGGTAACAGTGTAAACACAACTACATTCTATTTCGTTAAACAGAACAACATGTTTCGGCCTAGGCTAGGCCATCCTCAGATTAAAAATCAATGTTAAAAACAAATTGAGGTAAGATGTACCATTTTAAAACTGGTTAAATTTTAAAATACATCAGAAAATTACGTGTCAGTTAGAGGCTTACAGGGTGTACAAATGTCTCATCTTAGAAAAGGCAAAATACTAAATACATCGTACACAGCTATTCAGTTATATAATTCCCCTATAGAGAAGTGCGCTGTTCATGCAGGAAGAGAATCTGCTACATTGGTTAACATGCGTCTTAAACACACACACACACACACACATATATATATATATATATATATATATATATATATATATATATGGTTGTATGTTTTGTATGCTTCTGTTTAATTTTGTATATTAAGTATTCCTATTGAGAGAATGGAGGAGGATAGGATGCCCAAAAAGATCTTCACTCAAGAACTGGAAGGGACGAGAAGAAGGGGAAGGCCCAGGAAAAGACGGAAAGAGGCGGTAGAAAGAGATCTTCAAGTGTTGGGAGTGAGAAGATGGAGAGAGTTGGTGGTAGATATGAAAAAATGGAAGGACATTGTTCGACAGGCCAAAGCCCACAGTGGGCTGTACTGCCAATGGAAGAAGAAGAAGAAGTATAAGAAGAAGAAGAATTGTTACGTATGTTCCGTTCTGGGTATTCTGTTTCATTGTGTTGTTCTGTGTATTTGTTTGTGTGTAAATCAGTATTGTACTACTGCCACCGGGTGTCAACTACTGCCACCGGGTGTCAACCCAACTGCTGCTAACAAATATCTAGGCAGCCAGATTGATGACAGTGCCATGACAAGCATTCTCAGTGGAAGTAATTATACGTTATAAAAAGAACTGTAAACAACTACAGCGAAACCTCAAATTGGCAAGTAATTTATGATGTCTTGTAATATGCAACTAGTTTTAAATATTATGAAATTATTCGTACATTCTACCTCGATATGTTTCTAAAATTGATTGTGTACCTGGGGATGGCCCAGCGTAGGCGAAATATGTTGTTCTGTTAGTTGTGTTTGAAATGTTGTCGAAGTTTGTGTACTGTTTTACTGAATAAGACAATGTGATGCCACACTTCAAAACTATTTTTTATGACATTTGCTGTGTAATGACACTGACCTAAACAACATGTGTGAGAGAGTAGTTGAACTACTTAGTTCAACAGCCTGAAAAGAGTAGCTAAACTACTTAGTTCAACAGCCTGAAAGAGTAGCTGAACTACTCAGTTCAACAGCCTGAAAGAGTAGCTGAACTATTTAGTTCAACAGCCACCCAGGAAACCTAACTTCAGTGAGGTTGGCTCGCAGCCTAACAACGTTGTGTGAACCTGTAGTCACATTTAGGCCTACGTATTACAGCGAATTCTTAACGAACGGTAAGAATTTGTGGCCGATTTTAAATATTACCCCAACATTCAGAGGGGCTGAGAAAATCCACCAAATCCCTCGGTCGAGATCATCAGATATAAATCTGAAATTCCAACCAATAAGATGCCGAACTTGAAGCAAGAGTGGGTTAAGATTCTGTATGAGGATCACGTATTGCAGAGGGAAATATTACGCCCGCAGCTGAAATTCTTTGCTGCATGTGGAAACGTTTAGTGGCACTGACACGGACACTCCCAGTGTTTGCCTGTAATGCAACGCGGGATATCGCATATCACTGACTTCGCTCATATTTTGTATCTCCCAACAGCCGATAACAGTCACGTTGTTCACCATCAAAACATTCCATCTGCACGCAGGAATTGAATTGCTGGCACCAATAAACTTTGCATTAAAACACATACATACTGTACTCATGCGCCACGTGCTGGGATCTTATCAGACAATTGACTGACTAAGAAAATACGTTGCTATGGACACAGGTTTGTCAGATGATGATGTTAGCAGATCGGAATTCGTTATGTAAGATGGGGATATGAACGTTTTTTGTTTCGGTAATGGTACAATTTTCGAACGGTATCAAATTCCGGGTAAGGTAACTTGTCTGCGAGTGACACGGATGGACGCTGTGTCTTTGCCATTGGACACCGGTGTGATCTAATATGTTTGTCCAGCTCCCTTAATAACGGTGCACGTGGCACCGGTAAACCAGCCGCGTTTCGAAAGGTCTCGGCACGTGTACTCGGGTGTGGCTTCGGTCCGTGCGACTGCCGGGGTAGCGAAACGTCCTATACACGTAAAGGTGAAGGTAAAGTATTCCCTGTCCATGGCATGAAGACGTATAGAGGGAGTTATTCCTAACCTCGTCACTGGGTTGTATGTAGCTAACTTTAAACCCCGTTCGCTTTACCCCCGGAAAAAAAGAAAACGCCGGTATCCAGAGAATTCAAGGTTGGAGGCTGGGTGGTCCCTAAAGCTGGTCTAGACATTTTGGAGAAGAGAAACATCTCTTGCCCTTACCGGGGTAAGAACCCCGGGCCGTCCAGCCCGTAGCTCAGTCGCCATACTGAATGCGCTCCTCCGGCTCTACATCCTGTACAGAGGCAACGGTAGGAAGTCCCCATGGATCGTGGGGATGACGACCCTCGAGGCTGCACCCTTCTGTTGGATTTCCCTGAACCGTCTCTGGCCTTTGTCAAGAAGCTCAAAGCGCTTGCAGGTAGACGATTGGGTAGGTGGGAAAAAAGGAAGCACACTAGAGAGGCAAGATATGGAGAAGAGTCGATCAACGGAACGACGCGTCCACAGCAGTCTTACGTAACTGAACCACCAGCTTTCGCATTGCATTCCGTACCGTCACGGTACCCACAACCAGTGCATCTTCGGAGAAACTCGTACTCCGCGTACAAATTAATAAAATTATTTAGAATACTGATTAGTCATCCGTCTTATTTGTCGTATAGCAACGCGGTGCAGAATAAGGCGAACAGGTTCCACGCTTGGTTGGGCCTTGTTACTAACCTCATAGCGGCGCAAGGTCGGCTGTTGTGAATGTTCCCAACACACAGACCGACTGAAGCATATGTCAGTTTTTTTCCTCTTTGCTATAAACAACGGGGCTTGCCGTCAAATGGTCACCCTTCGGCGGTTCTTCCTCCAGCTGCTGCCGGGCTGGCTGATGCAACAACCCCAACAAAGAGAAACAACTTTGGTGTTATTGCATCAGCAACCAGCCAACCATCATATTAGGGGTGTCTGTGTGTAGGAACAAAATTTGGTAGCGTGGACATAAACTCTGAACTTTTTATGCACTGAATTTTAATAACATAGCGATAGTAGTTGTTAAACAGTAGGAAAATGCAACCAGGGGTGTCAGGTTATGGGGGTGTGTCTGTGTGTGTCTTTATATGTTTGTGCCTGTGTGTGTGTGTGTGTTTGTCTGTGTGCGTGTGTTTGTGTATGTGTGTGTGTGTTTGTGCCTGTGTATGTGTCTGTATATGTTTGTGCCTCTGTGTGTCTGTCTGTGTTCGTGCATGTGTCTGTTTGTTTGTGTCTGTCTGTGTATGTGTGTTTGTGCCTTGTCTGACTGTGTATTTGCCTGTGTCTGTGTTCGTGCATGTGTCTGTCTGTGTATGTGTGTGCCTTGTCTGACTGTGTATGTGCCTCTGTCTGCCTGTGTCTGTGTTTGTGCCTGTGTCTGTCTGTGTGTGCCTGTGTGCCTATGTCTGTGTATGTGTCTGTCTGTGTGTCTGTGTATGTATCTGTCTGTCTGTGTCTGTGATTGTGTGTATCTACAACTGTCACAATTCTATGTGAATAAAGTATTCACTAAAATAAATGCCGTTTTTACCACAAAAGTCATGTAATGGCGGAGATCTAACTTTGTATTCTGGATACAATCCAAAGTCAACAATGCATTCAACTTGCGATTTCCACTAAAAAAAAAACTGCTTGACCTTATAACTGTCCCGCATGACAGATTTTAGGTTCCCGCAGAGCTGTTGTTGCAGACATATGTGTTACTTACTCAGAGTAACATCCCAGAAGACTCAGTTCTCAGCTAGCAAAACAACCAAACACACACACAACGCCAGTATCAGTGTCTCTCCCTGTTGAACCAAGCCACTGACATCAACTTATCGATAAGACGTTTCAGACAACTATCAGCTACTTGAAGACGCAACGTTGTGTCTCTGCATTTGAGTCCTACGTTTCGAAAAAACGTACTGGCTTCATCTTCAGAGTCTAACAGTCCAAGAATTCCGGTAACACACCACAAGACTCGAATCTTCAGCAGTGCCGCTCTGAGGATATAAAAAAATTGTAACAGTTTTTTTTTTTTGTTTATTGGACCTGCATCATCTTGATAATTGAAGAATAAAATCCAACTAGATGCGACTTATTACTTTATTATGTTTATGTTAGGCTCAACATATTTCGGGCACCATTAACACCATCATCAGAAGCCCACGACGATAGAGTTGGTTACCGCACAGGCCGTCTGGTTCTCGAGTTGCTGCTTGTTGGAATTTAAGTGCAGGCACGATGAATGAGTGTCCGGACCGAAGGCTTTCGGTCCGGACACTCATCCATCCTGCCTGCACTTAAATTCCAACCAGCAGCAACTCGAGAACCAGACGGCCTACGTGGTAACCAACGCCATCGTCGTGTTGAGCCTAACAAAAGCATAATAATGTAATAAGTGGCATCTAGTTGGATTTTATTCTTCAGTTAATAGTAACAGTTACATGAAGAACAACTAATTGACTGTAGTTCCAATTATACGTCGTCTGAGTGCGGGTCAATATTTATCCTTCCACTGTGACGGCCCGCAGTAATGGCTGAATGAAATGTTCATAACATTCTTTTGGAAACCTCTTGTCTTCCACCGATAACGGCCTGAGCACGAGATATCTACGTGCCCAGACTTTGAATGTCTGTTATTTCAACGCTGTCAGTGAAAGCAGTTTCCATCTACTAGACCCATTTGCGGCCCGCACAGATGGCCCTACGTTTTAATCACGGAGTATAGCGCTAAGACTCAGTGACAAGTAGAAGTATGATTCCAAATGGAAAGACCTAGAATGAGATGGTCGGAAGATGTTGAAATGATCTACTGATGACGGAGATTAAAAGAAGGCAGTGGACAGAGAAGAATGGGCGTCTGTAATAATGGAGGCCATCAGAGGTCCGCAGAGCCAAGAAGTAAGCAAGCAAGAAGTAAGGCTCCACGTATTCTTAGCCCCGGTACTATAATATAATGAGTGGTCAGCTTCACGTTCCAGCCAGTATTTATTTCCCAGGAGACAAGAGGGCCGGATAGGTGGGCCTGGATGCCACAGAAAGGGATTGCAATTCAAGCCAACCAGCAGTATAGCCATCACTGTGACAGAGCTACCTCTGCTCCTTGTGATCTTCCACTTCTGTAAACTGCGAGTTGCTACCGAAATGTTACGGCGCCTGATGAGCCACATTTAGCATAAAATCAGCACTGTGGACCCCCCTGATATTTAAAACTTAAAAGGGTGAAGTAAGGCAGTGGGAGGAGAAGGGAAATTTACTGGAGGGGAACAGGATACCCGTAAAATAAATGTCAGCTGCAGACCGTCTGCTGCACACACCGCGGAGGCTTGGGTGCTTCTTTCATAACTGCACTCATTAGCTTGGCGCAGGCCTCATTCTGCTTATACAGATATTCAATAGACTATCTGTTAGCCATTACCATAAAATCCCGACACTGTAATGCTTTCTTTTCAGTACATTTCGCGTCATGAAACCCTATTTCCTCAACCCTCTCAACACTATTAAAAAGTATAAGAATTTTTCTATACAATGCGTCGCGATTTCTGATAGAGCACTTCTATTTATTTATTTATTGAAAGTTCACAGACTAACCGCGTTCTTCCTTCCGGTAGGAGCAACATGCAGATGAAGATGAGTGTGGAGCGTTTGAGGAATGATATTGACAGTGGAAAATCGAATTAATCGAGAAAACCTTGCCTCAATGCCACTTTGTCCTCCGTAAGTCTCACATAGACTGGCCTGGGATCGAAACCGGGCCTCCGTGCTGAGAGTTCATATGAGATTTGTGGTGGACAGAGTGGCACTGGGGCAGGTTTCTCTCCGAGCACTTCAACTTTCCACTGTCAGTATCATTCCACTAATGCTGCAAGTAAGTTTAACCTAAATTATTAGAAAGGACCCACTTCGTACCGCGCAGTAAACACACCCCGTTTTGGTTGCAGAACCCAATCAGTTAATGCAGTACAGAGAAATAATCCAGCGCTATAAATCTGTGACGATGGTGTGTAGCATACAGTTGCAGTATTCTTCTTTCGGAATTTGTCCATCGTGGAACAGGCATGTAAACACTGAAACTACTTTTCGGAAGCCGGCTCTGGTTCCGTCTTTAGGCAAGCAGCGCCTAATCTGTCGGCCCCCTTAGATCAAGATATTCTAAGAATAGCATGATCTAAGGGGACCGAGTCCAAGAGAAGAATTTTGTATATGTAAGAGAAATAATCGCTGCTCGGTCTGCACTCGAAACACACATATGCACTGTTCGCAGAACGTAGCTGCATAATGTCAAACCCTGTGTGACATAAACTAACCGCTGTTTTTAAAGAGTTGAAGTCGATTTCAATTCCATCCACTAAGCCTTGGGGGACGGAGGTAGCACAGTGTTTAAGGTGCTGTGTTAAAAATCGGAAGGTCGCTGGCTCGATCCCAGCTGGTGTCATTGGATTTTTCATTGACATAAAATCCTTCCGATCGCACTATGGCCCTGGAGTCGACTCAGCCTCTAACAGAAATGAGTACCAGGAGTATTTCCTGGGGGTAAAGGCGGCCGGTGCGTAAGGCTGACA
>Ga0131853_10023566_pt1 | contig 11114 bp, 6 predicted proteins | sample TergutLab28metaG_FD_92764 | JGI IMG/M metagenome (GOLD analysis project Ga0131853, IMG submission 92764) | Labiotermes labralis P1 segment gut microbial communities from Petit-Saut dam, French Guiana - Lab288 P1 (version 2) (version 2) | ecosystem: Host-associated > Arthropoda: Insects >...
CAACCCATGAAATAACTCAACAAATAATTCGCAAGCTCCTAAGGATGGATGTATTAACATCCGAAACATGTTAAACATTAATTAATGAAATAATAAAGCAAGTGACATCAAGTTGGTCTCTCTTTATTCAACAGGGAGATGTATTAAAGTGCTTGACTAAACAATACAATACAGAATTCATAAACTACACAAAAGCAAACAATTTCGTAATTCACATTAAAAAGATTTTATTTCTCAGTTCTTTTGGATCCTCTTTATTTCCAATGAAAAAGTTTTCCTTAATAAATTTACAAACTTTTAATCTTTTACTCCAATATTAGATTCAAAAATCATTAATAAAAGCTAATGGTATATTAACGTCATGCCAACACCTAAACTGAACACAATAATTACTTTTATTATTTGGAGAAGTGTTGGGAAAAAAAACAGTTTTTCATTTCAGGCAGTCTCGATACGGTAAATATAATGGTAAAGGTAAATTGATCCCGTTACCGGCCCGGTGTGGCCCTGAAGGTGGGTAGAGGTATAGCTCTACACTTCCATGACCGCGGCACTAGAAGGGGGTGAGTGGTCAGCAGCACGCCCCGGCCGCAATTTACCCCCGGGAAAGACCCAGTACCCATTTTACAGGAGGCTGGATGGGCCCCAGGACCGGTCTGGACGGGCGGAATATCTCGTCCCCACCGGGATTTTATTTTAAGCTGTGTCTCTATTGGCTGTTATACGTCACAGGGTTGGCAGAGTTTGACTCATGTTCAGTGTTGGTGTCTTTGCATCATGCTACATAGTGTATCCGCCAGCATTGGTGAGTCTTTGAGGGGGGGATCTGACTTCAAAGGATGTATGGAGGCATCCCAATCAACTTTGTATCCGGATGTAACGAACCCGTTGCAGACAGGGGGAGGGGGGCGCTATAGCACATCCAGGTACCTCCCTACTGTGGGTTTCGTTGTTGGTAGGTGGTACTCTTTCCAGCAGGCACGTTTCAGGAAATCCATGTAATCGGCAAGAGAGAGGTGTCACTGTGTCTGGAGGCGGTATATTACTAGGTGGGTCACGATCCATACTATCGCCGCCTGCTTCTAGGGGGGGGTGGAGGGGGCAATTATGGAAATTCGGGCGTAGGGACCTTTCCCCTGGTATGTGTTTGGGGTGTTTGTGTACTATTTCCGCTATTATGGCTTTTGTCCAATTCCATATCACTGGTCCTTCCCCGCAAGATTCGATCCCGGACCTTCCAGCCCGTAGTCAGTCGCTATACCGACTGAGCCACCCGGCCCACTATCTCGATACGGTAACCATGTAAATTCACCGCACTTTGCCAGAGTTTACCTCCTGGTTTACGGCACACTCTTTAGGACTTTCAGTCCTATTGCTCTGTACAGGCACCGCAACACAATGAATATAGATTGCACAACGCAACACATGTCTCAACGAAGCACAACTGCAATCTCCAGCTTTCTAATAATGGAGTGCGGTCGACTTCAAAAGCATGCGCCGAAAGCTGTTGCAGTGAGGATGGCCTGACGTCATGATGATACATTACCGACTCAGACGGAAAAATGTCGTTTCGTTATTACGTCATACTGTATGTGCATAACATAGTCTCTTTCGCAATTCTGAAGTGTGCCATCGCCCTTGTGTGTTAAAACTATATGGTGAGGTATGTTCAGTCAAAAACACAACTATAAATATATGGCTAAATGATGGTGTTTATTAGCAATGGAAAAACTACACGTTTCGGCCTATAGCGGCCATCTTCAGGTTTTGACATTTATATAAAACTCTTTCAGCAAGAAAATTGTCAAACCTGAAGATGGCCGCTATAGGCCGAAACATGTAGTTTTTCCATTGCTAATAAACACCATCATTTAGCCATATGGTTATAGTTGTGTTGTGGGCTGAACCTACCTCACCATGTATCTTTCGCAATATACGCTGTAGGCTTTGGCCTAAGACTAAGTAAGGAGTCTGAAAATGGCCATTTGCTTCATCCCAAGGCCGAAGCTGTAAACCCATAAAGTCCTAGCTCCGTGTACTTGAAAGTCTTCAAAAATTTTCGAATGTAGCAGGTTGATGGTATGGAGATGGAAAAAATTTTCTTTTTTTACTTTCTATTCAGTGCATTATGTGGGCCGCGATAGCTCAGTCGGTATAGCGATTCGTTACGGGCTGGACAGTCCGGCGATCGAATCCTGGTGGGGGCGAGATTTTCCACACCTGTCCAGACCAGCCCTGAGGATCTACCCAGCCTCCTATACAATGGTTACCGGGTTTTTGCCGGGGGTAAAGCGGCCGGGGCGTGGCGTTGACCACCCATCTCCTTCTAGGATCAAGATTAAAGAAAGAGTAGAGCTATACTTCTACTCTCCCTCAGGGCCTTCGCGGCCTGTTCTAGAGTAAAATTTACCTTTGCGTTTACCTTTTTTTCCGTGCATTGTAACTCAGCATCTGCAGCATTAACAAAGAAATGCACGCATTAGTTATTAGGTTTAAGATAATAATATTAAAAACGTTAAAATCGTACATGTCTCGGGCATTACTGGCCCATCATCAAGAAGTAAAATATTTGTTATTGTAAAAACAGCTACTGAATGATGTGAAAGAAATTATGTGATTTGTACACAGTAATGCATTTGAAAACATTCAAATCCTACATGTTCTTAAATATATCACTTTGAACCTTGTGCCGTGTGCATTTGTTGGTCACAGCAGTAGAACTGAAGCACTGTCACACTTATATATACCTATATTTATGCTAATGCATGCATTTTTTAAGACAAAACCACAGAAGCGCAGTAGTTCCGGAGGACAGTCTGCTCAACATCACACAATTTAACATTCATATATATGATAACCAATAGATGAATGTCTTACATATATGACATATATATATATATATATGATAACCAATAGATGAATGTCTTACATATATGACATATATATATATATATATATATGATATTCCATCTGCTGGTTATCATATATATCCAATCGATGCAATTATATGTATATATGTGTGTGTGTGTGTGTGTATATATATATATATATATATAGAGAGAGAGAGAGAGAGAGAGAGAGAGGGCCAAAAATAGGTATACAAACCATCAATACTATACTATATCCTAATGTATACCTACTTTTGGCCCACCTTGTATATACATGTATGACATTCCATTTATTGGTTATCATATACAACCAATAGATGGAATGTCATATGTGTGTGTGTGTGTATACATGTATATATATATATAATTCCATCTATTTGTTTTTATATGATAAACAATAGATGAAATGTCATATATACATATGACATTTCATCTATTGGATATCATATATAACCAACAGATAGAATGTCATATGTGTGTGTGTGTGTGTGTGTGTGTGTAAAATTCAATCTATTGGTTATCATAATAACACAAATTTAACATGATGACGCACATTTAGTGCTCGGTCTGACGCAGAAATAGGAAATGTGAAACTAGGTAATGCAACAGGTGCCTCAGGGTTATGATTTCTGTAATTGAGGATTAATGTCAGTACTAAGAAAACAGGCAGAGCAGGTATAAAGTAACATTGGGGGGCGTTCGTAGAACTAATGTTGTAGTGGGAAAGCAATGAGTATTATACAGCCTGAGTGAGTGTATTTGTAGCATTATGCATCCAGCGTACAACGCGTACATGCGCCATATTGTCATCTATGGCCTGCCCCGTTCTACAAAAATTTTTCAACATTACCTCATAAACAGTACGATTTTCGAGAAAAAAAATGTAACTGAATACAAAATGTGTGTTTTGATTTTCTCTATGTTAGTCCGAAACTTTTCTCCTTCTAAAAAGAAATGGGCAAGATATAATCAAAAAAAAATAATCGGTCTTCATGTAAAGCACCCTTCATTCGTGCTCGATTGTAATGAAACTTGAATTTTATCGACAGATTTTCGAAAAACCCCCTCAAACATCAAATTTAATTAAAATCCTTCCAGTGTAAGCCGAGTTATTCCACGCGGGCGGACGGGAAGACATGTCGCTAATAGTCGCTTTTCGCAATTTTGCCAACGCACCTAAAAATGAAGTATATTTCTATTTTCCGGATTATTACTAGATACCTCTGCAATATCCATCAAGTTAGAATTGATAATGAAATCAAAGAGTAGATCAGCGAAATCAAACACTTTGCCACGACAATAAATGCAAGACTGACAACCAAGGAAAATGTATCCTGCCTTGTAAATAAAGCAAAGAGTAAACTGAAACAGCTCTACACTGTGTTAAATAAATTCTTTTACTATTCAAATTAACCTGGCATTCATTATTTATAAATTTCTCCTTCTGGCCATATTATTTTCTTCATCTTAACCTATGCTGCCAAGACCCATGTCAATAAACCACACACTTTTCGAAAAATAGTTTACTTAGAATTAATAAAATTTCTTATACTAACTCCAGGGAACAGCCTACACGAACTTACAGTGATGCGTTTAATATAGAGGCATATGAAGGGCCTTACAAGCGCCGTAAACCTAACAATGAAGACTGACACTTTCAGAAATTGGGTTAATACAAAATCTGACACTTTGATTTTTGCTTTGCTTCGGCAAAAACAAACACAACACAAAATATTCCTGAAAAATATACGAGGCTGAGTCAACTGAAAACCTTAAAAATATGTTTTATCTCGTAATTTATTGAAACCAAAAGTTACAAAATGACTTCATTTTTCTATGTAGTATCGTACTGCCACCTGTCGACCTCTCTTCAAACCATGAGTATCATTATTTTCAACTTACAAGACAATCGAGCTGTGGTTTGAATTTTTATCGCACTTTTAAGGTTTTCATTTGACTTTCCCTCATATATGGCAACTAACTAGCAGCCAATAGGCTACTGGCCATAAATAATAGCAGATCGACCTGTGACCCTCTGTTTACCTGTCCAGTGGCCAGGTGCCACTCGAAAGAAAGGTTGCCTTAAAATTCACTCGCTACTCCACGGCCTCTTGTATAAGAGTTTTTCTTTATTCTTAGAGTAACGTAAGCTTTAATTTTGTGCATCAGTGTGGTACTATCAGGTCGTGATATTTTGTATTATATGCTAGACTGTTGACAGTTTCTTCAGCCTCAGTCCGCAATATACAGGTAAATTGTCGCAATTACGGAAACTCTTTCTTCGGCCTCAGCGCGCACCTCATAGATAGAGAAGCCTCAAACGCTATCACGTAACACTGTACAACACATTTTGACATATTTCTTGCTTTAGAAACAAAATGTGTTTCCATTCATAGATTTTAGGAAACTGAACGGGAACCGAAAATCATTTTACACTCTCTTCTCGTTACAACAGAGAATTCGGTTGAAATGCTTATCTCTGAAGAGCCTGTGGATCTTTGATATTTGCAGCACTGATTCCTTGGAATTTCTTAACGAGCTGTCTAAATGCTGGCCCTGTCTGATACATAACCGTAACAAAATCCTTCAATAACCTTTAAAGACGAAGCGCAGACCGCTTTATTTAAAGCCCCAGTCCGTATCGCGCTGTAAACACTTTTCATCTCGGTTATACAAACCAATAAGTTTATGCTGTAAGTGGCACACGTCGCTGTTTGTTCTCAGATAAAATCAAAACACATAAATACAGTGTGGGCAGAGTGTACAGTTGTTGAATGTTGAACTGGTGGTGCATCACGTGACCAGTGGGATTTAAGAGGTTAATTGATGTACAAGAAAGAGCACAATGTTACTGGATTCTTCCAGCGGTAGGTGCTGTACATTCTTTGTTCCCTGCTCCAGTGAATGTCGGGACTGCCAGTATCTCTTCTTGTATTGGGCAGTCGTTGCTTGACTTTCTCTTTCACACAACAAACAGCAACAATATGTGTAGCCTTACTGCATTCCTAGAAATAAGAGAGGTGCTGATAAGTCCTTAGCCCGACCTACTTTCCGAAGTCGTAGGACGGAATCGATAGAGTGGTTGGAAAGAAGGGTCTATTCATGTGCCGAATTGCAAGTCTTTTCTTATTACAGAAGCTGAAAGGAAGCATGTCAGGCGACGCGCGTGATTTCAACAACATCGAGACGCGAGCTATCATCAAGTTTTTTTTTTTACTGCAAGGCAAGGCGCTGAAGGAAATTCACGCCATTCTGACAGAAACATTAGGGGAACATGCCCCATCGTATGCCACCGTCAAAAACTGGGTGGCCCAGTTTAAACGAGGTGATTTTTCCACCTTTGATGCGCCTCGTACTGGACGACCCAAAACAGAGACCACCCAGCAGATTAATGATCAAATTCACTAGATAATCTTGGAAGACCGCCGGATTTCGGCAAAATCAATAGCTGAACAAGTGGGCGTGTCACATGAGCGGGTTCGGTACATCATTCATGAAAATTTGGACATGCGGAAGCTCTCTGCATAGTGGTTCCCGAAATGCCCGAACGCGGATCAAAAACGTCAACGGTGCCAGTCGTCTGAGCAACTTTTCGAATTTTTTTTTTCGGCGCGATCCAAAAGATTTCATGTCGCGATTGGTGAACATGGGCGAAACCTGGTTATATCACTATGACCCGGAGACAAAGCAACAAACAATGGAGTGCCGGCATAGCGGCTCATCCCGCCCCAAAAAATTCCGAGTGCAAAAATCCGCTGGAAAATTTCTCGCCTTTTTTGGGGAGGGGGGGGAGGGGGAATCAAGACGGCATCCTCCTCATTGATTATCTTCCAAAGGGCCAAACTATGAAGGCGGAGTATTACTCATCTCTGCTGGTGCAATTGAAGAGCATTTTGAAGGAGAAACGCCGCGGGAAGGTCACCAAGGAGGTCCTGTTCTTGCACGACAATGCCCCGGCTCAACGGGCACTTGCAACCCAGAAGAAACTGGCCTACCTGTGCTTCCAATATCTTGATCACCCACCCAATTCTCCGGATCTGGCCCCGTCGGACTACCACCTGTTCCCTGGACTGAAAAAAAAACCATTGAAATGTCACTATTTTTCGTCCGACACGGAGGTCATTGCTGCCGCGGAGACCTGTTTGGACGGACAATTTTATGAATTTTTTTTTGAGTGGCTTTCAGAAGTTAGAGCAACGGACTAAGAGGTGTATTGAGCTTCGTGGGGATTATGTTGAATAAATCCCGAGTTTGGTTGCTGTAGCTTGTTCCTTCCTGTTCGCGCTAAGGACATATCAACACCCCCTCGTATAGCAGCAACCTTCAAGTATCCACAGAGCTGCCACTGGTATTTCTTGCTGTTAATGTTGTTGTATGTTGTCTTTTTATTGAACGCATATCGAACTGTAATTGATTGCAACATTTTGCCATTATGGAGCAGAACAGCTTTCGAATTTAGCTTCGATGGGGCTGTAACGAGTCACCATTTCTCAGGTTTTTGGCTAATATTCAGGTCTGTTACCAGTCCATGTACATCATTACAGGCAACAAGGTTACTTTCCGACTGCTCTTTTCACACCAAGATACAGCAACTCATTGAGCTTCGAAAGATTTGCTGCACAAGAACTGCCGAATGGGCATTGAAACCAGCTCCTGTCATATTTTCTGGTCTACAGCCAAAGTAAATGTGTTGACTTTTTTGATTATCGGGTTTAAGGTACAGTTCTGGTACTTCTCCGCCGAAATAACGGAAATTATCTGCATTGTAGACTCAATGTCGCAGCGTCCTTGTTCACGTTAGGCCAAGAAACAACTGCATGAAGTATTTAGCGCATTGATAAAGACTTTACGTTGCTAACGAGGGCTTTTTGATACGAGCATCACAGATGTGTATGATGCAGCTCCCTGGAAAGAACTGAAATGTAAGAAGCTGGTTAGCTCAATATCCGAGAGCTCACTGCGTCTTCAACTTTGCCCGCTTTGCCCCCTGCTGATGAAGAGCAAGTAAGCTGATGCAGTGCCTGGTAGTTGTTGCATCATTCTCTTCAGGCTAATGGTTGTCAGAGCATTGCTGACACCCTGTATCATCTGCTTCAGGCTAATGGTTGTAAGAGCATTGCTGAAACCTTATGTCATCCGCTTCAGGCTAATGGTTGTCAGAGCATTGCTGAAACCCGCCAAAGGCCTACAGCAGTGACAAGCCTACTAATTGAGACCCACCCCACTTCTTCGAAAGCAGAGCCAATTAAAAATGTTCTCATATTCGCGGTCAGCGCCCGCAAATTAGTAAAAATTTGTTAATTTAACGTCCTCAGCAGTTTGACTGTTGACCAGTGTAATGGGGTTAGTACCGACAACTGTCGATTTTTATGATATTTGTACCGGTCAATATCAAATACCCTGGGCTACTCTCAGTAACTATTGATTGCTATTGATTATTATTAACTCCAGTGGCAATTGTTGGTCAATGTCAACCACTATCGGCTATTACCGACTGTTGGTTATTATTATTATTATTATTGATTATTATCGACCCGAGTCACAACAAATGATGTCGATTACTATCGATTATTATCGATTGCTGAAAAACCGTGTTTGAATGGAAATTATTATTCCTATCAAATTCATTATATCTCAGTAACTTTCTGATAGTACTCTTCGAAATCAGCCACTTGCAAAATTCGACAAGCGCCATAAAATATATTATCCAGTCTTATTAAGGCATCCAGCACATTTAAATTAGAATTGAGTCTTTTTATTTGTATGGCTCTCCTTCCTTTGCTGATTCGTCACACCAGGCCAGATTGCACAAAGCTGAGCTTACAGCGGAATGTCATCGTCAGGATGCACGTGGGTCCTGCCACGATAAACCTGCCACTCTACTCTGAAAGCTGAGGCTCATGGCAAACAATATGATCGATTTGTGTTACCATAACAGTAAAAAGCCAATGATGAGTTGTGAGATCAAATATTTTGAGCGGAATGTCCTTCACTGCGAATTTCTGAATCCCTCCGGATTTTTCTCAGTATTTGAAAAAATATTTCACGCAATTCTTCGCCAAAAATTTCTACCGAAAAAAACTTTACTGTGGTTCTTGTTAAACACTTTCTGTGAGCCGGGTAGCTCAGTCAATATAGTGTGGGCCGGGTAGCTCAGTCATTATAGTGTGGACCGGGTAGCTGAGTCAGAATAATGTGAACCGGGTAGCTCAGTCAGTATAGTGTGGGCCGGGTAGCTCAGTCGGTATAGTGTGGGCCGGGTAGCTCAGTCAGTATAGTGTGAGCCGGGTAGCTCAGTCAGTATAGTGTGGGCAGGGTAGCTCAGTCAGTATAGTGTGGGCCGTTTGGCTCATTCATTATAGTGTGGACCGGGTAGCTGAGTCAGAATAATGTGGACCGGGTAGCTCAGTCAGTATAGTGTGGGCCCGGTAGCTCAGTGAGTATAGTGTGGGCCGGGTAGCTCAGTCATTATAGTGTGGACCAGGTAGCTGAGTCAGAATAATGTGGACCGGGTAGCTCAGTCAGTATAGTGTGGGCCGGGTAGGTCAGTCAGTATAGTGTGGGCCGCGTAGCTCAGTCGGTATAGTGTGGGCCGGGTAGCTCAGTCGGGATAGCGACTGGCTACGGGCTGGACGGTCCAGGGATCGAATCTCGGTGAAGACGAGATTTTCCGCACCTGTTCAGACAGGCCCTGGTACCCACCCAGCCTCCTGTACAATGGGTACCGAGTCTTTCCCGGAGGTAAAGAGCGGCCGGAACGTGAGCCTGACCCCTCAGACACTTCTAGTGCCGTGGTCAAGAAAGAGTAGAACTATACCTCTACTCCCCCTATGGGCCGCACGGCATGTAAAGAGCCTCAGTGCCTGTACAGTATAGCTATACCTCTACTCCCCCTATGGGCCGCACGGCATGTAAAGAGCCTCAGTGCCTGTACAAGGGTGCACTTTATACTTACACTTTCTTTAAACACCGGATAACTGAAAGAGTATTTAGGATGTCGTTATTTTTTATTTATTCCTTTTCCGAATCTGCTTATAACAGCTCAACTGATAGTCGTAGTTTGCTTTTTACACTGGACACTAAAAGTTTGATGCGAAGTATCGGAGAAACGTACTGATTCCAACATCGTCCATCACACATTCAAAATAATCCATATCTGCATGGTTGAGAAAGCTGCAAAATGAACATACTTTGAAAAAAATAACAGTCAGTGAAAACTTGGAAATCTGCTTACCACAAATATCGTGGGGGGAAATATATTAGGCTTATTTACAATGGATTAAGTTTGTTGTCATTCCCTTTTAGCTTACTTCAAAATGTGATTTTTGTAAGCACGAGGGTTGAATCGAATGTTCCTCGATTTCATGAAAAACCTAAAACGCTGTGCATTCTAAAAAGTACAAAGGGCTTAATTCTATTACAAACTATGTTTTTCGATGTAGTGGTTACCTACGGAGAAGGACTGAACCTTCTGTGCCTGTGCTGCATCATATAAACTGCATGTGTAATGCGCTTGATTGGTTTTGGAACAGTGGTCTACTGTCAGCACCCCTCACCCCCTTCTAGTGCCGTGGTCAAGAAAGAGTAGAGCTATAACTCTACTCCACCGATGGGCCGTACGGCCTGTACAGACTCTCAGTGCTTGTACAGTAGAGCTATACCTCCACTCCCACTATAGGCCGTACGGCCTGTACAGCGCCTCAGTGCCTGTACAGTAGAGCTATACCTCTACTCCCCCTATGGGCCGTACGGCCTGTACAGAGCCTCAGTGTCTGTACAGTAGAGCTATACCTCTACTCCACCGATGGGCCGTACGGCCTGTACAGAGCCTCAGTGCCTGTACAGTAGAGCTATACCTCTACTCCCCCTATGGGCCGTACTGTCTGTACAGAACCTCAGTGCCTGTACAGTAGAGCTATACCTCTACTTCCCCTATGGGCCGTACGGCCTGTACAGTAGAGCTATACCTCTACTCCCCTATGGGCCGTACGGTCTGTACAGAACCTCAGTGCCTGTACAGTAGAGCTATAACTCCAATCCCCCTATGGGCCGTACGGCCTGTACAGAGCCTCAGTGCCTGTACAGTAGAGCTATAACTCTACTCCCCCTATGGGCCGAACGGTCTGTACAGAACCTCAGTGCCTGTACAGTAGAGCTATACCTCTACTTCCCCTATGGGCCGTACGGCCTGTACAGAGCCTCAGTGCCTGTACAGTAGAGCTATAC
>Ga0131853_10023571_pt1 | contig 11112 bp, 7 predicted proteins | sample TergutLab28metaG_FD_92764 | JGI IMG/M metagenome (GOLD analysis project Ga0131853, IMG submission 92764) | Labiotermes labralis P1 segment gut microbial communities from Petit-Saut dam, French Guiana - Lab288 P1 (version 2) (version 2) | ecosystem: Host-associated > Arthropoda: Insects >...
AGTGGACCCCGTTCCAGACCCACTACTACTCAGAAAATCTGGTAGCGCCGGGGATCGAACCCGGGACCTCTGTATCTGTAGCCAGAAACTCTGACCACTAGACCACAGAGGCGGTCACTGTTTTAGAGTAGTAGTAGTATATATCGGTTTCAAAACGTCGTTCTACGTTGTCCGACACCTATACTCCATCGCTTCCTATCTTCCCCCTGGCCTTCATTTAGGTTTCTTTCGTTCATGGCCTTCCTTATACCTTTCATCCAGTTTTTCTTCGGTCTTCCTCGTGCTCTCTTTTGTTTCGGCATCCATTTCAATGCTATTTTGGTTTATCTTACTTCTACCATTCTTTGAACATGGCCGTACCATGTAAGTTGGTTCTGTTCAATTTATTTTATAATTGGTTCCTCTTATCCAATTTGTTGCCTTATAGTTACATTTCTAATTCTTTCTTCTCTTGATATTCTGGAGGATCTCCTCATGGCATCCATCTCTGTGGCTTCGACCCGTCTTTCGTTGTTTTCTGTGAGTCTCCATGTTTCGGAAACCTGCTCTAAACTGCTTCTAATCAATGCACTATAAATGTTCAATTTTATGTCCTTTCTTATGTCTTTACTCCACAGTATCCCGTTTAAACATGCCATACATTTTCTTGCTTGTATTACTCTTGACCTTATTTCTTTGTCGTCTGTCCCACTAGTATCAAAAATAACTTCTAAATATTTATATTCTTGACAAAATTCAATCTCGCTGTCTTTATCTAATTTCAAATTACTGTGCGTTTCCCCAGTACATAAGTATTTTGTTTTATTCAAATTCATGTCCAGGCCCAATTTCTCGTAAGTTTACACGGTATTAGAACTACAGAATATTTCTTACTGCTTTTAACGATAATACGTATTAAATATTGTGTGTTTATGTGTGTGTGTTTGTATGTGTTTGTGTTTGTGTGTGTGTGTGCGTGCGTGTGCGTGCGCGTGCGTGCGCGTGTGTGTTTGCGTGTGTGTGCTTATGTGTGTGTTTGTGTGTGCGTGCACGCGCGCGCGCGCGCGTGTGTATGAATTCTTGCTTTAGTTATCCGGCGTGTAACTCGTATCTTCTCTGCGCCGTATTGTCATATGTGGCCTGTCTGGCTGTACCATATTTTATCACATCATCTCACAAAAGGTATGATTTTCGGGAAAAAAAATTGGTGGACATAAAACTTGTTTTGATTTTCAAAACAACTTTTATCAAAACATTTATAATTCTCAGAAAAATTCAGCGACATGCTATCATAACTATATATATAGGTCTTCATGTATAGTACCCGTTATTCTTGTTAGAATTACTGGAACTTGAATTTTCTCTACCGATTTTCCTAAAATACTGAATATCAATTTTTTTTTTAAATCCGTCGAGTGGGAGCCTAGTTGTTCCATGGGGACAGAAAGACGGACCAACAGACATGACGAAGCAAACAGTCGCTTTTCGCAATTTTACGAACGCGCCTAAACCAAGAATAAAAAATAGCTTTGCTATACACAGTTCATACAAGGTAATGGGTATTTAGGTTCCAATAAAAGACGAAAATCTGGCCTACTGGTTAGCTGAGCGAGTAGTGGCATCCTATACACTCGACTTTATGGAATAAATTAGTTTGTTGCTGGGTCAGTTATAAAAAATGCTGTGAAACTGCAGGTCTAACTGAATTCAGGCGACTGCTGTAATGACGTTGCGCAATGTGTCCCTCCCTTGACTTCAGTGTCTTTGTTGCAGGGACCCATACCATTCACAGTCTCACTGGAATTATCTGCCGTAAAATGACGCTGATATTTCCTTTGAACCCTGAATGTTGCCGCATATGAAAGCCTGTCAACGGACATTAACCGCGTGATTCGAATATGTGGCTGACGACCTGGCTCCAGAGGCATCTGAATCCAAATACCAATTACTTCTTGTATTCCTATTGCGTCCGACTACATTATGCCTCTCCCCCACTCTGTGACGTCATATTAACTACACCTAGTCGTGTATAAATCCTCTGATGAAGGTGGTTTACAGCTCATTCTCGGCTTGAGTATATGTCGCGACAGTGAATTTGTTATTTGCACTAAACATTTGACTTGTATGCTACAAATGAATTGTTACTTTGTTGATAAAATTTCGAAGATTTACTGATTTGCATTTAGTGTATCACTGGAATGGTTTTTTGGATGTTTTGCTGACCGTGCATCTCAGTATAATCTTAGTAATTAACCAACTTAATGCACAAAATCTTCTTTTATAATAAGTTTATTATATACCTCTACATGTTTCGAGCACTATGTGTTCATCATCAGGCGGTCAAAATTGTATTATACAGCACCTGATATCATCAAACCTGTAGGTGGCCGCCCGGTGCACAGGTTCACACCTGTGCACCGGACGGCCACCTACAGTTGTAATGATACCAGATGCTGTATAATACAATTTTGACCGCCTGATGATGAACACATAGTGCTCGAAACATGTAGAAGTATATAATAAACTTATTATAAAAGAAGATTTTGTGCATTAAGTTGGTTAATTACTAAGATTACACTGGAATGGTGTTGAGGACTTCACCTATTTTTGTGTGCACCTGTGCACCGGACGGCCACCTACAGTTGTAATGATACCAGATGCTGTATAATACAATTTTGACCGCCTGATGATGAACACATAGTGCTCGAAACATGTAGAAGTATATAATAAAGTTATTATAAAAGAAGATTTTGTGCATTAAGTTGGTTAATTACTAAGATTACACTGGAATGGTGTTGAGGACTTCACCTATTTTTGATTACCAATTTAGTATTTGTGACTTGAGTTACATGGCATCCTACGATAATATTTGTTATGTAAGTCGAGATTTCAGTCTCCCGCTGTGGTGCAGTCGTGGTTCTTGCTCTTCAGAGAACTTACTCAGTTAGGTCCCTAACAACTACGAACCAACCCTGCGTAATATCCCGGATAAGCGAAGACCTCAAGCTTGTAGTCACACAGTTAGTCAAGAAATTCCTTGCTGAAAGTTTTTTATCGCCACTGAATCATCTTCCGAGTCGTATGATTCCACTCCCAATTCTTACATCGCGTGTGTGTTCGGAATTAATTTTAATATTATTATCTTATCAGTTTATGCCTTGATTTCCTACACACCCCCTTCACAGCATGATTTCCGATTAAAGTATTGGTTAAAGTCTTGCATCCATCTTTTGTCTCATCTATATTTCTATCCTTGATTTTATTACGCCATTAATATTTGGTAATTTAAAATAAAGGCAGGGTTATCCGTGTGGGAAGTGACTGTATAGCTGAAATCATCCATATGAGGGTTGAATGAAAAGTAATTTATCCTAATTTATAGTTGGCCAACAGATGGCAGCACTGATGTGCTGCAATTTGGGACGTGTTCTGTAGCATCTGTTCTTTCACCTTAGCTGGCGGTTAGTTGCTGTGCTCCTAAGTTACGTCGGCTTTGCGTGTGGAATGGAAGCCTGCACTGAACACTCGTCGGTGTACTCTAAGTAACCTGTCGTGATTGAATTTTTGACTTCCGGAGTGACAGCCAACGAAATGTGGGTGCATCATTATGAGCCCGAATCCAAGCGTCAGTCCATGGAATACCATTACAAAGGTTCGGCTTCGAAAACGTTTAAACCCAGGCTTGGGCAGGAGAAATCATAGCCACAGTTGACCGGGACGCATGTGGTGTAATTAAAATGGACTTTCTTGAATATGGGACCAGAGTCAATTAACGTTACACAGTATAAGTCAGCACAATCTTTTTTATTCTTAAGCAAGGCTACATGTTTCGACTATAAGTTAGTCATCTTCAGGCCCTTACAACATTTTCCGTTACCAGATGCTTTGCCCACTTTGCGATCCCATAGTGTTTACAATTGTGGAATATCTCTAGTTAAAACTTTCTAAAAAGGTTTTGTTTTTGTTTATAAAGTGTGTTATTTACAGATTGTGTCTAAACATTAAAATATTTAAAAATTCTTCCTTAACGGTGCGTTGATGATCACCGGATATTCGTCTGTGAGTTCCGTTGTCGTATTGTGGCTGATGTTGGGGTACTTCTAATTTTTCTATTTGATAAGGATAGTTGTGTTTCTTTTTCAACCGGTATCGCTGTCTGGATTGTTGCACGGCATTGTCAGGTAAAGTTTTCCTGCAGTTTTTGTTGTTGTGACTTATTTCGTTGTTTTTTTTTCCACTGTTTTTTCATTCCTTGTGGTCAGACTTCTTCTACAACGTGGATGTGTGTTCCTTCTCCTGGGTGTTGACACTGTTCGATATTTTGTTCTATACTATTTTTGTCCACCGTGTTGTGATCACTGTTTGGGCTCTTTGGGTAACTGCCCACAGTGAGCCCAGAGCGCTTCACTGAAACGCTCAAAACTTTGAAACAATGACTAAGAAGAATTCGGAAGCACAAGAAGCACATTTTGCTCCAAAATGCAACGCTAGGCCTCACATTTCGTGAGCCATTATGGAGGCAATTGAGAATTTGGATCTCACCCTCTTACCACACTCGCCATACAGTCCAGACTTGGCACCATGCGACTTCCACCTTTCTCCAAACATGAAGGAAGACCTCCATGGACATCTGTGTGGCTCAAATGAAGTATTGGAAAGGACTGCCAGGAAATGAATGAAGAAACGAACTGTGGAGTTCTTTCATGACGGCTTTGAGAAACTTGACCATTGTTGGCGGAAATGTGTGGAGAACTGTGTGGCGAAATAAGTGCAAGTGCTGTAAAGGGCTTATTTCAAGAATTATTTTCGTGTTTCACTTATCAAAATATCCTTATTAGAAAAAAAGTAATCGAGATGGAGGCATTACTTTGCATTCAACCTACATCGGCAGCAGATGCAACTTAGCTGTACTCGTATTTCCTAGAAAAGCGCCCCTGGTACACACTAAATAGAAGTCTCGTTGGACGTCAAAGCCGGTATGGACGTTTCGAATAGAGATAACGCTCTTAGCCTGCTGGCAATCTAACCAGGATTCCTCGGACTATAGCCTGTAGCCTAGTCGCTCTATCGCCTACCCTTCCCGGCTCCCTCTAATGTTTTGCGAACAGTAAAATTAGTGATGCTTCTCATTATGGATTTTCCCCATACTTCCATTGTCTCTCCTCGCTTAATTTAACACATTATGGCTGTGAGCACCACTAATGAAGAGTCATTCTTAGGGGCGTTTTGTATAATACAGGTTGATTGCTTCCATGAAGTCCGTTTCCTTGTGCATAGCCATCTTCAGTGCGAGTCTCACCTAGCTTTACGGCCCCTATAATTGTCGAGTGATTGTAATTGCTAAGTATGTAAAAAGCTGCATCCTATACCCAGCACTCCTTCCCCTCTGACTGCGTAAGCACACCTAGCTAGGCTCAAGCAACTTAACGAAACGTGTTAATTTCAATCCAGGCTTGCTAACCAAACGGTAGAGGGTTTATAAAAATAATTGCACTATACCTATATTTATGATCTTCCTGTACCGTTTGAAGATTAGTATAAAGACATTATGAAGAACACTCTCTCTCCGAAAATACTGCTGTTTCTCTCGAGTCTGTTTATCTGATACAGTACTGCAGCTGAAATTTTACTGGATAAAACTGCATTACATTGAGATGCTGTTGTCTCTAGGCATAAACTCTGAGCAAGGTAGTTGAATAAAGAGAGACCAACTTGATGTCACTTGCTTTTTTATTTCATTATTTAATGCTCAACATGTTTCGGATGTTAATACACCCATTCTCAGGAGCTTGCGACTAATTGGTTGAGTTATTTCATGGGTTGTATTGCTCTGGTTCGATATGTGTTGGTGTTACGTTGTGGTTTGGCTGGGGTGGTGTGGTATCCTTAGGCAGGCTTCAGCCTGCATCCGGATACCACACCACCCCAGCCAAACCACAACGTAACACCAACACACACCGAACCAGAGCAATACAACCCATGAAATAACTCAACAAATTAGTCGCAAGCTCCTGAGGATGGGTGTATTAACATCCGAAACATGTTGAGCATTAAATAATGAAATAAAAAAGCAAGTTACATCAAGTTGATCTCTCTTTATTCAACTATCAAGATGATGCACGGTCCAATAAACATAAGATTCTGAGCAAGGTAATTTAACCACCACACCATAATAATGTGTGTTAACGGCAGAAATTTGCAGCTGTCTTTCAAACATTAGAGGAAAGGCCGCATTGTTAGAAAGATAAAATGAAAGTAAAGTGATAACTAAGGCTGATGTAGCCTTCTAAGCTGCAGCAGACCGACGTTTCGGGACAACCTTTGGGGTCCCATCTTCAGGGGTCAAGAATCCAAATGATGTGACCTATATTTTATGTTTTGTTGAACATGCATCTCTGTATTCTGCATACTAGACAGTCATCCACACAGAATAACAAGTACCAAGTGTCGCATCAACACAGTTGTTTCTCCTGATGATTGGCACATAGTCGCCCGAAACATGTAGAGATTGATAAATATACTAAGAATAAATTTTACACCAAGTTGGCTGATGGGACCTATAGGTTGCCCCGAATCATCTGTAATGAATTACCACCACTCGCTGCCTAATAACCCAGAAGAGCGCAGTTCTCATCTGCCTCGCGGGGCAAGCCTGAAATCACGCGTGTAGCTTGAATTTAAGAATTTTGACAATGCTGAGGCAGTAATGGCTTGCATTAGAATAAGATAGGAAATAAGACAGTTCATCGAATTTAATAACTGTCAAACAAGATGCGACTTATACAGTTTATTACTTTTCTGTAGGCAGCTCTACATGTTTCGGGTGTTGACACCCATCGTCAGGAGCTCGTACAGCTGTAATACGAGCTCCTGATGATGAGTGTCAAAAATCTAAACATGTAGAACTGCCTACAGAAAAGTAATAAACTGTATAAGTCGCATCTTGTTGGACAGTTATTAAATTCGATTCACGATGCACGGACCCATGTGTATAAAATACAATTCATCGAATTTAATCCATGTAGGTTGCGTTGCTGGTGCCGCGCGTCTTTTCTGTACCTCTTGATTTCCTGTATATGGTCCATAAATTGACTGTTACGAGTATTATTTTCGTGCTCATAATCCATAAATTCTAATATAGTTAGTGCAACAGTAATATCCCGTCTTCTGTGCAGCTTGTAACAAACCTTAATGATAAGTCTTACGTCTGACATTTGACTGCTATGTGGTTTTTGCAAGGGAGAGTGGTGAAATAATCAGACACTCTGATACAGCTACTTTATGTTAATGGGGACGGATATATCTCTTTCGTTTCTATAGTTACGTGCTACTTAACTAACCAATTAACGGAGTGGAGGGCGATTCTTTTAGAAAGCAGGATTCTGTTAGCTCGTCAGTAGTTCCCTGCGGTTTGTATCGAAAAGAAAATCCACGACAGTATTCATAAGGAACCACCAGTGGCACTGTCATCAGTTACACCTTAAACAATTCATTTTGAAGAAAGGTGTATATTTTAATCATATACTTTTTATATCTTTTCATAATCAGCTCTATGTAATATTAGTAAAAACAACCCAGTACCAGACGAGATTATATTTTCATTTAAACAATTCCTAAATGTTTTGGCCAAACTCAGGTATATTCATGGAATGCACGTATGATAGGACAACAGCCTTACTTGTTGGATTGATATAGTGTCTGTGTGTGCATCAAACTTTGGTGTGGTGTTAATATCAAAATATGTATAGCGTAAAGTATATGATATAATACAGAGTGCAGAATTATACAAAAAAATGTAAAATTACGGTACGTGAAGGAATTTGTGTGTCACGAACCCGGCAGAGTGTAGTTGATTTGTAAACAGCACCCATATGTCACGGGCGGTAGCCTATAGTTCGTCTTGTATGCAAGGTGAAGGCCAAAGTACTACCTAGTGTTTTTTATGGTTTGTTGACCGTGCATCCTTGTATAATATTGTGGGGAAAAAAAAGCTAACTTGGTGCACAGTTCTTCTTAATATGTTTATTTCTTTTCTCTACATGTTTCGGGCGACTATGTGCCCATCACCAGAAGAAATAATTTTATCTATGCGACACTTGGTATTCGTCACTCTGTGTGGTTGACTGTCTGGTATGCAGGGTGAAATGAAACCCTGCATGCCGGACGGTTATCCACACAGACTGACAAATACCAAGTGTCGCACAGATACAGTTATTTCTTCTGGTGATGGGCACATAATCGCCCGAAACATGTAGAGAAAAGAAATAAACACACTGAGAAGAACTGTGCACCAAGTTGGTTTTATTCACAAGATACTACCTAGTGGGTTGGTTAACCTTCACTCGGCTTTCGAAACGAACTTCAAAACCAGAACTAAGTAAATATCAACATAACACTTCATCGAAGGAAACACGCAATAAGAAGGTATACCTGTATACTGCGAAAAATACTATGAAAAATAATATTATGGAACAAAAATGGACAAATATGAAAACTCAAGAGTACTTACTCGTGTTTTTAAGATACTGATATAGTCATAGAATAGAGACTAAAAATAATATTTTAACGATTTAATAATTTTAGAAAATTACAAATTCTTAATAACTTAAGATCTTTATACAATAATTTATTATATGTAATGGAAACTACTTGAGCAAGAGATGTTCTGGTTTTACACAACTTCAGGTTATGTTGTTGAATTTCGTACTATTCATTAACCTGACAACTTTATCTAAGAGAGAGGCCTTTTTCAATAACTGGTTCTGCCTTCCTTTGTGTATTTTGTTAACCGCTTTGCCTGATGATGGTCGTATTGGCCGGAACATGTAGCAAATTTCTGACAAACCAGAATTGTTTTTGTGTTGAAAGTAGTTAACTGAGTACGCATTGCTTTTTTCCGATGCTGGCTGCTAAATCTTACGTATCATATTTATTGCTTTATTCGCTCTGATTATATATGAGAAACATTACAAACTATGGGGCTTCTTGTTATGTAGTTTTCTCCCTACTCTTATTTCTTCTGCTGTAGTGGATTCAGTATTCTCCTCACAGACGCTGCGTAGGTTTGATAAAATATCTAGTGTTCTTCTTTGGGGCGAGGGGATTTACATCGAAAAAGAAAATGAAATTGCATGCACGGCTTAACTATGAACACTTCTGGAAACCTGCAAGGGCATTGAAAACCCTGAAAAATATACTTTTATTTGCGTCTTTTGCTATGCAGAAGCGTTAACTGAACTGTTGGTAAAGGGGATGTCTGTAGTGAGATCTAATCAGGTTTCATTAGCACTCATTAAAAATACTCGCATTATCTACCATACACCGCGTTCTCGTCTATCTTCAAGGAACATTCTCATTGTGTTGACAAAATCAAAACTGGCAGCTGCTTCTACTTAGTCGTGTTTTGTAAATGAGGCTTAAAAACAAGTTTATTGGGAAGAATGAAAGGTAGTGAATGGATGAAGGAGAAGAAAAGAAGTACGAACCGTGCATTACTGAAATGAACATAATTTTCTTATAATAATACCACCTACTTGCACTAATTTCTCAACTTTATTTTTGGAATAAAACTCTACATGTTTCGGACAGTTCCTCTGTCCATCATCAGGAGTTTTTCACTGTACACACAACAATGTTATATGTCATACAGCTTGCGAGCAGGATCAGGACAGAACTGTTTCCATCCTGATCCTGCTCGCAAGCTGTCAGCAAACCTGTATGAAATATACCATTGCTGTGTATACAGTGAAAAACTCCTGATGATGGACAGAGGAACTGTCCGAAACATGTAGAGTTTTATTCCAAAAATAAATTAGAGAAATTAGTGCATCTAGTTGGTTTTATTATAAGAATTTATCACGATGCGCGGTCATCTGAACGTCAAATTCAGAATGTTCTAAAACGCTTTTGTATTAACACAGAGCAGACCTGTATCAATAGGGAGGCTATATATATATATATATATATATATATCCGTGCTCCACGCAGGAGCCTGGTGTTGCATGGATACAGATTAATGTAAAATAAACCAAGACTCAACAGACAAACGAATTACGTCGAGAGAAAGAAAATGGGCGAGCATTGAAACTGAGTTTGCTTTTGCTTATTTGTAGTTGAGACGAAGGAACGGAACAATTGTTCCCAGTAAAATCTGAAAGCTTTTTAATGCTTTGAGTCAGATTTATGTATTATACTGTTTGTAATTTCCCGGTTTTAATCACATTTTCACCAGTCATACAAACACGGCGATAGAAACTAGCCGCTGTGGGCGAATCGGGTGGAAATCAGTTACATTCCCGCATTTAGAGCGCACTTTCGAATGTTACAATCCGGGTAGAAAACTTTAGACCCATTTGTACAGATGGAAGGCAATGAAGTTAGTCGTTCACTGTTTCATGGGTTCAAGCCCCGTCGTTCTCAATTCTTTCCAACTTTCGGAAAGTTTGGAATTACAGACAGGCCTATGGTGCTTCCATATTCCACTCATTCGTTCATTCTGAATATAGGCACATTGAGCCCCAATCTGTTGCACGTTTACTTAAGTGAGGTTTTATTGGGAAGAGGGACAGTTGATGAAAGCGTGTTTGTTTTTGTTTACGAAATGAGGAATTGCGTTTATTTTTAATGCATCTAATGACGGATACTCGAACTGTGGACGTGTACCATATTACATTCCTGCTATAAGAGCTGCTTGAAAGCGCAGTAAAAATATGTTTCTTCTCGTTCTGCGAGCAATAGTTCGGAGCAGAGAAACTGATTTGTGCTGTATTGAGGTGTGTGCTGGGCTGTATGAAAGGGATCCTATGATTTTACGTCCGATTTCATTTCCCGCACAAACTGAATAGCATTTGAGGTCACGTTTGAGTGAGAATTCAATAAGACTAGCAGTGTACGTGTAAAGTAACATTGGGACGCGTTTTTGCTACAATTGTTGCTGTGGAAAAGCAAAAAGTCTTACTTATTCTGATTGTGTGTTTTTATTCTAAGATATGCAGCACGCAATGCGCATGCGCCATATTGTCATATATATATACAGGGTATACACAAAAGATTGAACTGGTTATTACCCAAACTGAACACCAATATGACGATTACATTCTACAACTGGACGGTGCCCCCCCCCCCCCCCCCCCC
>Ga0131853_10023572_pt1 | contig 11112 bp, 14 predicted proteins | sample TergutLab28metaG_FD_92764 | JGI IMG/M metagenome (GOLD analysis project Ga0131853, IMG submission 92764) | Labiotermes labralis P1 segment gut microbial communities from Petit-Saut dam, French Guiana - Lab288 P1 (version 2) (version 2) | ecosystem: Host-associated > Arthropoda: Insects >...
TATTATCGTATGATTTTAGCTTTTGACTCGACCTTTGAAAAAGAAGAACGCTTTTTCAAAGGTCTCATTGTGCAATCAAGGATAGAACGCCTACGGCGTTCTTTTATATGCACATATTATCGTATGATTTTAGCTTTTGACTCGACCTTTGAAAAAGAAGAACGCTTTTTCAAGGTCTCATTGTGCAATCAAGGATAGAACACCTACGGCGTTCTTTTATATGCACATATTATCGTATGATTTTTGCTTTTGACTCGACCTTTGAAAAAGAAGAACGCTTTTAAAGGTCTCATTGTGCAATCAAGGATAGAACACCTTACGGCGTTCTTTTATATGCACACATTATAGCAGTTATAGTGGTTATACACAAACTAAGCTTTTATTACATTTGTTTGAACAACTTGTAAAAGACCACTGTGTGAAGGCGTCGGGCGAAGCCTACTCTTTCACTTCACTTTTTCTCCTAAACTCATAAACCCCCATCACAAGCAAGAACCCGCCAAAGAGCCTTCTGAGAAGCTCCGGGTTCATCCGAACCGCAACGACTGAGCCAACTACCGCTCCCATTACGCCGAATACTATCAACTTTTTAACGGGGCCTTTTTCAATATTTCCGTTTTTGAAATGGGAGATTAAAGCAACTATCGCCGTCGGAATAAAATATATTAAATTAACGCTCTGCGCCTGCTGCTGCGAAAGTCCGTAAAACAGCGTCAATGCCGGGATGAGCAAAGTACCGCCACCTATGCCAAGCCCACTTATAACGCCTGCTGCCACTCCAATTAACACATACACTATATTACTCAAAATATCATCCTAACTGCCGCGATTATCATAAACGCGCCGAATATTTTATGGAGCAGGCTGCCCGAAATTTTAGTGAGCAACTGCGCTCCAATAAAACCGCCCAAAGTTCCGCCAACCGATACCCATATAATAATCGGCCATTCGGCGTGGTTTGTGCGCAGATAAACTATAGTGCTTATGATGGTTAGCGGCAGTATTATCGCGATTGCACTTGCGTGAGTTTTATGTTGGTCAATTCCTAATTTTTGCATCCCGGGCACAAGTATCGAGCCGCCGCCCGAGCCAAAAAGCCCATTCGCCACTCCGCTTATTATGCCGAGCAAAGCCATTTTCATATTGTTCATTTTGATGCCCCTTTGGATTGTATTTGCTCTATTTTGCCCATAATGAACTCTTGAAATGCACGCAAAATCGTGTTATTCTTACATAAGAAAATTTTAGGAGAAAGCATATGTCTAAACTAGCCGGCAAAACCGCCACGCATATAACGCTTGGCTGCAAAGTGAATATGTACGACACGCAAGCCATGCTTGAAATTCTTGAGCGCCACGGCATGATTGTGATGGATTTTTCACAAGTCACGACAAAGCCAATGGCAAGGCCAGCGGACGTTTGCATCATAAACACTTGCACTGTCACAAATTCGGGCGATAAAAAGTCGCGCCAAGCCATTAGGAAAGCAGCTAAGCTAAATCCAAATGCGATTATAGTCGTCTGTGGCTGCTACGCGCAGGTTGAAGCCGAAAGCGTGCGCGCAATCGACGGCGTTGACATAATCCTTGGCACAAACGAGCGCATGAAAATCGCGGAGTTTATCGAATCGTACTTGGAAGATGCCGAACAGAAAAATTTCGTAACCGATATCGGCGAACAGAGTGAGTTTGAGGACTTAAACATAAGCAGCGCAAGCAGCAATACTCGTGCGTATATCAAGATTCAAGAGGGCTGTGAGAACTTTTGCGCATATTGCATCATTCCTTATGCGAGAGGCAAGATAAGGAGCCGCGCAAAAGATAGCATACTTGCGGAAGCGACGCGTCTGGCTGAATCGGGCGTGAAGGAAATCGTTCTCGCAGGTATCAATGTTGGTAATTACAACAAGGACAAGACGGACGATAGCCCAAATCTGTCCGCGCTCATACGCGAACTTCATGAAGTACCCAATGTCGAGCGAATCAGGCTGGGCTCAATCGAACCCGACGCAGTTGACGAGCGATTTTTAGAGGTTTTAAAAGACTGTCCGAAACTCTGCGACCACTTGCACATTTCCCTGCAAAGCGGCGCGGATACAACGCTTAAAGCAATGAACCGCTACTATAATACAAGCGATTATCGCGAGATGCTCGCCAAGCTGCGCGATATTCGCCCAAATATCGGTATAACGACTGATATAATCGTTGGTTTCCCGGGCGAGAGCGACGCTGATTTTATTGACAGCTATAATTTCGTGAAGGAAATGGCGTTTTCAAGTGTTCACGTCTTTGCGTATTCGCCGAAAGCAGGCACAAAAGCCGCCTTGATGGAAAATCAAGTTCCGCAAGCGGTTAAAAATGAGCGAGCGAAAGTTATGGGCGAACTTGCGAACGAGCTATGCGAGGCTTTTGCTAAGAAGTTCGAGCATGTATCACTCAGCGTTTTATTTGAGCAAGGAGTTGGCAATAATGTTTTTGAGGGACACTCGAGTAATTATATCGTTGTGCAAAAAAGCTCTGATGTGGATTTGAGGAATCGAATTTTGGACGTTTGCGCACTTCATTGCGGCAATGGTGTTCTCAAAACTTAACTAAATTGTAATTTGCATTATTGGCACAAATGTATTATTATGGAAGTGACATATATTCGGCTTAATTTAGTGAGGCAAAGTTATGAAAAATATTTTTGACACGCAAAAATTCATAGAACTTGACAAAAACTCCAAGACCATCGCCTGTGAGATTTTCAAGGAAGTTTATTTTGCCTTGTCCGAGAAGGGTTACAATCCTGTGAATCAGATAGTCGGCTACATCCTTTCGGGTGACCCTACTTATATCACAAGCCACAGAAATGCGCGTATTCTCATTGGCAAGCTAGAGCGCGACGAACTTTTGGAAGAGCTTGTGACGTATTATCTTGACAATAACACAGAGCGCGGCACAAAATAATGCGTATACTTGGTGTTGATTATGGGGATAAAAATATAGGTGTGGCAATCAGCTGCCCTAACCTCGTTTTTGCTTTTGGAGCAGAAACTATCAGGCGCAACTCACCGGATAGTTTTAAAGCTCCGATTCTAAGACTCAGAGAGATTATGCGCGAGTTTAAGGTTCAAACGCTGGTTTTAGGCTTTCCAAAAAACATGGACGGCACTCTTGGTGAACGTTGTGAGAAAACTTTGGAGTTTAGGGACAGATTGCAGAGAAATTTTAAGAGCCTAGAAATAATATTATGGGACGAACGTATGTCGAGCCTTGCGCAAGAGCGTGTTATGAGCGAGCTCGGGCTTAGCAAGCAAAAGATAAAAGAGAACATAGACGAGGCCGCCGCGATTTATATATTGCAGGGGTATCTCGACTCGATAACAACAAGAGAAGGAGATTAACATTGGACAATATTAACGAGTTTGAAGAGTTTGAAGATGAAGATATGGTAGTAGTTGTAGTTGACGATGAAGGTGTCGAACATGAATATATTATAATCGACGCGGTTACTCATAAAGGCAGCAATTACATGCTTGTAACGCCTGGCGACTACGAAGATGACGAGGATGACAGCGAAGATTTTGAAGCGTGCATTATAAAAGAAGTTGACGAAAGCGGCGACGATGTTATTTATGCCCTAGTCGACGACGAAGTTGAGTTTAACGAGGTCGCGGCTCTGTTTATGGAGAACGCTGAGGATTACGGGATTGAAGTTTAGGGGTTTTTGAGAGGTTTAGAAGTAGCCTGTCGATGTCTGTCGGATAGGCTTATTTCTTTGTGCTTTATGTTTATTAAAAATCAAACTTTATGATTCACTACATATATTATTATGTCATGCGAACAAGAACGAGGATTCTTTGTATCGTTTGACCACATTACGGAGGTGTAATTTTGGCAGTAAAAAAACCACGCTTGAGGGTTATTCCCCTCGGCGGTATGCAAGAGATTGGAAAGAGTATCACAGTTTTTGAATGTGGCAATGAAATTATAATCGTTGACTGCGGCGTCGCTTTCCCTCAGGATGAGATGCTTGGGATTGATTTGGTCATTCCTGATTTCACCTATCTTATAAAGAACAAAAACAAGGTGAAGGCCGTACTTTTGACCCATGGACACGAGGACCATATCGGCTCTATCCCTTATTTTTTGAGAGAATTTAATGTGCCTATTTACGGCACAAGATTGACTTTGGCACTATTGGAAAACAAGCTCAAAGAGCATAAGCTAAACCCTGAACTCGTAGTAGTCGAGCCGGGTCAGCAAGTACCTTTGAAGCTCAAAAACTTCAAAGTTGAGTTTATTCCGGTGACGCACTCGATTGCGGACGCTGTAGCTATGGCTATTTGGACGCCGTCGGGGCTTGTGGTTCATACGGGAGACTTTAAGATTGACTATACGCCGATCGGTACACCGATTGACTTGGCACGTTTTGCCGAGCTCGGCAGAGAGGGCGTTCAGCTCCTCCTTTGTGAGAGTACAAACGCGGAAGCGCCCGGTTATAGTATGAGCGAACGCACGGTTGGCAAGATTTTCCAGCGAATCTTCGACGATAGCCCGACCCAGCGCATCATGGTCGCGACTTTCGCATCAAATATCCATAGAATCCAACAAATCGTTGATGCTGCGGTTAAGCATAACCGAAAAGTCGCAGTAATCGGCCGCAGCATGGAAAATGCGGTCAAAACCGCGTCAGAGCTTGGTTATCTGCAAATTCCTAAAAATTGTATAATCGACATTTCGCAAATCGGCAACTATTCGGATAAACAACTCGTCATCATAACAACCGGCAGTCAAGGCGAGCCAATGGCAGCACTTTCAAGGATGGCAAGCGGCGAGCATCGCCAGGTTGAAATCAAGGCGAATGATAAAATCATCATTTCAGCATCGGTTATTCCCGGCAACGAAAAGACAATCGGCCGCGTTATTAACGATCTAATGAAGCTGGGTGCGGAAGTTATTTACGAAGGACCTACGACGGACATTCATGTTTCAGGCCATGCAAAAGCGGAGGAACTTAAACTCATCCACACGCTTCTAAAGCCTAAATATCTCATGCCTATCCACGGCGAATATAAGCATCTCAAGCATCATAAAGACCTCGCGATGCTGATGGGGATGAATAAGAAAAACATCTTTGTCATGAACATTGGCGAGGTGCTTGAAGTAACTGAGAAATTCGCAAAAATCGAAGGAGCTGTTCATAGCGGGCAAGTATTTGTCGATGGTCTAGGCGTTGGTGATGTTGGCAACGTCGTAATCCGCGACCGCAAGCTCTTATCGCAAGACGGGCTCATTATTGTCACACTCACAATGGAACGGCATTCATCGACCGTGCTTGCAGGGCCTGAGATAATCTCGCGCGGCTTTGTATATGTAAAAGAGTCAGAGGACTTGATGGAAAAAGCGCGTCAACTAGCCGCAAAAACGCTTGAAAAATGCGAAGACAACGGCATTTCCGACTGGTCTCAAATCAAGTCGCTGGTCAGGGATTCACTCAAGGAGTTCGTGTGGCAAAGCACCAAGAGAAGGCCTATGATTCTTACGATTATTATGGAAGTTTAAGAGAAACGTAATGGCGGATTTACGCGGTTTGTAAATTCGCCATTTTTTCATGAAAAAACTATTGACTTTGACATGATGTTAAGTTGTACTCTTCAATAGTAGCTATTAAAGGCGGTGATTTTATGTTCAAGATTGGTGAATTTTCAAAGCTGGTTCGGGTTTCTAGGCGGATGCTTCGTTATTATGAGCAGTGTGGCTTATTAAAGCCGATAGAGGTTGACAAACTCACGGGGTATCGTTTGTATGGAGCGCAGCAAATACCTTTGCTCCACCGCATAACGCATCTGCGCGATATAGGTTTTGGGGTTGAGGAAATGTTAGAAATCCTGCCGTGTTTTAATGACAGCGCGTTTATGCATGAAATGTTGGAGCGAAAAAGCAACGAAGTCGCGGCCATAATTAGCCTTGAACAAGTGAAGCTCGCCAAAATCGCCGAGCTACACGAAAAAATTGGAAAGGAGAATCAGTTTATGGTTTATGATGTTGAATTAAAAGCAATACCTGCCGAAAGGGTGTTATCCTTGCGCGAGGTCGTTCCTTCGCCGGAGGATGAGCCAGTATTATGGGAAAAAATGGCGGCTTTTGTGAGCAAGAACAACATAGTTTGCGGCAAAGGCGGCTATTCTTTGTATCATGATGAAGAGTATAAAGAAAGTGATATTGATATCGAGATAGCTGTTCCGATATCGGCGTTTGGCAGTGACGAGGGTTCGTTTCAGTATAAGGAGCTTGCTGCCATTGCACAGGCAGCAACCGTTCGTTTTTCAGGCTCGTATGAAGGCTATAGCGAAGCAATGGAAAAATTGGCAGCATGGGTTCCGGAAAATGGATATATATTTGATGGCAGTGTTCGTGGGCACGGGATCGTTTTGCCGAGTATTGGCGTTAAACAAGAGGATTATTTGACTGAGTTACAGGTGGCGGTTAGGAAGGGGTAGCAGGTTTGGTGTGGAATTCGGGCGAGTGTTGGTCATTGATTACGAGGGTCGCCTGTAACTTGGATGCAATGTCGCCAAAATCGAACATTGCCGATATGATGCCCATGCAAGGCATTCGAGAAACTCATCCTATACCACAGCTTCAAGGACGCACACTGTGCGCCCTTGAAGCTTGCATAAATTTGGATAATCTCTATATCCCGCGAACTATTGTAGGGGGCAAACATTTCCGATACGGAACACACACCACTCTATCCCTCAATTTCCCACGACGCATCCACGTCTCTTTCATGCACCTCTCTCGGCAAAATCGTTTGCGCAAACAGTTCCCGAGTCTCCTTACTTATTCCACCCGTTGCAAACTCTTCCCTCGCCTTACGAACGTTCTCAAAATACGCATTAACATACTCCTCTGCCCCTGGCTCACCGAATAGTCCGCCCTGCCCACAAAAGATAGTGAACTCCTTATGATTAACTCCCACGCCGCGTTCAAACAGCTTTATGATGCTGTCATAATTACCTTCCGCCGTCCAGAATCCACAACTCGAGATGTAAAACTGGCGTTGTTTAGATAAATCATAACGCAATGGATGCCGCCACTTTCAGCACTTTTATCCATAAACGGCAGAGCCATCGGCAGCATTCTATCCATAAAGCATTTCAACTGCCCCGGAAAAAAGCACCCATAAAGCGGAAACGCTGTTATAACTACATCAGCCTCAATTAATTTTGGTAAAACTCGCTCTAATAGCAGGCATTTATTTTGCTTTGAATCACCTATTGATGCGCTCAGCCATGCAACGCTTCAAGTGCGTGATGGTTGGGATTTTGACAGTCATCGCTTATCACTTGGCGGAGATGTATTACAGTAATTACTTTTGATATTAAGAAGTCGTGTGAAAATAATTAACTACAAGGAGAGACCCCATGCCCATATCCCCAAACAAAAGAACTAAACTTCTATACCTAATGAAAATCCTACTCGAAGAAACTGATGAGCAAAACCCAATGACCATGAAAGAACTCATTAACAAACTGGCTACATACGACATTCAAGCCGAGCGTAAGTCTATCTACTCTGACTTAGAAATCCTTCGTTTGTTTGGGCTAGACGTAGAAGTTCAGCGAGACAAAACCACAAAACACTACATAGCACAGCGTCAGTTTGAACTCCCTGAATTAAAGCTATTGGTTGACGCTGTTCAATCTTCGCGCTTCATAACTGAGAAAAAGAGCGCGGAGCTCATAGAGAAACTATCGACGCTAATTGGTGTTGAAATCCGTCGGTGCAGCGAGCCAGTCTAGGAACGCGTTTTCACCCGACTCTGTAATCTGATAATATTTTTTCACCCGTCCGCCTTGGGCGTCTTCTTCCATGGTTAGATACTTTTTTTCTGTAAGCTTTTTCAGCGCAGGATATAACTGCCCATGGCTCACCATGAAAAAATTGCCGATACTCATTTCGATATTTTTCTTAATATCGTAACCGGTCATCGGCTCATGCAGAACCATTCCCATGTACATCTGTTTGCTCACTATCTGGCTCTATGCCTCTCGCCCAACTTTCTCTATGCGACATTGATGGTTTTAGTGTATATCTTTGTTGAGGCTATGTCAATGCAACAAATTCATAAAAAAGCCATTACGAAATGCTATTCGCAATGACTGATATACCCTACTCAACCCCTACCTCTCCACAACTCCGCCGCAAACAATCCGCCCTTCATTATCATAAAAAACCGCCGACTGACCCGGCGTAATTGCCCTCTGTGGGTGCTCAAACACGCAGTTCAACTGCCCATTTTCCATCATTGTAATCGTACATTTAGCAGGCTTGTGAGCATATCTGATTTTACCGAGAACCTCAAGCGACTCACCAGCTAAAAGCGGCTCTATCCCCATAAAGTTCAAGTCATATGCAACAAATGCGTCGGAAAATACGCCGTCGTTATCCGATAGCGTGATTGTGTTATCTTCCATGTTTATCCGTTTGACGAACATCGGCTTCCCGAACGCGCCGAGGCCTTTTCGTTGACCGATTGTATAGTGAATTACGCCTTTGTGCTGACCGATAACCGCGCCGTTTTCGTCTATAAAATCGCCGGGTCTGACATCATCACAGCCGTTTTTTTCGAGAAATGCACCATAATCATTATCGGGTATGAAGCAAATTTCTTGGCTGTCCGGCTTATCGGCCGTACCCATTCCAAGGCTTGCCGCAATTTTGCGAACCTCGTCTTTTTTTATATCGCTTATCGGCATAAGAGTACGCTCAAGTTGGCTCTGGGTCAAGTTATAGAGCGCGTAAGACTGGTCTTTGGGATTATCAAAGTCCATCTGAATGCTAAGTCTGCCCGAATCCATGCGGACAATTTTCGCATAGTGACCTGTCGCTATGTAATCAACGCCCAAAGCGAGGGTCTTCGTCAGAAGGTTCTCCCATTTGATAAATCTATTGCAGGCTATACAAGGGTTTGGCGTTCGCCCTTTCATATATTCCGCTATAAAATAGTCAATCACGTGAGTTTGAAACACATCCCGAAAATTCAGCACATAAAATGGCATGTCAAGCATAGCGGCCACCTTACGCGCGTCTTCTACTGCTTCAACTCCGCAGCATCCGCCTTTATTTTGAATATCGCAAGTGTCGCTATCCTTATCGTCTTGCCAAATCTGCATGGTCGCACCCATGACTTCGTAGCCCTGTTCTTTAAGTATATGCGCCGCAACAGAGCTGTCAACGCCGCCTGATAGTGCCACAAGTACACGTTTATTCATGCTCATCATGTTCCTCATGTTTAGGCTTCCTGACGCCTTCGATTTGAACGCCTGTCCTTTGAGAATAGTCCCAAAGTGCCGCCATAACGGCCTCTTCTGCGAGTACCGAACAATGCATCTTAGCAGGCGGCAATCCGTCAAGTTCACTCGCTACGTCCTTGTTCGTAACCTTTAGCGCCTCGCCTATGCTCTTGCCTTTAATCATTTCCGTAGCAATGCTCGACGCCGCCACAGCAGCACCGCAGCCGAAAGTCTTAAACTTAGCGTCTTTTATAATATCTCCATCTATAGACAAGTAAATTTTCATTATATCGCCGCATTTAACGTTGCCGACCTCGCCGACGCCGTTCGCGTTCTCAATTTCGCCCACGTTACGTGGGTTTGCGAAATGGTCCATTACTTTTTCTGAGTACATTTTGCTCTCTCCTTTGGTATGCGAGGGTGGACTGCCATCCCCCCCTACGACGTGCCCTGTAGGGTACGATGCTAATCGTCTCTTCAGGCGTCACAAATGAATATTTTTTATCTCAACACCTACGTGCCCCTAACACAACGGCGACATCGCCCTAAGTTTCTCCACAATCGGTACAATCGCCTCAATTAGCGTATCCGCGTCCTCTTCAGTATTGTAACGACCGACGCTTATCCTCAGCGATCCATGCGCCTTCTCATGAGGCAGACCAAGTGCCATAAGCACATGTGACGGGTTCAATGCGCCCGATGTACAAGCAGAGCCGCTAGACGCCGCTATTCCCTTCATATCAAGCATAAGAAGTATCGACTCACCTTCAACAAAGTCGAACGAAATGCTCGCATTGCCCGGCAAACGCTTCTCCGGGTGTCCATTTAACTGCGCATTTGGCACTCGCTCAAGTATCGTGACTATTATTTTGTCGCGTAGCTTGCGCATTTTCCTAATTTTTTCATCCATCTCGGCTTTAGCGAGAGTACTCGCCTCACCAAGCCCAACGATACTCGCCACGTTCTCCGTTCCCGCGCGTCTGCCGCGCTCTTGCGCACCGCCGTGGATAAACGCGAGAACATTTACTCCGCTTCTAATATAAAGTGCGCCTACGCCTTTAGGACCATGAAGTTTATGAGCCGAAAGTGCTAAAAGGTCAACATTATCCGCTTTTACATCAACCGGCAAATTACCTATCGCCTGAACCGCGTCCGTGTGAAAAATTATGCCGCGCGCCTTTGCGATTGCACCGATCTCCGCAATCGGCTGAATCGTGCCAATTTCGTTATTTGCATACATTATAGATATCAAGATTGTTTCAGGCCTAATAGCTCGCTCAAGTTCATCAACGCTTATGATCCCAAACTTGTCAACCGGTAAATATGTCACCTCAAAGCCGTGTTTTTCCAAGTATTTACAGCTATGCAAGACCGCGTGATGCTCTATGCTGCTTGTAATTATGTGATTACCCTTTGATTTGTTAGCAAATGCACCGCCGATCAATGCCCAATTGACCGCTTCCGTGCCCGAACCTGTAAAAAACACTTCTGAAGGCAACGCGCCAATAGCCGCAGCCACTTGCTCACGCGCTTTTTCTATAGCATTTTTTGCATCTCTTGCGATTTTATATAAACTCGACGGATTGCCGTATGATTCGCGCAAATACGGCGTCATCGCCGCAAATACTTCGTCTCTGACGGCAGTAGTCGCCGCGTTGTCAAAATATATCGTCTTAGACATTTTTATCACCTCTATTTGAATTGTACTTCATAACTAAATCCATAATCGTTATAGACTCAACCACATCTGTAACGCTTTCATGTATCTTTTCCCAAACACCTCGCGTTGCGCATGTTGCAAGAGTTCCGTCATTGCACATGCCCGACGA
>Ga0131853_10023573_pt1 | contig 11112 bp, 7 predicted proteins | sample TergutLab28metaG_FD_92764 | JGI IMG/M metagenome (GOLD analysis project Ga0131853, IMG submission 92764) | Labiotermes labralis P1 segment gut microbial communities from Petit-Saut dam, French Guiana - Lab288 P1 (version 2) (version 2) | ecosystem: Host-associated > Arthropoda: Insects >...
ACTACGGGCAAAACTCCGAATCTGGTACTGCGTCCCCGAACCAAACTTCAGAGGTATCGAAATGAAGCCATACTTCTTAGGCTTGTACGAGAAAAGTATGCCGAGCACATTGAGCTTCCACGACAAGCTGAAAGAAGCAGGCATTGCCGGATACGATCACCTTGAACTTTCGATAGACGAAACCGACGAGAAACTAGCACGCCTCGATTGGGATTCAGGGGAAATCCAAAACCTCCGCCGTGCAATGGAAGAAATCGGCATCCCCATAAAATCAATCTGCCTAAGCGGACACCGCCGCTTTCCCTTAGGCGATCCCGACCCTGAAGTCCGCCGTCAAAGTCTTGTTATCATGGAAAAAGCGATAGTCCTTGCCGAACGCCTTGGAGTACGCCTCATCCAGATTGCAGGTTACGATGTGTACTACAAACTTTCCACCGCTGAAACAAGAAAACACTTTGCCCAGAACCTTGCACTATCAGTAGAAATGGCAGCATCCCGCGGGGTAATACTCGCCTTTGAGACCATGGAAACGACCTTTATCGACACCGTGGCAAAAGCCGTCGAATGGGTGCGCATCTGCCAATCCCCGTACCTGCAAGTCTACCCCGACACCGGAAACATCACCAACGCCGCCCTCAGCTACGACACAAGCGTCAAAGCCGATCTTGAAAAGGGCAGAGGGCATCTTGCCGCCGTCCACCTAAAAGAATCAAAACCGGGTATCTACCGTGAAGTTCCCTACGGAGAAGGGCACGTCAACTTTGATGAGGCAACGCAAACGGCATGGAAGCTGGGCGTGCGCCTGTACCTTGCAGAATTCTGGTACGACAGCAAGACGGATTGGCGCGCGACCCTTGCGAGGAATAGCCGCTTTTTGAGGGAGAGGCTGGAGAGGGCGAGGGGCTTGTCCCCAAAATGAAAGCGAAAATTAGCTTGAGTTTATTTGGATGCAACATGACTATATTCGAGGTACTGATAATCGACTGACTGTTGAATGGCGACAGGCGAACAGCCGAACGGAAAGCTGAAATTGCTGCGACAGATGCCAAAAGAGAAGCTCTATTTGTGGAAGCCGAGGCAGAAGCGCTGAAAGATTGGCAAGGTGGGATGCTGGTATAGAGGATGAAGTCCCAGAACCAATCTTTCTAACTCGTAAAGACAAAATAAAAACAGTTTTGCTTGGAATATTCATATTTGGCAATCTTGCTGCCACGGTTGTTTGTCTCATAACCTTGCAATTTTTGCTTGCCCTGCTTTTTATTTTTACTGAGTTATGTCCTCTCCTAGCAGCCGAAAAATAAACTCCCTCACATCTTGCACCAATTCCCCCTTATACCATCCCCGCCTGTATCGCCTTGATGTTCAGTGGAATTAGCTCCTTACTGCGCGCCCCTGCAAAGCGTTGTTCCAAAACGGCAGTTATGTCGTCAAGGGTGAACAGGGGGAGCTTTTTAAGGAAGCCTGTGTTTAGTTCCGTTTAATATAACACAACCCCATTCAGTTTGAGACAGAAATGGCACAATTTTTGCTTTCATTTCGTCCCTTTCTTCATAAGTAAACCTATACAGCGGTAAGTATACCGGATCTATAAAAGGGCATACTATAAAATGCGGAACACATCCCAACAATGAGCAGCCCTATCAATTCATATTAAATTCGTTTTAACATAATAAGCGCCTTCATCTCTGGGAATATATTCTACTGGATAATCGTTTATATCCAGCAATTTAGACGGCGCAAAAATTTCTTCAAGCGACTTGCCCTTTTCGATTTGAGTGTAGGTTTGTTGATATTGTGCTTTACGTTCCGGCGGTAACTGATGTTGTCTGCCGCCTTATAAAATAACTGCGCAGCAGTTTTGGCGGCAGACAATGTAGATTGAGAAAACCACACAAAGGCGCTTGCGCCGACTGCAGTTTTCCAGCCTAGCCACCTTTGGCGGCGTTACAGTTACCGACCTGTTAAGTGCAGGTTTTTTTCTGTTACTATAAATTAGGATCTCACTTCTAATTTTTCAGTAGGTTTTACAGTATCACCAATGTTACTCTTATTAATTATTTTACCTTCAGAAACAATTGCTGCAAGATAATCAGCATTATGCAATAAAATAAAAGGAATTGCCAAAGCAACAATAATTAAAAAATGTCCAATGATACCAAGAAATAATGCAACAATTATAATGATAACTCCATATTCTTCCATTTCAGGCATTAATATAAAACCAGCAATTATTCCAATACTGAAACCAATCCAATTAATGGCAAGGCAAGCAGAATAGCTCCATAAGTATTCATCCTTTGTCTAATTTTTGCGTTACTTCCCATCTTAGAACTCCTTTACGTTTAAAGTCCGGTTAACTATCAATTTTCATACCCAAAAGTATTTTATAACAATGTGATTATCTAGCCTATATTTTGTCAATTATTACCTCGAAAAATTTTAAAAAACTTGCACTTAACGTTATAGGTAACTGACGTTTCTTTGTGCCCGATGAGGAAAATGCTAAGCATTTTACGGGCACAAAAAAATGTGGTGGAAGAAAATTGCACAAAGGGCGTAAGCCCGACTGCAATTTTCTGAAACCCGAACCGCCCGAACAGGGCGGTGAGCAGTTACCGTTTGTTATGCGAAGTGGGGCATTATTCTTCTTTCATTAAGATTATCTCTTTATCAGGAAAAATAATTTTGCCATCTTCAATATAACTTGCGGTAAACATACCGACATCATATTTTCTCGCCAACTGCCTTACCGCCCTATATGCCTGAGCACTGACTGAATACGCAAATGCGGCATATATTACAACCTTTCCAATAGAATAATCCGTAAGATATGATTCGTTTTTCATCTTAGCAATTTTATCGTCATTGAGAACAAAAGTCCCATTCAAAGGTGGGTATTTTTTTATTATCTCCATAAAAAATTTTCGTAGATTATTTGATGTTATTGCTGGATCATTATAATCATGACCTTAGCTCCATTCTGTTTGTTTATGATACCATTCCATAAAGTCTTTCTTATTTTTTGGAGCATCATTTTTTTCAAAAACCATTAAATCATAACTCATTCTATATTTATACTCCCGAAAGGCAAAACTTTAGTCCAGTATATTTATTGTCTATATTTTGGTCAAATGTTATTTTATATTTTTTCACCTAATTTAGCCCCATTTCACATAACTTCTTTGTATGTGCCGTAAAATATTGCAGGTACTTTCATGGTGTTCCCTTGCATATAAAAAGAATGCGTATAGTATTACAGAGGTGATTAATAATATGCTGCTAGTTGTATTGTTTGCTGTTCTCATAGGTTACTTCCTGCCCTTTATGGCATGATAGATTTTTGTATTTTGCCTCAGCAATTCTCAGCTTAGAAAAATATACCCCAATATTTTCTCTTATAGTATGAACTGTCATACTATAAGAGATTAAAACTCTACTTTGTTCCTTAATTCTCTGAATTAAGCAAAGATAAAAATTGGAAACTGGGAATTGCTGATTTTGCCTTGTATCTTCTTGACATAGTTGTTCACGTGGGTTAGTATTTAGCTAATAATTATCACTAATTGATAATTATTATTAATTAGTGATAATTAGGATGAATGCATCGCATTCTTAATTGCAAACAATAGGAGATTTTAACTATGAGCGAATTGAAAGGAAGCAAGACGGAGAAAAACTTACTGGAGGCGTTTGCCGGGGAAAGTATGGCACGAAACAAGTACACATACTTTGCCTCGAAAGCGAAGAAAGAGGGCTACGAGCAAATTGCGGCTATTTTTGAAGAAACGGCGGGCAACGAACGGGAACACGCAAAGATTTGGTATAAGCTGCTATCCGGAGGAGAGATTCATTCCACGCCTGAGAATCTGAAGGCTGCTGCCGCTGGTGAGCATGGCGAGTGGACGGATATGTACAAGCGGATGGCAAACGAGGCACGTGAGGAAGGCTTTAACGAGATCGCCTTTCTGTTCGATTCAGTTGGCAATATCGAAAAGGAACACGAAGGTCGCTACCTTAAACTATTAGACAATGTACAAGCCAACACAGTTTTCGCCAAAAACCAAAAATCCGTCTGGATTTGCCGTAACTGTGGACACATTGTAGACAGCACTGACGCTCCAAAACTCTGCGCCGTCTGCAAACATCCGCAGTCGTATTTTGAACTACGCGTGGTTAATTATTAACGGCGGATGGAGTTCAGGGAATATTTGGAGAGTTGCTCAGATATTCCCTAGGCTTGTATATTTTATGAAATATGGGGATGCTGTCTTAGATTGTACCAAAGTTATTAAGTACGTGATGTAGTCATCTTTATGATACCCTTTGGTAGGCTGTTTCGGAATAGGGAATCTAGCTGTTTTTTATTTTAATTAATAATGACACATCGTCTTTTATCAACACAATATTTATTAGAATTTGACTGGTGCTTTTTTATCTCTTCACCCAACCTTTGTATTTCTAGCATTGCAGAGCTAATATATATTAAGATTTTTGATAATAGTGGTTCATTAGCTTTATTTGATGATGATCCTAATAAACATGGATTTCCTAATCTATGTTTTCATCATTATAATCTTCAATAGTAAATCCATAACTTGTTACATCATAATTTGGCTCTTGACAAAAAATATGCTCAATAGGCAAATCATGATATTTATTATCAGTGATGCTTTCCTAAGCAAATTAGGCAAAAATATATTTCAGAGCTCTATTACTATAGATTGTACCATCAAGATATTGCTTAAAATTATAGTCGTCGATAAATTTTTCTATAAAATTTCTTAACCTGTATTTGATAGTATAAGATCTCGTATTGTTTTTAGAGATATATGAGCTAAGCCACTATATACAATTTAACGAGAAGATGATACAATATAGCTGAAAATTTAAGTCGGTAAAAATATTTTATATATCCCTCATTAGTATCTGTTTTCTTTATTAATGAAGAATACGATACGGGAAATTCTTTGAAATCACCTAAATAAGCTGTAATGAATTCTAAGAATGCATGTTTACCATCTTTTAATTAAAATATTCCAGTAGAGCGTGTAATCGTTTTGAAATATCTCTCTTTAATAGTTCAGGTGGGTTATACCTAACATCACCCAAAGAATTATCATACAATTCTATTAGCTTGATTAAATTTTCCTTGTCGGCTTTATATTCATCGTATAGTGTGCCATTAGCGTAGGTAATTCCATAGCGCTCTTCAAAAGAACTTATAATTAAGCTCTGGTTATCAATAGGCAAATTTACCAAGACATTAACAAAATCATCAATATCTACCCATGATAAGTATGGTTTTCTATAATATTTATTTGTTCCATCTACATGTCTTATATCTTCACAGAAAGTATATAGATCATCGTTTATTTTTTTTATATCTTTCTTTATTTCCACCTTTAACACAATATTCAAATTCTCATTCGATATTTTTTTTATATATTCAAGCATCTCCTTTACTTCAGTAACCTCATCACTGTACGCCCAACCTCCATATGCAAGCGCCAACACTCCCCAATCAGTAATTGGAATTATTCTTTCTTTAAAACTATTAATCTGTTTTTTTATTTTTGCAAAAATTGCATTTTTTTCTCCCTCTATTAGTTTCCACTCACAAAATAGCATCATAATATTTGTATAATGTAATATTTCTCCTGGGTGAATATAATGCCCATCTGTAAATTCATTATTAACAATATCAATGAGAGCTTTAAATTCCTTCTTACTCATAAATCTCCAGTTTCCAATTAAGACAAAGAGGTTCTTTTGCTTTGTAGTGCTCTCCTGATTTCTTGCCTTTATCACCTGTTTATAAACAGTATCAATTTTTTGTTTTGAATAATCTCCATTAAATATCAGATTGGTCCAAATACTGTATAATGGTATCTCTTTACTGTAATTTGAAACCCAGTACTCCTTCTCTTTCTTTTTCTCTTTATATTTAGTATAGCTCATTTTATATTTCTCAAACCCAACTATAATATCCATAACTGGATCTTCTTCTGAAATCTTATTCAGGCTTTTTTGTACAAATAAATTAATAAATATTTTTGATAAATCATTTCCATAGTTCTTAATTATTTCTTCACTTAATGCGTTGTAAAATATTTTCAAGTTGTATAAGCACTGGCGTACTGTTCTTAAATTTTTACACTCTAAAATTGAAACAACTTCAAGGCAGGTCTGTTTAATATTATCTTCATCATTCTCAAATAACTCCTTTGTAAAAGATTCTATAGCATTTTCAATTTCAGGCTCGAGTGTAAATTCTACGCCGATAGTTTTTTCTTTTATTTCTCGGTAATTAGTCTCTCCCTTCTCTAAAATTTTTTCTTCATTTCCTACAAATATTAATTTCATATTTAATTGATTTAGGTATTCAGAAAAATAACCGAATATTTGCGATATAGATAAATCTGTCCTTTCTATATCATCGATAATTATCACCTTTTTTTCTAAATCGCTCCTTTTTGTTCCCTGTAGAGAAGGCTTAAATTCATCAAGAATTACTGTCCCTGCAGTACCTATATTAATACTAGAATTTATTATGGTACGAATAAACCCTGCTATAAATCTGAATTCCTCTGATGAAAGAACAGGATGCATTTTTTGAAATAGTCTTTTATCAATTTCAGAAGTAGAACTTATCCCGAAAAGACTTACATAAACAATTTGATTGCTTTGTATTTTTTCTGTTTTCTTTGTGTACTTTGAAATTAGTTTATTTATAAAATATGTTTTCCCGCAGCCCCATTCTCCTTTTATCAATATGGCGAACTGTGGATTATGTTTACTTTCAATATATTTAGCGCAATATTCTTCAATATGCTCATTCATAGCAAACCTCTATTTTTAACTGTATAGGCAGATGTAATATATGTCAATATGAGCCAGGAGTGGAGAGGCGATTATTTACAGGTTATACAGAAGCAGCTTGGGTTTAAGTACAGGTAAAACTTTTCTTGTTTTACCTGTCTCTGCCAGATTTCAGGCAATTAGACCTGCTTTTTGCTCTCTCGTACATCGTCTTATCTTATAGGATAGGTTTTACGTCCCAGCAATCCCTTAAACCTTAAAGCGGGAAACTTCTGCCATAAGGGTTTCGATGTAGCCTTGGTTTTTTAGGCTTAGGTTGTTGACGTGGTTCATTGCCGTGTTAATTTGCTCGGCTCCGGTTGACATTTCGTTTACGCCGCCAGTGATTTCTACAGTTACCCTTTCAAGATTGCCCGCTTCATCGATAACTTCTTCGGCACCTTTTAGCATTTCTTGTGTAACCGCTTTTACCATGTGGGTGGTTTCATTTACATTGCTTATTGCTTCTAGGATCTGCTTGTTTCCATGGCTTTGCTCTTCCATTGCGTGGCGGATACTTTCCTCCTGCTCGGCAACGGTTTTCACGCTTGAGTCAATGTCCTCAAAGTTCTTAAGCACGTTATCCGTCGAGGCGGTGATCTTATCTATGGAAGCTTTGATCCGTTTCAACACGCTGCTGATCATTTTGGACTGCTTGCTTGAGTTTTCCGCGAGTTTACGGATTTCGCCAGCTACAACGGCAAAGCCCTTTCCCGCCTCGCCTGCGTGCGCCGCTTCAATTGCGGCGTTCATCGATAAAAGGTTTGTCTGGCTTGCGATATTTTCCATTACGGAGTTGATCTCCAAAAGTCCCTCAGATTCCTTTGCGATCTCGCGGATATCCGAGACAACATTCAGAAGACCATTTCGTCCAATTTCCGAAGCGCCAGTCAGCTGATCAACGTTTTCGCTGTTTTTGACGAGGGTTTCTGTAACAGAGAGAACGTTTGCAAGCATCTGTTCAATAGCAGAGGATGAGTTGGAAACGCTTTCCGTCTGCTTTTCAACATGCTCGTTGAGCTTGTGGATATTGCCAGTGATCTGCTCCATAGTAGAGTTTGTCTGGGTAACACTTGCGCTTTGGTTGATGATTCTGGATTTAATGTTGACAATGTTCTCGTAAATATCGTTCATTGCCGCCTTGGTCTGTGTCATATCGTCTGCAAGATTGCTGCCGTTTTTGGACAACGCCTTAGCCTCGCCTATTACCGTGATAATCATGTCCCTAATCTTTTGGGTGGTTTTATTGAAGTAGCGCGACATCCTTGAAATCTCGTCGTTGCCTTTTTCAGGAATGACATTTGTCAGATCGCCTTCGCCATGGGAAATATCTTTGAGAGTATTGGTAACTTTTACGATGGGCTTTATCATCCCTAAAATTACGAGTGAAAGTGCAATGCCCAAAATCACGATAACAAGAATGCTCAAAATCACGTTTACCTGCAGCAAATGGTTGGTTCCAGTGTAAAAATCTTTAATAGGACAAATAACAATGGAATACCAATCGGTGTATCGGCTGCGCTGGGCAAAAACCATCGATGACACACCCTCAATATCGGCTTGAAAAACCGACGATGCACCAGAAGCCAGTAAAAGACTCAAAAAATCATCCGATATGGTTTGCCCAATCAGATCAGGGTTTCGGTGTCCAACTATTGTGCCTGCTCCGTTGGCAATCATGGCGTAGCCGTGATTGCCCAGAAGTTCAACGGGATTTACGTGAAGGTCGTTAACTTCCTCTAATTTGATGGATATCATTGCCACACCAGCAATACTGCCAGTACGACTGATAACTGGGATAGAAATGAATAACGATAAAGCGCCAGTCTGCCGGCTTACCTCAACCTGGGAGATGAAGTTTTGACCAGCCATGCTTGCTAAAAAATATTCGCGGTCGGCTCGATTTCCGCCAGTGCTGCCGGAAGTGCTTGCAACGATGATCCCGTCCGTATTAAGGATAATGATGCTATTGTACATACCAAAGCGTTTGACAAGCTCACCCATGTACCGTTCGAACTCAAGCGGCGATCCTTCATCTTGCAAGAGATTCTGAAGGCTCGGAGCTGCGGAAAGCGAGAACAGGTCGATTTGCGCCTTGGAAAGCACAAGATCGGTAAATTCTCGCAGACTTTGGGCGGAACGTTCCCCATCTCCATCGATTGCCTCATGAATGAGGGATGCGGCAACACGGTACCCAACAATACTGGTAAGTAAGCTGCCAAGAATTAGGGCGCACAACGTTGGTACCATAAGTTTCATGTATACGCTTTTAATTTTCACTATAAACTCCTGCTTGCATGGGTATGGTTAAATACGATCGATATTGTGATATTGAGCAATCCTTCTTAATTTATTACGAAATTAATTAAGAAAATCCTATCGCATTAAAGGATTTGCGTCAATAGTTTATAAAGCGCCTTTATTATACACCGGACAAACTCATTGACAAGCTTTACTTTGGGGCGTATCCTTAGGTATGAATATTTCAACATACACCGTTAAACCAAAACTGCCGAACTCGTTAAAACCTTTAGACGAGATTGCCCGAAATCTCTGGCTTTCCTGGAACTTCGAAGCTGTCCAGCTCTTCATCCGCCTGGATTACGATGCGTGGCTGCAATCGAAGCAAAGCCCTGTACGCGCTCTTGGCATGGTAAGCCAGAAACGCCTTACCGAAGCTGCCAACGATGATTCCTACCTTGCCGCCCTTAAAGAGACCTACAACAAGTTTTTGCACTATAAAAAAGGAACAACCTGGTATCACGGATCGCGCAAGGATGTCGTTGCCTACTTCTCGATGGAGTACGGCATGGACGTTTCCCTTCCCATCTATTCAGGCGGGCTTGGAATCCTTTCTGGCGATCACATGAAGACCGCATCCGACATGGGGCTTCCGCTTGTGGGCGTTGGGCTTTTGTACCGTCAAGGATACTTCGTACAGAACCTGAACGCCGATGGTTTTCAGCAGGAAAGCTACCCCGAAAACGATTGGTACAATATGCCCGTTGAGATTAAGACCAACAAGTCTGGCGAGGCAATCAAGATTTCGGTGGAGATGGCGGGGCGTATGGTTACGGCGCAGATTTGGGAGGTCAAGGTTGGGCGCAGTTCCCTGTACCTGCTTGATACCAACATCTCTGAAAACGCCCAAGACTTGCGCAATATAACTGCAGCCCTGTACGGCGGCGATAAAGAGCGCCGAATACAGCAGGAAATACTCTTGGGTATTGGCGGCATTCGCGCACTGCGGGCGCTGGGGATCAACCCTGCCGTAACCCACATGAACGAAGGACATTCCGCCTTTTTGGGGCTGGAACGCATTCGCGAACTGATGCAGGAACGGAAATTCTCGTTTGATGAAGCTTGCGAAGCCTTGTATCCCACCAACATTTTCACAACCCATACACCAGTGCCTGCTGGCAACGAGCGTTTTGACATTGCCATGCTTGAAAAATACTTCAACAACTGGCCGCAGGTCTTGGGAATCTCGTGGAAGGACTTCCTTACCCTTGGGCGTGAACGTCCCAACGATGATCACGAATCGTTTTGCATGACCGTGCTTGCCTTAAAACTTTCAGCCTATGCCAACGGCGTTGCCCGTTTGCACGGCGTGGTTTCCCGCGATATGTGGAAGAACCTTTGGCCCGGACTTCCGCTGGACGAAGTTCCCATTGGGCATGTAACGAACGGCGTGCATCCGAAAACCTGGGTTTCAAGCAACATGATCGACCTTTTGGGCAGGTACTTTGGTCCTGCGTTTGACGATACTCCAACGGATCTTGCAATCTGGAATCGCATGGAGAGGATCTCTGACGAGGAGCTGTGGCGCACCCACGAACGGCGCAGGGAACGGCTTGTCGCCTTTACCCGCGATCGCATCCTTCAACAGTACCAGCGTACTGGAGCTTCGGAGCGCCGAATCCGTCAGGCGGAAGATGCCTTATCTCCCTATGCGCTTACCCTTTGCTTTGCCCGCCGCTTTGCAACGTACAAGCGAGGAAGCCTGTTACTGCGCGACCCTGAGCGCTTGCTCCGCCTGTTACGGAACAGCGACAGACCTGTTCAGTTGATCTTTGCAGGAAAGGCGCATCCTCACGATATGCCGGGCAAGGAGCTTATCCGCGAGATTGTCCACTTTGCCGAGAAAAACGATGTTACCAACCGCATCGTCTTTGTTGAAAACTACGATATGACCGTGGCAAAGTACCTTACCTCAGGCGGCGATGTGTGGCTTAATACTCCCCGCCGCCCGCT
>Ga0131853_10023574_pt1 | contig 11111 bp, 4 predicted proteins | sample TergutLab28metaG_FD_92764 | JGI IMG/M metagenome (GOLD analysis project Ga0131853, IMG submission 92764) | Labiotermes labralis P1 segment gut microbial communities from Petit-Saut dam, French Guiana - Lab288 P1 (version 2) (version 2) | ecosystem: Host-associated > Arthropoda: Insects >...
AAATATTTGTGTGTATATTTTTATTTTTTTTTTTCTATTGAATATGATCTATATTCTCTATTTTATTATTTTTCTCAAAAAGTACAAAAAAATATATATATATATATATATATATATATATATATATATATATATTCATTCGTTTGATGCAGGAACTAATTCATATTCGTACTGCGAGCGACCGCCGTGGAAACCCAGAATAAAAGCGCTGGGTTGTTTATATACTGGAATTCTCAGAAGTCGAAACAGGTTGCAAATAAAACACCACACTCAGATACAATCCCACACTATCCGTTTTTCATTATTCGCTCAAGCATATTCGACGGCTTCATATCGTGTACTGATATTTGAAGTGACGTGCTATACTGGAAAGGAGGTTTGATAGGTTAATGTAATATTGACGTTTACTTGAAGAAGGTTAATAGAAGAAAATCCGTCTGAAACATTTGAACAAGACTGTTAATAAGCCCTTAAGGTGGGATCTGAATCTGTTTATATGAATACCCAATAATAACCTTGCTTCGTTAAATTTATATGTCGTAAAATGATTACAGATGTTCCTTCTGGTTATACTCCTTCTTCCGGAAGGTAAAATTCCTTTTAATTTTGTGAAGTGACACTTCTCGTGTACCAACGTACGTTATATTATTCCCACTGGTGGACGCCCTTCAATAGTCGAGGTATGTCAGTAATTTGATAATACTAATACTAATAATAATAACAACGCCGGACCTGGAACCCACCCAGCCTTCTGTACAATGGGTACCGGTTCTCTTTCCCAGGGAGTAAGGCGGCCAGTGGGCGGCGTTGACCATCCACCCTCATCAAGAGCCAAGGTTAAGGCAAGAGAAATGTCTCTATTCTTCCTCTGGGCTTTCGTAGCCTGTTATATGGAAACGTTTATATTGCAATAATAATAATAATAATAATAATAATAATAATTTCATTGTAATATCAGTTAAGGTAATGAGGCTGAGGGCCAGACTAGAACATGTCAGTTCTTTCTTCTTATTCACAGATTAAAATTGTAATTACCATTTAACACCAAATGATTTTAAAAATTTATGTACGTAAGTTTCATTTCCCACTTCAATCCTGAACCATATCATAACTGCTGTGAAGAACGAAACTGTCAGCTCAGTGCAGTTGAAATGTGCAGGAAATTAAAAGATGGTGTTCGACGCTTTTCCGACGTAACTGGAAACATTACAGAGTACATTTTTGCAACTTTCCATTTCTCATTCCAAAGCAATCTCATCTGTACATTTGTACCCGGAGTTATAATGAAGAAGAGTAGATACGGACGGGAGCGAATTTTTCATACTTTGCAGAGATGCTTGGTTTATCGCACTAAAGGTACCTGTTCCTTCGCACAGAGAAAATGCAAGCTCTTCCATGGTGTAAATACAAGTTGCTGGAATAAGGTTATGTTCCTGGTCATTTTTTTCGGCAAAAAATTCAAATTCCTGTTGCTATCATTACTGAAGTAATAACACTGAATTATCTACCTTCAATAAAATTAATTTTCGGTGTATTAATTACAAATTACCAATCAGGAGAGTGAAAGATTTGTGAAACTGTAGAACAAGAATGTCAACGAATTTTTGTAGTTAGTCAATAGCACATTGTGTGTGAGCTGTGTCTATGGACCTGAAGATATTTAGCGCGGTAAGGTACAAATTTTTATTCAACATTTTAATTTTTGAGCAATTATCCGATGCCGGTGGTCGCGCGATGTAAGGCGTGATTCTGCGGCAGATGGCTTTCTGGGATTGCGCGTTCGAATCTCGCCAGTGACATGGATGTCTGTCTCTTGTGAATGTTGTGTGCTGACGGTTTGAGGTCCCTGTGAGCTCCGATCTTTCAACCAGAGTGGCCCTACCGGTTGTGAATGTTTGTGCATATATGTGTATGCGTCATTGTGTGCGTGTGTGTTTGTGTGTGTGTATGTGTGTGTCATTGTCTGTGTGTTTGCATATAATTGAGTGTGGCCAAGTGCAACCATAACCCTCTACTCCTACGGTTAGTAGGTAGAGAGAGGTCGGAAAAAGAAAGAAAGATTTGGAGCAATTAGAGATATTGGATAAGGCTGTTTCATTTACGTGTAAATTTGCGGCCATACAGTTATATCGTTTCACGGATTCGACTTTCTCATTCAAAGAATCATTTACTGCACCAAAGCCGATGTAATTTGCGTTTAGAACGGAAACAAATGACTTAAATTTTAGGGTGAGGTCAGCGTTGAAAAGGAACTGGGGTATTTCCACAGGGTTTTGAGGGTATCGGTTTTGGTACGCATCGATCCATCATCCAAGTAAAATAACTGAACTTCCAGAAGGATGAATGCAATAGAGCTACGGAACTGTGCTGCAATATTCCTGTGAATAATACGGATTGGCGAGAGCTTATTAGACCTACAATTCATCTTATTCGAGTAAGCTGATTACTGTTCCCGGATCTCTTCAGACAAATTCTAATATATTAAATCGAAAGCGGGACACACTTTCATGTTTCCATACTTTCCAACCTAGTGTCTGTAGTCTCCCTGCCACACTCGCCCCCTGTTCGCGACACAAAGCAAATGTGAACGAAAAAACTAGGGAACCAATGTCGTAATGATCAGAGTTTCCAGGCTGCAGAGTCAGGTTACCTGTTTTTCATTGTTGGAAAAGATGTGAAAAGCTTGTGTTTGGTAGGATTTTGGAATTGCTACAATTATCGTGCTTTTCGAAAATATCATGTTCACTTTTTATATTTCTGAAACTCTGTATTATGTACCAAATTCAAAATTCTAGCAGTAGCTCTAAATCTCAATTATACGACCAGTACGGAAAAGGTTTAACTTCAGTTTTAGGCAATTCCTTAGGTCCGGTGTTTGAGAACAGCAATATATAAGGGATAAGCTCAACTGAGTACGTATTGTCTAATAATTTTTCCTGGCGTCGAAAACAAATCCAGTGTCGTAAATGTTGTGATTATGTCCCTCTTATGGATCCCGAGCCTTGTGTGATTTCAAGCTTTCTCTGTGGTGTATATGAGGTCTTCGCTCTTCTGGAATGTTACACAGAAAAGACCGGCAGTTAGTTGCAGACGTTTCGGGACAACCTATCATTCAGATCTTCAAGTGTTGTACAAGTCATAATATTTGGGAATCTTTGCTCTTGAAGAGAGAAAAGCTTGATCCCAAAACTTCTATACTGTGTTAAAGAGTACTCCCAAGGACCACAACACTAACCGGTTCAAACTGAGGTTCGCCTGAAATATGTATAAATATTCGGCTTCTATCGCGCAGTAAACAAACACATCGAAACATCAATATGTTGTTGTGTAGGGAAGAAATTGTTGCTTCGTCTACAAAGCACACAAAACACAGAAATAGAATTTTGTCTGTGAAACGTAGAGAAGCCTGGTGTTACATAAAGTGCCAACAGTGATTTTAAGCATTTAGATTAAAGCACGGTTTTAGATGGTGCAGTTACGCACATTTATGATTTTCAGGTGAGGTATCCCGTTGGATTATCATTAATTAATAAAGTGTATACAAGTTTTCTGTCGAACACAACCTTCATTATATAAAAGGATTTAAAGTTAATTAAATCAGCGACATGTTCCGGTTTCTTTATAAAGCCAACTTCATGTTCCAGTTCAAACGGCGTTTTTTTTTCATATACAATTGGCAATGTCTTTAAAATACGAGATCTCGTTTACATTAGACCATGAAATATAAAAATGAGATATAAAGTGTGAAATACAATTATGAAATGACGTTAAGTTAATAGATACATGTTAAAGCAGTGTTCCATTGCGATCGGAGCGTGTTTTTGTGCAGTTTTGTAGAAGTTGTCTGTTGTGATGTTATTTATGATTCACTTCAGTCCTTAGTGCAAAGTTTTTGTTACGTGAGGCTCCTTTCCTTTGGTCTATGTTGACTATTATTCAATGTAGTGAGTAGAAATGTATTTTCATTTTTCCGTAGAGGATAGCTGGATGAAACTGTGTAGCCATCTGTCACTGTATAGATAATTTTCATTTTTTGGATAGTCACGAGTCTATACAAAAAAAAATTGTATATGTCTGCATTCTGCATAAACGACGATACTAAACACACAACAGAACATCAATAAGATGCGCATGATACACGGTCCAGAGTGTAATACAACAATTATACGACAACATATTAATAGTGTAAAAACACATACATCATTGTAAAATGAAAATTATCAGTATAGTTGAAACATCGTAGCACAGTTTCATCTAGCGACCCTCTACGGAAAAATGAAAACACACTTCAACTCAATACATTGAATAAAAATCCACATACACCAAAGGAAAGGAGACCAACAAAGAAACAACTTTCCACTAAAGGAGTAAAGTGGATCATAAATAACACCACAACACAAAACATCTACAAAACCTCACAAAAACACACTCCGATCACAACGGAACACCATTTTAACACGTGTCTATTAACTTGTGTTATTTCATAATTGTATTTCACATTTTTTATATCTCATGTTTATATTTTACATTCCAATGTAAACGAGGTCTTGTATTTTAAAGGCATTACCAATTGTATATCAAAAAACGCCTTTTGAATTGCAGCCATGGAGATGGTTTTATAAAGAACCCGAAACATGTAGCTGATTTAATTATCTTTTAATTATTTTTATACCATAAATATCGTGTTAGACTGAAAACTTCTATACTTTTCATTACGTATATTTTATATTATTTTACTTTTGATACTATTAATCTATGAATACTGTTACTGTATTTCTCAAATCTACATGTAATTTGTATATAATTTCCAAATATATTTTCACATAACTTTTATTTGCAGTCAGTCTACGTTAAAATGGTCACAATAACCAGTCAATTGTGTGCGGTAGATTTATTTGCCAGTGACGGTTAATCTACTTACCGACTAATAGGGCAGTTTGTAATTTTGTCTCTCAAATTAATCAGTACTCACCAAAAATATAATAAAATATTGCTTGCAGAATCACAAGTAAGGGCGCAAATTACTTCGCAACATTAAAGCTAATTCGTGATACGTAGGATTATTCATACTTCGCATTACATTGGTAATTTACAAGTCGTGCATGAAATATAAAGTTACAGGCCTGGACACTGCTTGTGGGTTCCAGGAGGCTGAGGCTCCCACATTTCAAGACTTTTGACACATGAAGGTGCTAAATTTGTCAGCCAATTGTTCTGGCCGCCTTTACCCCTAGGAAATAACCCTGGTACTCATTTCTGCTAGAGGGTTTATTGACCTCAAGAACATAGTGCGGCCGGAATGATTATATCAGTGAAAAATTGGAATGACATCGTCGGGAGTCGAAACTCTTGCTTCTGTACATGAAATATTCCTATTTATAATGCGATACATTATACGTAATTTGCTAGAAACACAACAAATACCAAAGGAAGCAATAGCTCCTTTTACAGAGCTACATCAGCCGGGTCCAGAACCTGAACACGCCAACTCTAGGTGAAGGCTAAGAACGAATGGAGCTATACCTCGACGTCCCAGAATAACTTAGTGGCTTGTATAAGGACGGCATTACTTTAATGGTTGCCCCTTTTGCAGAATTTCACTAGTACTGAACTGACGAAACAAACAATTATATCTTAGAAGCAACAAGAAAGCACAATGCGAATTGTAGTGCGTCGTTTCGTTAAGCTCACGTGTTCGTTACACAACTCGAAAGGACCCTGTCAAAGTGAAAATCTTCTATTTCAGTGTGCGTGTCAATGTTTCTATTGAAATGCAGGAGATCTCCTATGCAGATACTTGTAAACTATTCTTATAACAGAAGCCAACAAGCTGCACTGTTTCTCAACTTCATTTTGGTAAACAACTCTACATGTTTCGGAAAGACTTACCGTCCATCATCAGGAGTCTTAAGACTGTATTCAGAGAAACTGGTATTTGTCATACTGGATATGTTGACTGTCTCGCAGGCAGTCAATATAACCAGCATGACAAATAACTATTTCTGTGTGTAAAGTTTTGAGACTCCTGATGATGGACTGTAGATCTGTCCGAAACATGTAGAGTTGTTTATCAAAATGAAATTGAGAAACAGTGCATCTTGTTGGCTTTTGTTATAAGAATATAGCACGATATAAGGCCCTCTGAATGTCAAACTTGTAAACTACTCACCCGAGACGATCATGTCTCCTCTCTCGGTGGTCCAGTAGTTTATGGACGTTGGATAGGCCTCAGTGTGGCATTCTAGGGCAACATCCTGTCCTAGGTAGGCTCCCTCCAGTTGGTTCGGAATTGACAGCATCGGCGGGACTGCGGAGTGAAACAATGAAGCTGTTTAGTGATATACGAAATTAGCAAAGTTTTAATTGAACAGTTCAGTTTCAAGCGGACTACTAGTTGCATATATTCGACACTACCGCTGTTCGTTTCAGGTTCTACCTAGCGAAACCTCATTTGAAAGTATAAAGTTAACAATGGGAAATGCGGTTGTGGTAGTAACCAATTTGAAATTGAATTTGCATGTAAAACTAAAAGGACAATAGTGTTACTAAATATATGTATGGTATGGAAATGTGACTAATATTGTGCGAATACTTACATTGCACTCTAAGCACCACGCGTTTGCTTATGGATGGGGGAACACCGTTAGACGCAATGCAGAGATATGCGCCCATGTGTAACCGGCTGACTTTGGTAATGTGAAGAACTTCGCCGTCCACAACGTTCACTGAAACCAAGAGGGAATGGTGAGGACCTAGTAAGTTAACTCTAAGTTGCTAGAAAGCTGGGCTAACGCCAAGTGTTTGTTCTGTACTATAAGTAACTCTATTCTATGCTATGTCAACCTGTGTGAATTTTGTTATGTAGTTTCTGTCGTTGGCTTTTAATTCAGTAAGACAATGTAGTGCGAGTCGTGTTAAATACAAAGACTTCTTACTTAGCAATGGTGTCGGTTAGTAGTGTGATGTATATAATATAGCGCCGACGGTAAACGGATAGGTATGAGTATGTAGCTTTGGAGGAATGATAAAGTGAGGGAGAAACCGATGTAATCTGATAAAAACTGCCCAATGTCAATCATCACAGCACAAATCCCACATAAACTGCCCTGGGATCAATCCGGACCTGTGCGGTGTAATGCCTCCGGCTAACTGCCTGAGCAATGGAAACGCTTGGAGTTACAATAATATAAAGAGCCAACTAGATGCAACAACAACAAATTTTATTGATAATTACAATCAGCTCAACGTGTTTCCGGCGATAATTACGACCATCCTCAGGAGCAGTAGACTGTGTTTACAGCTTGTGGTGTAATGCACCGGCGATGCTGCCTGTAGGCAGCATCGCCGGTGCATTATACCACATTGGAACTGTTGTAAGCGTGTTTGAGGCTTTGTCAACTTTTCAAACGATTTTCAGTTTAAGGTCTATAGTTTACACCGAATATTAATGTACATAAATTCTGGAGGCAGGTATTTAAAGCTATTTCCGAATTAGATAAAAGGACATTCCCGAAACACAGTACATGACTTTACGTCAACCAACAGTTCTGTTTTATTAATATAGCCGCATCCTTCACAGTCGCAATCAGTACGTTTCAGAGATGATCGGGAATAACGTACATATACACATGCATAATTCATCACAAGTATATCTTTGTTATGAATTATGTATTGTTTTTACTTTCTTTCTGGCTGTTACATTTATACTTCAGTTGGTAATGTCAGTTACATTTGGGGAAGACAGAAGCACAGAAAATACAGCAAGACAAGAAAAGTGTGTACAACGTAACAGGTCTGGCGCAATGGTACTCTTTTTTTCCTTGGGTTTTATATTCAAGTGTAATTTCAAGAATATCACATAAAATTCAAATATTTTAAATGTCCTGTTTGATGTTGTAGATAAATCACAGTACAAGTTTTCTCGTATCATAATATCAGATTTACAGTCGATCCTTCTTGGCTGTAGCTAGAATACGGTGAAAATTGCAGTAGGCCTGTGTGTGTATTGAATCTACACATTTCCGTTGTAATTCTGCACTACATGAAAATAACAATACTAACCGCTCTTCTGTGCATCCTGAATTCAGTCATAAAATTCTTTTGTTTTTGCGTTGATAGTATGATATAGAATTTTATGTTTAGACCGTTAACTTCGCTTTCGTTCTCTCGTATGTTGCTGTCCTTATCTCGTAAATGGCAAGGTATTGTATTTACAGTAGCTATTTCTTAAACAGCTTGATACTGTCATAAATTCACATATGTTTACATGTAAATATGTTTTTTTCCAAGATTTTAAAGAAATTTAATATGGTCGAAATTTTTTCATTAAAGAATTCCTCATATCAAATTTCACAGATATCCTTACAATGGGACCAGATTTGTTTCATGCAGATAGACAGAGACAGACGTCAAAAAGGAGGGACAGACATGATGAGGCTGTTGCAAATATTTCAGCTATTGCTTTGTTGTCGCGCCTAAACCTAATGCTAAATTTCGCGATAAAGGCAATTTATAAAATGAGGTGATCCGTGACGCAAAAATATGCTATGGAAAATATTTTCACGAATAAATCGTAAAGAATTGTACTGTGGATATGAAGCGCGAATATGAGAAGATGGGACTGCATTCGGAATGTGTATGTGTCTTGTATTATTTCCGTAATTGAATAATAATCTATGGGACACTTCCACGTACAGAACTAAGACTTCAATTACGTTAACATAAATTATATTAAAAATTCACTTTCTAACTCACGGAGAACACATTCCGTCTCCATTACAAATACCGATTCCTTAATATTGCATAACGGATCATTGTTGTCGTTGTTGTGAGTACCACACGAAGACACAAATAGATTTTGATGTTTTGTTGAACATGCATCTCAGTATAATCTTCGTAACTGACCAACTTTATACACAAATTCTTGTTTTATAATAAGTTTATTATATTCCTCTACATGTTTCGAGCACTATTGTGCTCATCATGAGGAGGTCAAATTCTGTTATAATGCATCTGGTATCGTCGCACTCTGTAGCTGGCCGTCCGGTGCGCTACCTGCGCTACCTGCGCACCGGACGGCCAGCTACAGAGTGTAACGATACCAGATGCATTATAACAGAATTTGACCTCCTCATGGTGAGCACAACAGTGCTCGAAACATGTACAGGAATATAACAAACTTATTATAAAATAAGAATTTGTGCATTATGTTGATCAGTTACTAAAATTACACAAATAGATTGTTGCAAAATACAAAATTTCTTAATGTTACTGCAGGTGGTACACGCCATATAGTGTCCAAAGAAGCCTTATTCACTTATGACTAGAGCACAACTGCCCCCGTACATTTTTGTAACGTTATTCAAATGTAATACCGGACATACTTAGACGGTCAAGTAGGGTTGTACCTCGGATAAAATATTTGAGTGTCAAGAAGGTGTATTAGGGCAAGACCTGAATTAAATTACAAACCCTCCGACGAGAACACGCACGCACACATACACACACGGACATACACGTCTAAGTGCTGTTGTTAGGTACGAGTTTTATTATTTTTAGTAAGCCACTTATGTGCATGAAACAATTAAGAGCAGACTAAATCCAGCGAATGTCTGCTAATATTCGGTTCAGTATCTTTAGTCGTCCGCTTCGCTCAGAATGTAAAGATTGAAATACGAAAATGTGTAATTTTGTCTGTTACTCTGCAGTGGGTGCAACTTGTTCTTTCGCATTAAAAGAAGAATATCGGTTGAGGGTTTCTAGAATTGAGTGCTGAGAGTTATGTTTTCGCTTGAAATGTTGGCTGCAACAGGCGACTGGATAAACCTGAATAATTGGGTGCTTCATGTTTTGTATTGATCACGAAATATTATGCGTGTGAGCAGTTAAAGCAAATAAGTTGGACTGGGTCTGTAACGCTAATGGGGGAGAAGAAATACGCACAAGATAATGGTGAGGAAACATGAATAAAAGAGACCATTTGGAAACTCGTGTGTGTGGGAGGACAGTATCAGAATGGGTCTTAAGGAAGTAAGATATAAGGATTGGATTCACCTGGCTAAGGAAAGGGATGCTTGGTGAGCTGTCGTGAAAACCATAATGAACTCTCAGTTTGCATAAAGGTCAGAAAAGTTCGTAAATACCTGAGGAAATATTAGCTCCTGACGTGGGTTTCTGAACGAAGGAGATAGTTGGTAGGCTACTTTAAAAAAAATTGCTTTTTGAACTTGTGTTTTATAGTAACATGTCAGTGATGTGCATTATAAAGTTTGGAACTAGATGCACATTATTTCGACTTTATTGTGCAGCTCCAAAAGTTCGTTGCGACAAGAATATTTAAATGTTTCACAGCAAAAGTGGCAAAATATGGGGTACAATAAGTTTAAGTTAATACTATCTTTCACATGCTGTAGGGTTGTGACAAATTAAGTAAGGCTGTCCTTGTTAGTGAAAAACATTTTGTTGTTTCAGCCTTTACTGCCCCCTTTTTTTAGCAATGTGTGCTTTTTGTCCCTTTGTTCCAAAGAATTGAGGCAGAATTTACTGCACATAGCGATTTTGGGTGACAATACACAGCACTTGTAGAGTAAAATCTCATTTAACTAGATAATGACCGTGACGCGAAAGAATGAGTGCCATGCTGTGTTGAATCATGCTGGACTCTTTACATTCCACTTCCACTCAACTTAATACAATACACAGAAGGTCAAAACTCAGAGGCACAGGGCGGATACATCCTACAACTTCTTCATTAATGGCTTGGAAAAAGTCAAAGTATAGGCTCTACTTCTGGCATTACTCATTCTTAACTAGTAGTTCCCAACCTGTGGGTGGTGGTTCTCCGGTGGGAAGGGGACGAAATATTATTTATCGTGTTTGTTCCAAGAGCATGAGAAGTGACATTAGTTGCAGTGGGTCTTGCCCATCCAGCCAGAGTTTTCTTCAATCTGCTATTTGTTTTTATTATCATCATCATCATCATCTCCTTTATGCTGGGTATTTATACTTATATTCCTGAGACAAACTATGTCCCTAGGGAATACAGTGTTGCAGCTATTCTGTTGTTACTATTCATGGTGCTTATATCGTTAGTTTCAGTGTTGAATCTATTG
>Ga0131853_10023575_pt1 | contig 11111 bp, 7 predicted proteins | sample TergutLab28metaG_FD_92764 | JGI IMG/M metagenome (GOLD analysis project Ga0131853, IMG submission 92764) | Labiotermes labralis P1 segment gut microbial communities from Petit-Saut dam, French Guiana - Lab288 P1 (version 2) (version 2) | ecosystem: Host-associated > Arthropoda: Insects >...
CGAGCCGGAGGGGGGGAAAAAAAGGGGGGGGGGGGGGGGGGAAAAGGGGGGGGGGGGGGGGGGGGTGGGGGGGGGGGGGGGGCGAGGGACGAATGGGCAAAAAACAGTCCTTGTGCCGTAGTGATGGAAGACGACAGTGTCAAGCGGGGAGCCTAATTACCAGGGGACGTAATGGCGGCCAACCTGGAGAGCAGCCAACATGGCAGAAAGAGAAAGAGAAGACAGGAGCGTGTTGGACAAGGAAGTCGTGTTTGGTTAAGAGGCAGGAAATAAGCTGTGTGCAGAGACATTATGCTAAACAAGGGTCCAAAGGCCAGGAAATTCGCCGACGTAAATGAAACAATGGATATAAGAAAGGTGAGGCGACTGAACGGAATTACTAAAAGATGACTCCAAACTGCGGAATAACTGTGGCCTGCCGCCACGGCTGTAGGAGCTGAAGACGCTTTCAAGGCGGCTGTGGTGCTGTTTTTCTCACTTGCCTCCGTTTGACGCTGGAACTGAGAAAATGCACACGGAATTCAAAAGCCTGCGTTTCTCGGATCTGCGTGATTTCGCCACCAAAATAATTCCGAACATTTATCCACTTCAATTATATTCGACGACAGGTGTGCGACACTGAAGGTTGTCACGGCGATGGCTACATATGGCGCAATATTCTGATGTGTGATGCGAAGTCCACAATTTTCGAAGGAACCTACTGCCTCAATCTTCAGGACAGAAGAATGTTTTCAAGTTTCCTGATGATGGAGCAGCAGGTTCCCACGCAACGTTCCCCTTTCTGTGCTCCTCCAAAACAGACGAACCTATAGTCCATATACCCGTACTGAAGGCGTCGCAGTCCGGATACTATTAAAGGAGGAGGTTAGCTGTTACCGCTGTCAGAAATGCAGATCTCACAAAACAAATAAAGGTAAGATCTTCACGCTCCCGCCCCATCAAAACAGATCCACAAAACAAAACTGGATAATTTGACGTCAATATAACTGATACGATGGACCAGCTTACGAAGCAAACCCGCTGTTGACAAACAAAGAGGGCGCAGAATAGGACGCGCGCACGTACGTTACTATCTTACGCGTGGCATACCGAACCGTAACCTCACGAATGCGTATGTCTTCAGGCAGCTGAAGACGCGGGGGCCCCCAGTGTTACTAAGCATTACGTCACTTTCCTCCCGCCAACTTCTCCACTTGTCACTTCGGTCATTCATTCAGGCGACACGTCCGAAGTGTACAAATTGTCCCGATCAAATCACACCTACATGAAAGCGTGTCGGGAAGTAAACATGCCCTGTTCGCTGTCTGATACAACTGCCGCATCGTGTTGCTGTTTTGTTATGTTACATTCGCCATGTTTCAAACCGTTCGATTCCTCGCCCCGAGCATCCGTAGTCCCACGGGCTTTTTACAGTCGTCTGAAGAATGACGCCATCTCTCAGGCACAACGCTTCTCTTAGCTATGGATGTTAGTACGCGGTTATCGATTGAGGAGTCTGCAATTGACCTTGGCAGTTGTTTGCTCTTACGAAAGCTGGTCGTCCCCCGTTTGTTACCAGTAACGGATGTATTCCAGTTAAAAATACATTAGGCTGAAGGGCAAACGTGTTTTGCATGTGTGAGATAACACAGTTATGCTTGGTGTGGTTAGAGCTGGGTGTAAATTTGACTTACGCTTGATACAAACGAAACACCTATGGTGACCAATGGAAAGAAGGCCATGCAGTGATAGAGACTCATGTTTCTGACTGGATATGCATGTTTTCTCCACGACCGTTGGGCGTGTTAAGGACGTGTTAAGGAACTCTACCCACGCTGTGCAGATAAACTGCATTCTCTTGCGTAAGCGACAGTACGCATGGAAGCCGTCTATGATCTAAGTCATCTGCGAGCCACAGCCATTGTTACTGGGGTCCGCATGTGCATGTCGAGGCACGCCACTGACATACGGGAGTTATAGGCCCATTTCTTCACCTCGTCATCAATCTCAAGCTACGGAAAAAGCCCAATGGTTCGACCCCTACGCTTGCCCCATACACTGTTATTCTTCCTCCTCCAAGATACCTCCCTCCACTTCAGCAACCATCATTTCACATGAATGATGGTCCTGATACACTTGGCTAGCGGCAAGCGCTTAGTGTCACATGACGTATGTCACGGTGGTGGGGGTTAAGGAGCGTACAAGGGCTGGGAGAGAAGGGTTAATTCACTAGATCCCCCAATAAACTATCCACTGTCTGCGGTAAGAGTACACACCAGAATGACGATAGTGTGTTCATATACCCGCTCTACAGGATAACTATTTCCGTGGTCTCTGTATAGTAATTATGAACTTCACGCCAAGATCACTGTACCCACCGGCGAAAACCGGCGGTAACCGCAAAACAGCAGGGTGGGTGGGCGCAACAGCCGGTCTGAACCGTGTGCAGAAGGAAAAAATGTCTTGCCTCTGTTGCACATCGAAAACCCCACTCCCTGGTGGCGCAAAAGTAGCACAGGCACTCTCATGTATAAAACCGGGAAGCAATGCGTATTTCTACAGAACGTGATACACTGTAAATAAATTCTTTTGATAATTATTACTGTGCGGTTTTTTCGAAATTACTGCAGCTTCGGGTAAGAAGTTGCCGCGGTATTGCTAGCTGGACAGGAGACAGAACCAGGAGGCTAGGCCATTAGCATGTACGCAAATGACGCACGGGACGGGAAGCGAACGCGAACGTAGATTCGTGCGTCAGCTCTCATGGAAGTACATTCCATGGGGACAAAATTACATTGACGAACAGTGGAGAACTTTGCGCGCAGCATCTTTAGAAACTTGATGTTCATAACGCATTCTATAAAAAGCCTTCGGATAATGTTCAAATGTTAATGTGCATTACCAGCGACAGAATTAGTTGCAATGAACTCAGAAATCAGCAGTAGCCTGTACCTGTCCTATCGGTGCATCAAACTCCATGCAGCAGAGTCCTTCCTCAGAAGTTTACACGTCTTCAGATAGTCAAGAAATTTCCCGCATTTTATTGACCCAGAAGGTTCATTACCACATTTGCGGGTGCTCGCCACCTGTCCCTATCCTAAGCCACAACAATCCATTCCATGCTCCCCACCCCATTTCTCTAAGATCCATTTTAATATTATCCTCCCATCTATGCCTTGGTCTTCCAAGTGATCTCTTTCCCTAAGGTCTCACCATCATAAATATGTGTGCACGTCTACTGTTTCCCATTCGTGCCACATACCCCACCCATCTCATTCTTCTCGATTTGATCACCCGAATAATATTTGGATAGGAGCACACATCGAAAAGCTGTGGCGTCTAAAGTTTGTGCGGGGGGGGGGGGGGCTAACACTTTTCTGTCCTCTTGTCACCCCTTGAGGCGACTACAATTTTGAGGGGGCTGCCTGATTTCTAGAAAATTTGTGCACACCTCATGCTAATAGAAGTGGGTGCAAGGGTGGTGGTGATAATCGAAGTAGGCCTACTGGTGATAGTGAATGAACGGTGGTGTTGGTGGTGGCGGTGACGAAGGTGTTGATGATGATGTTAAGAGACGGGTCTGACGAATTTCCAGCACCGCCTACAACACAGTAAAGTACACAAACGCCCTCTACTTGTGCAAGCAGATGAATGTGGCACCACAAACAGCGATATTAATGGATGTTCGCGCTTCCTACGTATACACTGGAGAAAGTGAAATTTGCCAGCAGCGCTTAAGAACCTGAAACAATACTGAGGACCTAATGGACTCCCATTTAAACACCTCATACATTCTGCAAAAATGCTGCCGGTAATCGAATGTGCACAATAACATTTCTACTACTTCAAAATTTTGGGGTTTTAAGACCAATGCTCCTTCTAAGCCATGGGCTTCCAACTCACGACCCGCGGGCCTCATGCCACACGCGGCCACATTTGTACATCATGTATTGTAAATATTCCACACATTTCACAATTTAGGCAGTCAGGTGTACCACGTATTATCATTTTTCCACGTGAAGTCCGCGAACCATCCCACAAAAACTGATGTGGCCCTTTGACATTGAAAGGTTGGAGATCCAAGCTCTACACTGTCACAGCCAAAGAAACTGAAATGCGCACACAAAATTAAGTTGCAAAAATTATATGGTGATAATAAAAAAGCATGGTCCTTGATTAAAAGAAAACTTTACAATTGTATTGATATGTATTTGCATTATAAATTGCATAACACAAGAATGAAACAACATTCATAGAAAATTTCTATTAGCTATTTATTTTTATTATTTTCCTGTTTATTTCCACTTTTGTTAGAGTGCCCAGTGTGCCGGATAGCTCAGTCGGTATAGCGACTCGCTACCGGCTGGACGGTCCGGGGATCGAATCCCGGTGGGGGGCGAGATTTTCCGCACCTGTCCAGACCGGTCCTGAGGCCCACCCAGCCTCCTGTACAACGGGTACCGGGAATTCCCGGGGGTAAAGAGCTGCCAGGGCGTGACGCTGACCCCTCACCCCCTTCTAGTGCCGTGGTCAAGAAAGAGTAGAGCTATACCTCTACTCCCCCTATGGACCATACGACCTGTACAGAGCCTCAGTGCTTGTACAAGGGTGCACTTTACCTTTACCTAAAGCACACAACTACAATTTCCGTAGCTATGAGAATAAATGTATTAACAAAAATAGTTTCCGGTTTACAGTTTTACGTTCACGCAATTTAGTACGCACAGGTGTTTATAACTAGGAAAAAATTCACACAACTTGAAACTTTTGGGCGCACAGGCCATTACAACTTACAGGGGGCACTGTTTACAACAACGAACTGAACGCAACATTACAAAAGTGAAAGAGCTTGTCTAGCACCTAATAGGATATTAGCAAAGGAGTGGTTAAGCAGCGATCTAACCAGTCTTTCAGCTCTACTGTGTTCAAAGTTGTTTCCTGGGCTTCATATGTGCTCAGATGCAAGCCGGTTATAAAGTAAATGTTTAAAAAGTCTAGATTCAGAGACATGAAGAATGACACGTACCGCTGAGGAGAGGCTAACAGAGCACAAGCCGGTTGTCTGGACGAGCTACAGCACAGAAGCAATTTTAATATTATCTCACGTTATTTTTTCGCGTAATTATAAAAATAATAAACTCGTTCACAGTGTCTACAATAAAGGTAGGCCACACTACATTTTGCTAACCTGAAAAAAAAAAGATTCAATAACACGTTTCCTCTGAAACAAAGAGTTGGGATTTAAGATGTTCGATCTCACGGATTGTTACGCAGCGTCGATTGGTAATTGCCGACGTTTCGGGACAACCTATCGATCCCACCCTCAAAGGTCAAGCGGTCCAGTACTCGGACTGGTAAGTTAACGCAACGCAGATTGGTAGTTAGTTACCGACGTTTCGGGACAACCTATCAGTCCAATTTTTAATCCTCAAGAAATTCGGTTCCTGGACTGCTTGACCCTTGAGGACGGGACCGAATGGCTGTTCCGAATCGTCCGTGACTATCAATCTACGTTGCGTAACATCCCAGAAGAGCGAATATCTCATTTACACCTCGGCGGAAGCCCGAAATCAGTGTAGGCTTCGTTACAGAAGTATTGGGTCTAACAGTTCGGGAGAATGCCTGCGTTGCCCTTGTCTCCCATTTGCGCTATATAAGCCGCATCATCGGCATCACCTAATCCCAATCTATTTGGCACCCTACAGTAATATCCAACGAAGGGTACCAATTATAAAACTCGTCACTTCGCAAAATGTCCTCCACCGTCCCGTTACTCTACCCTCTTCTTTCGTTCTCTAAGATCCCCAGCTTATATTCTTCCTTCGGAAGAGTGACAAGGTTTGACACCCGTATAAAACATACCCAAGTCAAGGTTTTAATTAAACACTGTTTCATCGATAAGGAGTTGCTTATCCAGGGCTTGGAAATAATTTCAAGAAACACTGACACAAAAAGTGACTATTTATACTGACATGGAGTATTTCAAACAGGCCTACCAGTCTCCAGGAGAAAGCGTAGCGGCCGAACAGAAAATTAGGGCCCATCAAAAACCTAGAGGGGGGTTCAACCAGGCTGCAGCGCCAGTACAGACCTACAAAAATTCACGCTGAGTGTCTCCAGCTTAAGACCGTATCTTATTCACAGTAGGACATCTAGCAGGAAATCAGAATGCCATTAACTGGAATATTATTTAAATATTGTTCATGTAATTTGCAAGTGTCACAGACAGAACGGAAGTTCAAGGGAGAAAATATCCTAAGACCGAATGAGACGAAACCAACTGAGACAAAAGAAATTATTCCCAGTAAACAAATGGGAGGCAGATGGACAAAAAGTGGCGTAATGAAGCATCTGGTTCAAGAGAAGACATTAGAGAGGAAAGAGAAATAAAATGATGATGCAAGGTGCAGAAGCTTCCAGATGCAAAAGCGATTGGTGAAAGAGAAGAAAGACGGTAGATAAAGAGAAGACAAAGACGGATGTTGAGTTGAAGACACGCCCTCCTCAAGTGCAGATAAATCAGAGTCCGTTGCACATCTCAGCTCCTGCGCCACCGACAATGTTTCGGGTCAGCACCAAATGGACTATTCCAAATAAATACGAGTCTATGAGAAATCTGGTAGAAACCGGGCTCCTCCAGATGAATTGCAAGACTGCGAGAAACCCGCTAGAAACTGGGCTCGTTCTGATAAACAGAAGTCCTTGAAAAATCTGGTACAAACTGGGATTTTTCGGGTATATATAACTCTGTGATAAATCAGGTAAGTCTATATCTGAGTTATGCGAAATCCATGATTTAACAGTATTCTGTTCACAGACGCAATACAAAATGGTGATATTATTCCTCGCCCATTATTTCTCCAAGTAACACGGGGGTGATATGAATTTGACAATGTTCGGGGGCAGGACCAATTGCAAGCGAAATAACAGTGTCGTATCACAAAGATATTCACGTACAAAAAATATGACGTTAAAATAAGCACTTGTATAAAAATATTATTTTCAGCAAGAATTTGAAATCCTTTAGAATACCTAACAAGAGATAGGAAGCTAGTCCTAAGGATCAGATATAGACAAAACTGGCGTAGGATCATGTCATATGGCGGACTTCGGCCTCCGTGAATTGGATGTTCAGCGGCCAGACAGTAACCAGACAAATATTTATAAACAGCAATACTGCTCTCACCAAAGGTGCTTATGAAGATCACTAAATAAGCTTAAAATAAGTAGGTTGGAAGTTTGTAGGAGGTTAATTGGGGGGCGGTGGTGACAGTAGAGTCATAAATACTGATTCTTGAACAAGTGTAAAATATTAAATGGAGAGAGCTGAATTCTCCTTTTCTATTTTAAGAGCTTCTTCCACCGTTCCCAAAATGCGTCACCGCGAGAAGCTAGGCGCGCGAATTTATAATTTTCTTGAGAATAAAAACCTTGCAAACTTGGCCTATGTAAAAAACCACAAATAAGAACACTTCGCCTCGTGGTATGAGTTAGGCCTAGATGCTCCTATATTATCTACCTCTCTGTTGGAAGACGCTCTGCAATGGGCAAATCTCCAGACCTAACGGTCCTGCCGAATGTCTGAACGAATCATTATTTCCAACGTTAATTCTGGATCTGAACTGTCCAAATTCTCCAGTCCTTGGTAACCGCATAAGGAGCAGTAAGAATGCCAGCACAATGAACACTTCAGACCTTACGCATCATGACAGAATGTGACTCAAGTCTTCGAGCCCAGTGCCTGAAGAGTTACGCAGACATGACCTTCGGCTAAGGACGAAAGAATTTTTCTTCTTTCTCTTCTCTCGCTCTTTTCTTTCTGTCGTTTCGGGAGATACCTCCAAGACAGAAATAACATGGGTTAAAAGTCTTCTCTTTCCTCCCTTCCTTCATTCTTTCTATTTGTTTGTCTGGTCTTTTTATCAATCATCCAGCAAAGGAGTTAATGAACAAAAAGCAAGCCTGAAGAGCAATGTCTTTTGTGCCATCACGCCGTGTTGATTGGTAACAATTACTGACGTTTCAGAGGAGTTTGCTGCCTTTGTTTTGAGGGTGGTTTTAGACTACCCTGAAGATGGAAAAAGGAAGTTCCTCTGAAACTGCGGCAACTCATTGCCAAACGACAAGGCGTCATGTCCCAAAAGACTTGAGTCTTTATCAGCAACCCTGAAAAAATCTCAGATCTCTCAAAGAAGTACGCCGTTCACAATGCCATATCATTTTCAGACTCTCCAAAACAACATTCCGCAAACCAAATCTTACTATCACGTTACTTCGTTCAACATGTCACAGCAGTACACTGTTGGTGCCTGTATTGTCATAGCTCTGCAAATGATATTACAAACACACAACACCTTCGTATAGGCTTAACGTACTACAATACTGTAGCATATTCACGACTTGAAACAAGCAGCAGTGCTGCTCTGTTTTCCATTAGCCAACACCCAGCCATGGTTAGTATCAGAAAACGACGCCACTCTCTGAGAACTACCCCAAGATTTAAAACATGCAGCCGGGAACGCAGAGCCATATGCTGTATTTCTCGTCCGTAATGTTCCTATGCCACTTCAGTGACTGCTCTGGTGTGAATGAACAATATAGTTCTGTGTTGTGTAGATGGAGGCAGCAGGTTACCGCCAAACACAGGAGCATGTATCTACCAAGCAACACAAACGTCACATCCCAAGCGGTAGTAGAATTCCCTACGAAGACTGACAATTTCTTAACGTCACTTTATGATTCACCGTTCCGTTCCCATCTTGTGGTTGTGACTACTGGTCAAGTGTCAATAACAACCATGTCACATAACACAGACCTGTGTCTCCCCTCACTGCATTTGTTTACTCTGACATAATCGATATGTGGTTCATACAATTGATTCGCAACTAATGACTGCGGTTTAACGAAAGAGATACGTTCCGGTTACTTCGTTACCAAGTCAAAGCACGAGTACGCCTACGTGCTGTCGCGGTGTTTATTTTAGAAACTTTCACTGCCAAATTTACACTTATAATAATTATACTCACTTCTGTTTCACTTGTGTCGTTGCGTAAATATTTATTCAAATTGGTTAAGGGAGCAACCATGTAACTTGCTCTTGAACATGCTGTACATGCTTTCTACGCAATAAATCTTTAAGACAAAAAGGACTCCATACTCTGTGATTAGACGTGGGTCCATACCGTAACAAATTACGTATGGGCATATAGCCTCACTAATTACATATGGGTATAGAGCCTAACTAAATAAATATGGGTGTATGGCCTAACAAATGACATATGGGTCTACAGCCTAACTGCCGATCCAAGTGGCCGTGCGGTCTAAGGCGTAGTTATGTAGCCGCCTCGTTGCTGGGGTCGCGGTTTCGAATCTCAGTAAGAGCACGGATGATGTTTGTCGCTTGGGAGTGTAATGTCTTGTGAGGTACAGGTCTTTGCGACGAGCTGATCACTCGTCTAGAGGAGTCCTACCAACTGTAGTGCGCCCCTGTGTGTGATCTAGAAACCTCAAGAATGGGGAGGCCATGGCCCGCTTGGGCCGCTGCGTCTCATGAAAAAAAAATATATAGCCTAACTAACTGAATATAGGTGTATGGCCTAACAAATTATATATGGGTGCATTTTTTTCTTTTGGCGCTGCGGCCCAACACGGGCTATGGCCTCCTCATTCATGGCGTTTCTCTATAACACACAACGACGCATCACAGTCGGTAGGACTCCTCCGGGCGTGAGATCAGCTCAACACACAGACCTCTACCTGACAACACACAACACTCACAATAGACAGACATCCATGCCCCTGGAGGGATTCGAGCCCAAATCTCAGCAGGCAGCGGCCGCAGACCTACGTCTTCGACCGCGCGGCCACTTGGACCGGCACGTATGGGTGCATAGCCTCACAAATAACATATATGTCTATAACGTAACGAATTATATGGCACAGTCTCACTTCAGAACTGACATTTCCTTTGCTGGTCAAGAAATTATAGGGTTTACTGAAAGTGAAAGTGTTCTCATAAACCGATCCCATCCTGCCCCCGCTAACTGCACCAACACACTCTCTGCTACGTACACAGTGTCAGATCCTAATACTAGGCCTATCCTTCCACCGCAACCTGCGTCTCCCATGTAATCCTTTCTGCTCGACTTTTCGGACCAAAATTTCAACATCCACGCCCGACGTGCCATACCCACGCAGCCTCCTCCGTTCAATCGCCCCGATAACAGTGCCTACGTCATTCCTCTGTCCCTCAATACTTTCCTCTTTCTCTCCGTGGTAGTTTCCTTCATGGTTCTCGCTAGGTCAACGGTGCGTTTTTAAACTAAGACACGATACATAATATTAATTAAAATGGCTAAGTTTGTTCCTGCCGACCGCATGAAGGCAATGAGGAGGGGTAGAATTATAACTCCAGACATTCTGAACTTCGGCACTAGACGGAGGTGAGTGGTTAGCTTCACCCCCCTGCTGCTTTTTCCTCGGGGAAAGAGCCACCGGTCCTTATTGTCTAGATGCCTGGGAAGGACCGGGGCACGAACGGACGTTTTAGAGCACAGAAAAAATATTCTGCCCCAGCCGGGAATCGAACAGGTGAGAGTACATCCCGTAGCCCTCGTCACTACATACTACCCCGGCTGCCTATAGTGTTTATTATTAGGCGTTTTCATATCTGAACGTTGGTCGCAGCAGTGCGACTACACATTCTCAACAGCCTTCTCCAATGTGATACCTAGGAGCTGTTGCCTTTATCCTCTGGCTATGTTGGAGATGGAAGCACGTGTGTTCCCGAACGCTAACACTTTTCTACCAAACTGTATGGCATCAGGTCCCAAAAAAAAGTCATCTTAATCTCAACGGCCGTTAGAAGCGCATATCTGATTGCACTAATTCCACAAAGCAGCGAATTCCATCATCGTTATTTAACATACGCCACCTACACCACTCAGAAACACACTGGGTTAACTAGCGATAAATATCTACGATCATACACGGTACAGGTCTCTCCGTAACATGCAATAAAGGCATAGAGGTGGGGGGGGGGGGGGTTAAAGCAAAACCTTTGTTATTTTGACCCTTTGGCCGGGGGGGGGGGGGGGGGCCCTCCCGACGCCCCGGCCGGCTAAACACGGGGA
>Ga0131853_10023576_pt1 | contig 11111 bp, 6 predicted proteins | sample TergutLab28metaG_FD_92764 | JGI IMG/M metagenome (GOLD analysis project Ga0131853, IMG submission 92764) | Labiotermes labralis P1 segment gut microbial communities from Petit-Saut dam, French Guiana - Lab288 P1 (version 2) (version 2) | ecosystem: Host-associated > Arthropoda: Insects >...
CATGACCGCGGCACTAGAAGGGGGTGAGTGGTCAGCAGCACGCCCTGGCCGCACTTTACCCCCGGGAAAGACCCGGTACCCATTTTACAGGAGGCTGGGTGGGCCCCAGGGCCGGTCTGGACGGGCGGAAATTCTCGTCCCCACCGGGATTCGATCCCGGACCGTCCAGCTCGTAGTTAGTCGCTATACCGACTGAGCTACCCGGTCCACTAACAGAAATGAGTACCAGGAATATTTCCTGAGGGGTAAAGGCGACCGGTGTGTAGGGTTGCCAACCTTACCACGTTCATGTGCCGATTGTCTTGAAATCTGGGTGCCTGTACCTCCTGGAACCCTCATGTCCTTCCAGGCCTGTGATGGAATTGCTTTACCTTTACAGGGGAAGAGGACGCGCTTCTAAAATCGTTGTCGATGTTACTAGTGTTGGGGAAACGGAAATCGAGACCTGCCGTTTAACGGGCACGATGTGACAGGATCAGTTCGCGTGCCACAGGTTGCCGGTTCTAAAACTAGCTACTTGAACAAGCGAAAGAAGCTGTTGACATATGTTGTAAGTGGCGACGGTTTCACGTTATTGGGTTTGATCGATGTTAGAGGTGACAGAAATTTTCCGGGACAGTAATTTCTGGGCGGGAACAATATTTGTCATCTGTTTAGTAGTCCACCCCCCCCCCCTTCTCAAGCACCGCTCCACTTCTATCTGTTATGTGTTGTTATTGTGGCGGGAAATAAGCGGTTGGGGTTGGAGGGGGGGGGGTTGCAACGTCACATGCAACGTCACAACAGTTGACAGTCCCTATAGTGTTTATATAAGAAGCTCACAGTGTGGTGAAGCTACAAGGAGACGCGGCATGTTGAAAAGATTCTTGAAGGCTTTGACTCGTTTCTTACCCATAAGCATCGTCTGACGAGAATTCTTGCACGTCATCAAAACACAGTGCAGCGTACCCCGCTTAGTGCAGTTGTGTGTTTTACTAGCTGTGCCAGTGCAAGTAATTCGCACATAGAAACGGTAAAGTATTTAATCAGAAAAAATTACAGCATCTTAATAAACATTAAACATTGTACTCAGGAATGATTTGTGCTGGGTAATTCCTTTCGGAGATCGGCGTATCAGAAGCCACGTGTAAAGAAACAAAGAAGGCTTAGTGGCCGGTGCAGAGAAGATACAGAACGTTGAAATGGAAGATCTTGACTCAAGTGGAGGCCATGGGAAGTACCTGACAGATGTCAGCTTCCCTTGGCCTCCGCGGGAAGCAGGACTGTCAGTTATTTATTTTATAGCTTTTTTTTATAAAAACAATTTTTGAGAAGGAAGGAATTAATATTGTAAAGGCGATTGCCATTAATGTCAAATCAGAAGGTTTCTAATGACGTCTGTCTTGAAAAGATTAATATGTGGGACAGTGATATTGGACATAACTGTTGGAAAATTTTGCTTATGTTATGGGGGTCTGAAAACTGATCTGTCGCCATAAGGGAAGGGCAAAATTACAGGGTGTTTTAGAAGATAGCGCTTAGGAAACTGCTGGCCTAAGTAGGGTCATAAATACAGGGTGTTTTAGAAGATGGCGCCTAGGAAACTGCCGCCTCAAGGGGGATAAATTACAGGGTGTTTTAGAAGAGGGCGCGTAGGAAGCTGCTGGCCTAAGAAGGATCATAAATACAGGGTGTTTTAGAAGATGGCGCCTAGGAAACTGCCGCCTCAATGAGGATAAATTACAGAGTGTTTTAGAAGAGGGCGCTTAGGAAACCACCGCCTTACGGAGGGAAAAAATTACAGGGTGTTTTAGAAGACTGTGCTTAGAAAACTGCGCTTTCAAGAAGGCTATAAGTATAGGGCGTTTTAGAAGATGAAGTTAGGAATCTTTGACCTTAAAGTGCAGATGTAGGCAAACGTGTTAAAGTTCCATTAACACGCGTTTTTAATACGTAGGGTTTGATGGTGTGTACTGGGGTCGTATGGCTGAGGATAGACTTCAGTTTGATGGTGTGTACTGGGGTCGTATGGCTGAGGATAGACTTCAGTTTGATGGTGTGTACTGGGGTCGTATGGCTGAGGATAGACTTCAGTTACGACATCGTCTGTAAAGAATATTTAAATCTTGGAGTCCTGTAGCAGGCAGAGAAACACTTGATTGCCGGTGCAACTTGCCACACTTCTCTGGAAGGCCTGCGCTTCGTGGAGTTCGTTAAATAGTCCAATGGCGATTGTATTAAGCGTCGAATCGCAATACACTCATATCGATATAGCGCCGCCCACACTTAGCGTCCATTGAAGTCAATGAACGGAAATTCATTATTTTGCAGTACTCTGCATCTTCTTATGAACGGACTAACGGAGGGAGTGAGTGATCCGATACTGCCGATTGTCCGGTACTTACGAATTATATATATATATATATATATATATATATATATATATATATAATCTGACTACGGGCTGGATGGTCCGGGATCGAATCCCGGTGGGGAGGAGATTTTCCGCCCGTCCAGACCAGCCCTGGGGCCCACCCAGCCTTCTGTGTAATGGGTACCGGGTGGGTCTTTCCCGGGGTTAAAGTGCCGGGACGTGCTGCTCTGACCTCTCACCCCCTTCTAGTGCCGCGGTCGTGGAAGAGTAGAGCTATAGCTCTACCCACCCTCTGGGCCACATCGGGCCTATAACGGGAACACTTTACTCTATATAATATTCTGCCGAACGCTGGGCCGTGAGGTCTAAGGCGTTAATATCCGGATGCAATCGGGACTGTTTGACGCTTGAAGATAGGACCGATATGTTATCCCGAAACGTCGGTAACTAACTGCCGATCTACGCTGCGTAACATCCCAGAACAGACATCTCATTCACACCGCAGCGGAAGCCTACAATCTCTCACAGGGACAAGGGATATTTTTTCTTCAGGATTGTTCACAGACCGCTTCTGGGACCCACCGAGCTCCTGTCCAAGGGGTGGTGGGGGAGGCGAATGTTATTATTTGCGCCAGCGATAGAAGGGGGCCGAAATTAAGAATGTGTGGAGTTATACCTCCGCTTCCGTAGCGGCACGTTACGCGATTGACCGTCACCGTTTAGATTTTGTGGTTCTATCGTCTGGATGCAATTCGAACCCGTTCTGCCTTCCGTATAAGGAATTTGGGAGACAGGAGTTACACATTGAAAGATTTGTAACCCGATATTCCGCGCTTGCGCCGTGTGCAACCACATAAACACTCGTGTATGTGTGTGTGTGAATCACATTCTTGTTTGATTTACTAGTGTCGTATTTTTGGTGTTCTGAGGGCTGGGAATGGAGATCATACGAGCACTGTAGTAGGGGAGTAATACAGTGAAGGAAGATCCACGGCACGTCAAGGAAGGTCGAAGTTGGACCATCACAGACACATTTCGCGAGTACTTGTGGAGCAATGGTCCATCCCAGAGCTTCGTTGTCGGCGTTTTATGGGCACTAACAGTGAACCGTGCTTTCACAATCGTGCGTGGACTCACTCCGAACTGGTCACTAGGTGACGTAATGAAAAGCTTACCCCCTCCTGCCTTCCTACTCCTGATCGTTCCACAGTTTATAGCGTCCAAAGAAAAAGTAAGGGGGAAAAAAAAACAATTCCTGGTGTCGTTTCTACATGAACTGGGAATGTAGTAACGAACTGTAATTTTTCACATTTTTTAGACGCGTTTTCTGCACTGCCGACCGCCTGTTAAAATTGTTCTGCCCTGTCTGTTTGTATGTCTCTGTGTCTGTACACATGAAACAGCTCGAGGACCGACCAACGGAGTTCAATGTCCTACGTCTTCACCTCCCCAACTGCGTCGAAACACTTAACTCTTAGCCTACTAACGTAGAGAATATGGTGAGCTGCTATTAATGCCAGCAATTTTAACGTGTACTATTTGGTGACCTACGTTTGGCAACATTGACAGCCCTCTCTTTTTATTGTCTGCACAATGTCTCAACACTGAATCAGAAACGAAAGGCGCCCTGTGCCGTATTTGTGTGTACACACTTAGTCAGGTTTTTCGAGAAAGCGTGGGCAAAATTTAATTACCGCGCGGAATAATTCGGCGAACTGGGACTTACAGAACGGATTTAACTCGGGGTTTAAAGGGTTAACCCTTACCCTGCTAACGTGGAGAATATGGTGAGCTCCTAATAATGCCAGCAGATGGCAGGTGGGATTTAACTCGGCGTTTAAAGGGTTAACATCTAAGTTGGAAAATTTGTATTTATCGCCATTTTTTGTTATCATCTTCCAACACGTTTTAGTGTTCAGGCCGAGCGAAAGAAGGGTAAATTGTCGCTATGTGAACGAGGTGTTTTTGAGAAGTGACACCCTCCCAACCCCCCCCCCAACCCACACACCCCCTGCCGTGACCTAATGGGGACTCTTCCATCCCTTCAGGTCAGGCGTCAGGTTTCCATCCTCTCTCCCTCCCTATAGTCTATCTGTCGGTCTGGATTCTGACTCTCTGGGGCGGAAATTAACTGCAAATTGAAAAATTCCCTCATCTCCAGCTCTTCTGCCCCCCACCCCCCACCCCGCTCCCCAGCTCAAGTTCCATCCGTGCTCTTTAAGACCCAGTATCCCTGTACATTCAGTCTCCGATAAACTGACCTACATAGGAGACTGTATTCACTTTGTTTTGTACAGTAATTCGTACGTTACTGCAGCTGCATTCCAGTATAGTTTCGGTGTTCGGTGTTTCGTATATGTAATAAGGATATTCGCTGCAAGCGCGGTGCATCTTGGGCTCGAACAGCAGTCTGTGTTACCTGGCACCCTCTAATTAGGACAGCTGTATCTTGTATTAATTACTTTAACGTATATTGGTAGGTGCTAAAACTGACTTGTACCAAATTTTAAATTTTCCCTTGTTCCCTGCAGTACGACAGGTCACAGTGAACATTCCAACTACTGCACTGGAGTAGGATGCAATAATATCCCTCCCTGAATATGGCCGAAGAGGCCGAAACACATAGCAGGACCACCACACGTTTGTATGTTATTGTGTCTAAATTTTTAGTGCAATTGTTGGAACATCTACAGTTTCTTGTAGCATGTTTTGTTCCTCCTTCTGTTACTTTCCCCTCCTTTCTTACGCCCCGTACTTAATTTCTTATTTCTTTCGTTTCGATTTTCTCACTTCTCCCATCCTTGCCTCGTATTTTTTCTATTTAATTTATTAATATCTTTGTCTGATTTCCTTCTTTTCTGTCTCGTTTTACCCTTTATTTGGCTGTTTGTTCTCGCTCGTTTTGTGCTCTGTTTTCTTTATACCTTAGGCACCTACGCCCTTTCTTTGTTTATGTTTGTTTATTTGTCCTGTCATCCCCCCTCCCCTCCTTCTTCCACAGTTTATATTTCAGTAGTTACTGTTAGTTCTGCCCGTTGTAACACACAGAATCTTCATTCTTCCAGGACGTGTATTAACGTGACAGTGTCACTGTGTTGTACTAACCGGTCCGTCCTTATAATGGAGACGCTTGGTGTTTTCTAAGGTGTGGGCTTGTAGATCAGTCTCAGCCTTGAGGTGGTGGGCGTGGCAACACAATTGCGTCACATTGTAGGCTTTCCGTCTTGTAAACGTGCACGTAACAAAAGCTGACGCCGTTCGTTTGGTGTATTTTACGATCCCGAAGGATTACAAATTCGTTTGAAGTGATATCATTGTTTGACCAACATTAATTAAATTTTAGCGATAGTGTGTTTGTCGGCGTTAAATTTTACGGGAGACGGAATGCGTTTCGACACGTACACGCATCGTCGTAGGCACAGACGCTTCTGATCCCCGCATTTTGCCTTCATTTTATGGATTTTATGCATAAAGCGTCGCATTATATATTGGCAGATGGGAAGTAATCTGCGTGATTTCAGGCTTCCGCCACGAAGTAGATGAGCACTGAGCTCTTCTGGGTTGTTACGCAGCGAGTAGTGCTAATTTCTTAGCGACGTTTCGGCACAACCTCTCGGTCCCATCCGTAGGGTTCAAGGTTGCTGCTGCTACCGCTGCCGCCGCCGCTTGAACCCTGAGGATGGGACCGATAGGTTATCCTGAAACCTCTGTCTGTGTAACAACCCTGAAGAGTGCAGTTCTGAGCAGTAATCCGGCTTAATAGTTTTCAAAGCGAATATCTAGGAAATCGGCTACTTAGGGTCGAATATATTGGTATTTGTAATAGAATAGTGGCCCTAAGAAAAACGTACATTCTTTCGGTCCCACGTTATTTTATTGCGATTGATCCATATCGCGCCGTCCATCAGTTACACATGAAGATGAATTTATACTGACCGTCACCTTGAGAACCCTGATATTACTCTATATACAGCAATCCCTGTACAGGCCTGGACAAGCCATGAGGGTTCCAGGATTTGCAGACAATCAGTACTTTAAGGTCGTAAGGTTGTCGGCCCTACGCACCGGCCGCCTTTACCAGCCCTCCCTCTTCCCGGAAAATAACCCAGGTGTTTATCTCTTAGAGGCTGAGTTGACCCCCGGGGCCATAGTGGGGCCGGAAGGATTATGACAATGTGAAATTCCATTGACACCATCGGGAGTCGAACCCGCGACATTCTATCTTATAGCGCAATGTCTCAACCGACTGCACCCCCGCATTTGAAAATTCACGTCCTTTCTCACAAAGAACACACTGCAGCTGCATTACAAACACCAGCCGAGTAATGTCTTTCAAGCGAAATGATAATCGATTGTTTGCAGTGTCGTGCGAAGGACATAAATACAGCGTAGGCGCAAAATGCAGTGTGTTAAACGTCAAGGCATAGACGTGTGGCAGTCATTGTGCTTTGAAAAACTGGTTTTTGATCCTGTACTGTAATATGTTTCGACAGTACAAGGGCCATCTTCAAGGCGGACGTCTCTTTCTGGTCCTTCAGTCACCCTATCTGCTCTCAACCCTCCGCCCTTTCTCCCCTTCAAAATGCTTGTTTTGAACTAGTGAGAGCGCCTAATGGGTGCGTGAAAGGAAGTGACGTCAGCATGTAAGTACTGTGCCTTTTTGTTTAGGTGGTGCGTCGAAATCCTGGGCGAGTTGGTTTGTTGCGAGACACATTCTTTTATTTGTGTAACGTGGCTCATTTGGCGATGAATGGCTGCGAGGGGGAGGTGAAAACGTTTGTAGTTAACGTGGCTTTACGTGCCGTCCTGTTTTAGATGACGACATTTCAGTGCGGTGATTTTTAAGTGGTTTCTTCTTCTTCTTCTTCTGCTCTGCAACAACCGCGCGTTCATAAAGTGGCAGGTGCCTGACAACGGAGCCGTCAGTTCAAAGCAGTAAATAAACAGGTCGTCGACACCTCTATTTCTTTCGGGCAAGGAGGTTCGGTGACGGGAAGAGCTAACTGAGAATGACTAATGTGTTTCAGCTCCCTACCGGTAGGAGGCAACACCGTGCGCTATAGTGCCCTGACACCAGGAAGCGCCACTGGTTTGTAATTGTTGACAGAATAATACGGGTATCTTAAACGGCGGAGGAATGATTTATAAAGGTTTTGACGTGTCATGTTAATTCACAATATGGGCTTGCAGTTCTTTATATCGGGGGGCGGAACATCGACGTCTAACTTTACGTAAGGAGCCGTTGCCGGTGATCGCGCGGACTAAGACGTGGGTCTGCAGCCGCTCGCTTGCTGGGATTGTGGGTTCGAATCCCGCCGGGGGTATGGATGTCTGTGTTGAGTGTTGTGTGTCGTCAGGTGGAGATCTCTGCATCGGGCCGATCACTCGCCCATAGGAATTCTACCGAATGTGTGGGTCCAGTGAGTATGATCGCGAAGCCCCGCAAGGGGAGGTAAGCCTTCTGAAAACCACGTAGCGAAGCATATAGTTTCAGTATGTTACCCCTAGTTAAAGGGGACCGCGGTAGCACAGTGGTTAAGGTGCTGTGTTACAAATCGGAAAGTCGCTGGTTCGATCCCAGCTGTTGTCAATGGACTTTTTCATTGACATTAAATCCTTCCGATCGCACTATGGCCCTGGGGTCGACTCAGCCTCTAACAGAAATGAGTACCAGGAGCATTTCCTGGGGGTAAAGGCGGCCGGTGTGTAAGGCTGACAACCTACCACCATCCTGTGCTGTTGTCACGACATCTGGGAACCTCCGGGCCCGTCCAGGCCTGTAATGGGACTGCTTTACCTTTACCCCTAGTTAAAGTGGTAACAGAGTCACTGAGATGTTGTACCGTGAGTGGAACATACTTTCAAAACTGCCAGAAACTTCGTTGGCATTTCAGTGGGAATTTCTCAAAAATACATAGCCCCCTTATTTCCAGAGCTCCTCAAATGACAGCTACGTTTACGCTAAGGTGGTAAACTCGACTGAATTACATTTTGCAATAAGCGTTGCTACCAACTGCAGGCTCCTCCTCTCTCTCCGCCCCCCATACCACCGCCCGCGACAGAGTTAATATTGGAATGCCGACTGAAGCTTCCATTCCGCTGCTACCATATTCTGCTTCAGTTCGTTACTGTTTCCCGACGTAGGTACCGACAGATGGGCAAATTTAGGCAACATCAGCCTGTTGTGGTAGTTAATCAGTAGCGATTTAAATCCACACAGACACAACACTTGAACTCCATACCTTTATTAGTTTACTTTCGTACATGTATTGGTCATTCTATTCTTCCATCATCAGGTAGACAGCGCAAGTACATAAATAGAAAATTTTGATGTTTTGCTGGCCGTGCATGTCAGTATAATCTTGGCAACTGACCAACTTAATGCACAAATTCTTGTTTTATAATAAGTTTATTATATTCCTCTACATGTTTCGAGAACTGTTGTGCTCATCATCAGGAGGTCAAATTATATTAGACAGCATCTGGTATCGTCACACTTTGTAGGTGGCCGTCCGGTGCACAGGTTGAGAGAGGACTATCAACCGGTGCACCGTACGGCCACCTACAGGTGTGATGATACCAGATACTGTATAATACAATTTGACCTTCTCATGATGAGCACAACAGTTCTCGAAACATGTAGAGGAATATAATAAACTTATTATAAAACAAGAATTTGTGCATTAAGTTGGTCAATTGCTAAGATAAATAGAAATTTATGCTGTGGTAGAGAGATCTCCTTCAGAATTAGCCTGTTAAAATACATAAATTTACTGTTACTCCCAGTCGAAGAATAATAAACACGTAAAATGTTCGCTAAAATTTTCATTTCAAACCCCAAAGTAATAACAAACAGAAAACTTTTTTATCCTCAACTCTACGATATTTTTGGATTTTAACTGGAAATTTTAACGAACTGCTTATGTTTATTATTCTTGTACTGGGAATAATAGCAAATTTATGTATTTTGTCAGGCTAATTCTGAAGGAGACGTCTCTTCCACAGCACACTTTTCTATTTATGTACTTGTGCTGTCTACCTGATGACGATAGAATGGAAAGACCGATACATGTTTTAGGGAAGTAAATAATGAACGTGCGTTGTTCAGATGTTGTTTGTGTGGGTTTAAATTGCTGCTGAAAAGGAAACCTTGAACTTATACGAATTCGAAAGGACTGAGTGATCTTAGTTGCTGTGATAAGTACAGTGGAACTCCGCTCTTATCCGGAGTAATTGGGACGGCGAGCCATCCGCGTAATTGGATTTTTCTTTGAAAATAGGCTACATTGGCAGTTTGAAGTTCTGCTATTATTACTTACTGTATGTACCTGCGTCAAAACCAGTGTTTCTCAACCGCCGGGCCGCGGCCCGGTACCGGGCCCTGGCTTCAATTATACCGGGCCGCGAGAGGTTCTCCTGGAATTTGTCATTTTAATTTTCTTAGCAGTTTTCATTAATAAATGTTTTATAATGGAAATGTTCTGAGGAGAAAAATATTCGTGAATGTGTCGAAAAACTCAGACCCCGGATGTTGGCCTGAGGAAACTACAATATGCTACAAGATTTCCTTCGTCCAGTGACTGATAACTAATTTAAATGTAATTTTAAATTTACCAACATGCCACACTGTATACATGAGTGTACTGATACTCTTTATGATTATGTCATAATTAATTATTATTACTTATGTTAGTTTAATGTATGAACTTAAAAAATGGAAAGGTATTTACGAGTAAATTTGTTGGGACCGGGCCCTCGTCTTATGAAAAAGAATTTACCGGGCCGCGGTCTCACAAAGGTTGAGAAACATTGGTCTAAACCTTTCATTCACGCCTTATTTGAAGTTCTAGAAGCCATAACGCTGTACTGTACTTGATCCGATAAAAGCGAGAATTTCAAGGCAAGTTAGTTTTGTAGAATTGTCAACAAATTTACCCGAAAGGCCAAGCCGATCCGGATAATTGGCGATCCGGGTAACCAGCGTCCGGATTAGTGGATTTCTACTGTTTTCTGGTATATATATTTTCTGCTATATGGGCCTATTTCCATATTCCCGTGAATTAGGCCGTGCTTTTTTATTTAAGGAGATGAGGTGAAAGCTGCCCGTGGCAATGGGAAATTAATAAGTTGACCGATCATGCCAGCAGATGTAGCCACATGTATGGACTGTTCCATCTCACTGAGATATGAAACGGTTTGCTGTCCGGACAGGAAGTGTTTTCGGCTTGTAAAGTCATGGGGTCTTGGGCCCTGTGCCTGATTCTGCATGCTGCGGTGTGTTAATCCTTTAAAGTTCAATGTTTACTATATACACCACCAGGTTTAACATTACAAAAAATTCTGCGTTCTGATTACACTCTGTGTTTGTGTGTTTTGTGTGGATCTCAGAACGAACAGCGATTATTTCCCCAGAGAGCATTAAATGACTGGTTTTTGTAACTGAGATGGAGTGTGTTTACTGTGCGGTACGAGCTAAATCTTTAATGTGGTATAATCTCACGCGTGGCTTTTGGATACAAACTCAGCATTTGCGATCCAAAGCAAATACTGAGTTTGTACCCAAATTTCACGTTGTACCCCACGCGTTACCTGCAACCCTCCCGCCAACTAACTTCTTTGCCCAGTTACATACTGACTGGTATTAGCAGCGTTGAACCTTCGGGTTCTGCTAGCAGAGAGTTTGTTATTTAGTAAGCTGGACATAAGGGAAATAGGTTTTGAGGATAGTAGGTGGATGGAACTGACTCAGGATCGTGGC
>Ga0131853_10023578_pt1 | contig 11109 bp, 9 predicted proteins | sample TergutLab28metaG_FD_92764 | JGI IMG/M metagenome (GOLD analysis project Ga0131853, IMG submission 92764) | Labiotermes labralis P1 segment gut microbial communities from Petit-Saut dam, French Guiana - Lab288 P1 (version 2) (version 2) | ecosystem: Host-associated > Arthropoda: Insects >...
ACACCCGGTAGCGCTGTTTATCTGAAATGTTTGCGGAGTCTCGGTAAAGAGATTTTCAAAACAACCGGTAGCGCTGTTTCTCTGAAATGTGTGCGGAGTCTCGGTAAAGAGACTTTCAGAACAACCGGTAACGCTGTTTCTCTTAAATGTGAGCGGAACTTCGGTAAAGCGACTTTCATAACACCCGGTAGCGCTGTTTCTCTGTAATGTGAACAGAGTCTCGATAAAGCGAATTTCAGAATACCCGTTAGCGCTGTTTCTCTGAAATGTTAGTGGAGTGTTGGTAAAGATACTTTCAGAAACCCGGTAGCGCTGTTTCTCTTAAATGTGAGCGGAACCTCGGTAAAGCGACTTTCATAACACCCGGTAGCGCTGTTTGTCTAAAATGTGAGAAGAGTCTCGGTAAAGCGAATTTCACAATACCCGTTAGCGCTGTTTCTCTGAAATGTTAGTGGAGTCTTGGTAAAGATAATTTCAGAACACCCGGTAGCGCTGCTTTTCTTAAATGTGAGCGGAAACTCGGTAAAGCGAGTTTCAGAACACCCGGTTGCCCCGTTTCTCTGAAATGTGAGCGGAGACTCGGTAAAGCGACTTTCAGAACACCAGGTAGCTGTTTCTCTCAAATGTGAGCGGAGTCTCGGTAAAGAGACTCGCAGAACACCCGGTAGCGCTGTTTCTCTGACATGTGAGCGGAATTTCGGTACTGCGAATTTCAGAATAACCGGTAGCGCTGTTTATCTGAAATGTTAGTGGAGTCTTGGTAAAGAGAATTTCAGAACAACCGGTAGCGCTGTTTCCCTTAAATATGAGCGAAGTCTGGGTATAGCGACTTTCAGAAAACCCAGTAGCGCTGTTTCTATGAAATGTGAGTGGAGTCTCAGTAAAGAGACTTTCAGATTATCCGGTTTCGCTGTTTTTCTTAAATGTGAGCGGAGTCTCGGTAAAGAGACTTTCAGAATACCCGGTAGCTCTGATTCTCTAAAATGTGAGCGGAGTCTTCGTAAGGAGAATTTCAGAACACCCGGTAGCGCTGTTTTTCCTGAAATGTGAGCGGAGTCTCTGTAAAGAGACTTTCAAAAAACCGGTAGAGCTGTTTCTCTGAAATGTGATCGGAGTCTTGGTTAGATGAATTTCAGAACACCCGGTAGCGCTGTTTGGCTGAAATGTGAGCGGAGTCTCGGTAAAGAGACTTTCAGAACACCCTGTTGCGCTGTTTCTCTGAAATGGGAGCGGAGCCTCTGTAAAGCGACTTTCAGAACACCCGCTAGCGCTGTTTTCCTAAAATGTGAGTGGAGTCTTGGTAAAGAGAATTTCAGAACACCCGGGAGCGCTGTTTTTCTGAAATGTGAGCGGAGTCTCTGTAAAGAGCCTTTCAGAACACCCGGTAGCGCTGTTTCTTTGAAATGTGAGCAGAGTCTCTGTAAAGAGACTTTCACAACACCGGGTACCGCTGTTTCTATGAAATGTGAGAGGAGTCTCTGTAAAGAGACTTTCAGAATACCCGGTAGCGCTGTTTCTCTGAAATGTGTGCGGAGTCTTGGTAAAGAGACTTTCAGAAAACCCGGTGGCGCTGTTTCTCTGAAATGTGGGCGGAGTCTTGGTAAAGAGACTTTCAGAAAACCCGGTAGCGCTGTTTCTCTGAAATGTGAGGAGAGCCTCGCTAAAGCGACTTTCAGAATACCTGTTGGCGCTGTTTCTCTGAAATGTGAGCAGAGCCTCGCTAAAGCGACTTTCAGAATACCCGTTGGCGCTGTTTCTCTGAAATGTTAGCGGAGTCTCGGTAAAAGAATTTCAGAACACCCGGTAGCGCCGTTTCTCTTAAATGTGAGCGGAATCTCGGTAAAGCGACTTTCAGGGCACCCGGCAGCGCTGTTTCTCTGATGTGAGCGGAATTTCGGTACTGTGAATTTGAGAATAACCGGTAGCGCTGTTTTTTTGAAATGTGAGTCGAGTCTTGGTAAAGAGAATTTTAGAACACCCGGTAGCGCCGTTTCTATTAAATGTGAGCGGAATCTGGGTATAGCGACTTTCAGAATACCCGGTAGCGCTGTTTCTATGAAATGTGAGTGGAGTCTCGGTAAAGAGACTTTCAGAAATCCCGGTAACGCAGTTTCTCTTAAATGTGAGCGGAGTCTCAGTAAAGAGACTTTCAAAGCACCTGGTAGAGCAGTTTCACTGAAATATGAGCGGAACCTCGGTAAAGGGAATTTCAGAACACCCGGTAGCGCTGTTTCTCTTAAATGTGAGCGGAGTCTCGGTAAAGAGACTTTCAGAACATCCGGTAGCGCTCTTCCTCTGAAATGTGAGCGGATTCTCGGTAAAGAGACTTTCAGAACACCCGGTAGCGCTGTTTTTCTGAAATGTTTGCGGAGTCTCGGTAAAGAGACTTTCAGAACACCCGATAGCGCTGTTTTTCTGAAATGTGAGCGGAATCTCGGTACTGCGAATTTGGGAATACCCGGAAGCGCTTTTTATGTGAAATGTGAGCGGAGTCTTATTAAAAAGAGAATTTCAGGACACCCGGTAGAGCTGTTTCTCTTAAATGTGAGCGGAATGTGTGTATAGCGACTTTAAGAACAGCCGGTAGCGCTGTTTCTATTAAATGTGAGTGGAGTCCCGATAAAGAGACTTTCAGAACACCCTGTAGCGCTGTTTCTATTAAAGGTGAGCGGAGTCTTGGTAAAGAGAATTTCAGAACACCAGGTAGCGCTGTTTATCTGAAATTTGAGCGGAGTCTCTGTAAAGAGATTTTCAGAATAGCCGGTAGCGCTGTTTCTCAGAAATGTGAGCGAGTCTCGGTAAAGACACTTTCAGAACATCCGGTAGCGCTGATTTTCCGAAATGTGAGCGGAGTCTCGATAAAGAAACTTTCAGAACACCTGGTAGCGCTGTTTCTCTGAAATATGAGCGGAGTCTCGATAAAGAGTATTTCATAACACCCGGTAGCGCTGTTTCTCTGAAATTTTAGCGGAGTCTCTGTAAAGATATTTTCGGAATAGCCGGTAGCACTGTTTCTATGAAATGTGAGCGGAGATTCTGTAAAGAGACTTTCAGAAAACCCGGCAGCGCTGTTTCTCTGAAATGTGAGTGGAGTCTTGGTAAAGAGTATTTCAGATCACCCGGTAGCGCTGTTTCTCTGAAATGTGAGCGAATTCTCGGTAAAGAGCCTTTTAGAATACTCGGTATAGCTGTTTTTATGAAATGTGAGCGAAGTCTCGGTAAGGAGACTTTCAGAACACCCAGTAGTGCTGTTTCTTTGAAACGTGCGCGGAGTCTCGATAAAGAGTCTTTCAGAACACCCGGTAGCGCTGTTTCTATGAAATGTCAGCGGAGTCTTGGTAAAGAGAATTTCGGAACACCCGGTAGTGCTGTTTCTCTGAAATGTGAGCGGAGTCTCGGTAAAGAGAATTTCAGAACACCCGGTAGCGCTGTTTCTCTGAAATGTGAGCGGAGTCTCTTTAAAGTGACTTTCAGAACACCCGGTAGCGTAGTTTCTCTGAAATGTGAGCGGAGTCTCGGTAAAGAGACTTTCAGAACACCCGGTAGCGCTGTTTCTCTGAAATGTGAGCGCAGTCTCTGTAAAGAGACTTTCAAAACACACGGTAGCGCTGTTTCTCTGAAATGTGAGCGGAGTCTCTTTAAAGGGACTTTCAGAACACCCGGTAGCGCTGTTTCTCTGAAATGTGAGCGGAGTCTAGGTAAAGAGACTTTCAGAACACCCGGTAGCGCTGTTTCTCTGAAATGTGAGCGGAGTCTCGTTAAAGAGGGTTTCAGATCACCCGGTAGCGCTGTTTCTCTGAAATATGAGCCGAGTCTCGATAAATAGACTTTTAGAACACCCGGTAGCGCCGTTTTGTTTGAAATGTGAGCGGAGTCTCGATAAAGAGACTTTCAGAAAACCCGGTAGCTCTGTTTCTCTGAAATATGAGCGGGGTCTCGATAAAGAGACTTTCAGAACACTCGGTAGCGCTGTTTCTCTGAAATGTGAGCGGAGTGTCGATAAAGAGACTTTCGGAACACCCGGTAGCGCTGTTTCTCTGAAATATGAGTGGAGTCTCGATAAGGAGTGTTTCGGAACACCCGGTAGCGCTGTTTCTCGGAAATGTGAGTGGAGTCTCGATAAAGAGACTTTCGGTACACCCGGTAGCGCTGTTTCTCTGAAATATGAGTGGAGTCTCGATAAAGAGACTTTCGGAACACCCGGTAGCGCTGTTTCTCTGAAATGTGAGTGGAGTCTCGATAAAGAGACTTTCGGAACACCCGGTAGCGCTGTTTCTCTGAAATGTGAGTGGAGTCTCGATAAAGAGACTTTCGGAACACCCGGTAGCTCTGTTTCTCTGAAATGTGAGTGGAGTCTCGATAAAGAGACTTTCGGAACATCCGGTAGCGCTGTTTCTCTGAAATGTGAGTGGAGTCTCGATGAAGAGACTTTCGGAACACCCGGTAGCGCTGTTTGTCTGAAATATGAGTGGAGTCTGGATAAAGAGATTTTGAGAACACCAGGTAGCGCCGTTTCTTAGAAATGTGAGCGGAGTCTCTGTAAAGCGACTTTCAGAACACCCGGTACATTCAAATTACAAATGTTGCCAATCACTGCAGCCTGTACCTGAAACAAAACTCAGAAACCCTGATGACTGAGGCAGTACGTTACTCCGAAACGTCGACACAAAATAATACACGACTCTGTGTACAACACAAAATAAAGATAGCTGTTTTGAATCAATCTGCGTCCATACTGATGAAAGAAATGAATTTCACTTCTTGCTTTACGATAAATGGTTACAGTACCAACTTCACAAATTACGAAAGGTGCCTGGTGGAGGGGGGCAGGGGTGGCGGGAGGGTGTGATGTGGAACATTGTGTTCCATTCTCGCCATTTGTCAAAGTTCCGCCATCTTGGCTTAGAACTTTCTTGTGCGCCGTCTGATGTCTTTGCGTCCCGCCACTCGGCAGTTCATAATGAAGTCTTTCCGCTTCTTGTGCTGCCTTCTGCCTAAAGGAAGTGGAAATCTGACTGCCAAGTGCACAACTGTTGCCCCCGGGGGCACCATACGAATCTGCACCCTGTTTCAAAAGCTATCAGACCCTCTGTGATCCTGACCTTACTGTACCTGCAGGCATGCTTCAATACGAACTAAAATGACTTACAAAAATTTTCTGAAAACAGCAGTGAACTGACAGCCGTCGACTGTATCCAGTTACTCCGACACACGTGCTTCCGGTCTGTGCGACTCAGCGCATCCTCTGGCTCGTGACACATCCGTTGTAACATATAACTAGTTACAAGAATTCCTTCTTAGCTAGCTTATGTGGCTCAAGGGCTCAACAAATTCTCCGTCTTTCATGCGGCCCCCACAATTTCATTATCGTATTCAAATATCCCATAATTAGACTATCTTGAGCCAGATAAATCCAGTCCAGGAACTCCTACCCCACTTTCGTAAGATACATTTCAATATTATCCTCCCATCTACAAAATTACGTCATAAAAAAGAATTATTCTCTCCAGGGTTTCTGAATCAAAATTGTTGTGCGCATTTATCGTTTGCTATGGGCGTTACGTCCCTCGCCCTTCACTTTGTCCTTAAAATCAATACCTAGCCATGTCAAGTGGCTGGTACTTGTGACCAAGGCAATGGTAACTTCGGGGTTCATAAAATGCGGGGAACATCCTGGCCATCCGATCGAATGCCGGCTTCTCAATAGCGCCCTTCCTCGCGCTCAATCAGCTATAGCCCTATTACAACTGTGTTACTGGCACAACGCCAGCTGAAACCAATACGTCACGCTGTACTTCCTTCATCCGTATCCACTTTCAATACGGTGTCATTTTATTATGTCGACGGGAGGTTCTCACAGCGGTAGTGCTCAGGATTAGAGTCTTCTGGGATGTGAAGCAGAGTCATGGGGCGAGCAGTTCCCGACCTTTCGAAGGTTCATCTCCAAGGGTCAAGAACTCCAGAAAGACCCTTAACGACGGAAGTACTGTGACCTTCCGAAAACTAGAAAGCTCCTCGCCCTATGACGCCGTGCCAGGACACCGAATTTGGCGGAGGCCTAGTCTAATGACGTACTGTCGACTTTTATTTCAACAAACTGAACCACTAAAGCTCCAGTCAGGGCACCCGATCGGACGTCCAGAACGCAACGCAGGAGTGCCAGCTAGAACCATGAAGCACGACCTACAGACACCGTGCCATGGCTCAGACGGTTAGACGCCGGACTTACACCGCGGAAGTCCGGGTTCGATCCCAGATCAGTCCACGTGAGATTTTTGGTGCACAAAGTGGCACTGTGACAGGTTTTTCTCACAGCACTTCGGTATCCCCTGTCAGTATCACTCCACCACGCTCCGTACTCATTCACCTACCACCGACGGGCACACAGACTGTTGACTGCCTCCTTCAATGATACATTTAGAATCAAAATGACGGACACTGCGCAGGATAACATTAATATAAACTGTAAATAGGTCGTTAGGGTGCGGTCTGATTTCAACAGGATTAGGATTGAGTTTTAAATAGTCCAAGTACTGTTGCACGGGCAACAATGCGCGCAACACATTATTAATCATGTGACATGGATGGGTCACTTAGGTTTGTGTGAAATGTGGCGTGTCTGTGTTTGTACTGTATGTGAGAGAAGGACCGGCAGATTCAAGAAAATGAATTAGCGCGGTCAATTTACGGCACGTATTTGGCTGTATGTCACACCTCTTGTTTGATGTGACTGGTGACTGGCGGAGAGATAAATCCTAGCAGCCACAGCAATTAATGGTAACAGCCGGTGTGCGGCCTGCTATCACAAGACCAGCCATTGCTCTGTTAGATCAACACATAATTTGTAACGAACGCGACAACAAACAGAGCAACGATGAAAACGAAACAAAACAACAAAAGCACAAATTAATAAAATGCTGTTTATGTTTTATTGTCAGGGTATTTAAAGAATTAAAAAATATGGCCTAGTTTAAGTTTGATGTATTTTATCTCCGTCCCTGTTCCAACACACACACACACACACACACACCACACACACACCCACAAACACACACACACACACACACACCACACACATTTTATTTACCAAACAGAGCAGCTGAACCCCAGACACCATTACGTGTTAATACCGGACATTCACTGCCGCAAACTGCACAACTGTTTGACGGCAGACAGAGCCAAACGTCAATAACGTGTCTACAGCCATATTTACAAAACTGAAAGTTGTCTGCTGTAAGTTTCGTGCCGCGGTGGGACCCACACATATTATCATAATTGTCGTTACGTGAGCTACACACAAACAAATCAAAATCATCCTACCGCCCGTCAGAACTGCCCACCGTCAGCATTCTTTCTTGGCGATTACGAGTCACTACAACACAGTGTTCTGTTATGAATATCTGCAAATTGCACCTACTTATTATTTTTAATAATATCACAACAAATACAAAAATTCAGTCGCAGTGTTGCTTTTTATGTTTGGAAATTCATAACATACAAAGAGAGACTAATAATAATAATAATAATAATGACAACCGATTCCTAAGTGTGTATTTACAACAAGCCTACAAAAGTCTCGGATCTCAGCCTTCCATACACAGTGTGTATAAAATGAAAATTCCTTTGTATATTCTTGTGTTCCAGACCTGAAGATGGTAAAACTTGATCAAGCCGAAATCTGTCCCGTGTCTAATTAAGCACGCTTGTGATACAGCAATAACAAGTTGTGTCAAACTGAATATTCTACTGTAGTTTAGAGGCATGAAGCCCCAAACTAGTACGTGACTGGGACAAACTGATGTTAACAAACTATGACACAAGGCACCAATTTTCAGCTCATTTGAGTTAACAGAGTGGACTGTGGGTCCACCAATCGCAATGCCACAACAAAACGAAACACAGCATAACACAGCACAGCACAGTACAATAAAACACATCACAACATAATACAACACAGCACAGCACAACACATCACATCAAAACACAATACAACATAGCACATCACAACACAATATAACACAGCACAGCACAATACAACACAACACAGCACAACACAATACAAAACAGCAGAGCACAATACAACACATCACATCAAAACACAATGCAACACAGCACATCACAACACAATATAACACAGCACAGCACAATACAACACAACACAATACAAAACAGCACAGCACAATACAACACATCACATCACAACAGAATAAACACACACAATACAACACAGCACAGCACATCACATCAGAACACCATACAACACAGCACATCACAACACAATACAACACAGCACATCACATCAAAACACAACACAACACATCACATCACAACACAATCCTAAACAGCACAATACAACAGAGCAAACACAATAAAACACATCACAAAACAGCACAGCACAACACAATACAACACATCACAACACAATATAACACAGCACAACACAACACAGCAGAGCACAACACAATACAACACAATACATCACAGCACAACAATACAACACATCACATCAAAACACAATACAGCACAGCACAACACAATAAAAACAGCACATCACAATACAACACAGCACAACACAATACAGCACATCACAACACAATACAGCATAGCACAGCACAATACAACACAGCACAACACAATACAACACAGCACATCACAATACAACACAGCACAGCACAACACAATACAAAACAGCAGAGAATAATATAACACATCACATCACAACAGAATACAACACAACCCATCACAACACAACACAGCACAAAACAACACATCAAAACATAGCACATCACAACACAATGAACATAATACAACACAGCACAGCACAACACAATACAACACAGCACAATATAACACAACATAACGTACGTCTATATGGCCCGATAACTTTGTCACGTTTGCTAGGACCTACATCAGTACCAGTGTACTAACGTGTAGCGATCGTTCAGTATTATGCCTATTATAAAGATTCAGAAGTCGCGATCAGGAGTCCCTGGATCGAGGGCCCTCGAATTAACTGTGAGCTGTGGCTGTCTGCAGCCCTGCCTGCTGCCAGGGTTCTGTTGCTCCAGTCCATTTAGTTCCAGTGGGAAGGGACACATCAGGGCACAGTTATCATTAAAACAAACTAATTAGGATCGAGTGCACGGAGGTGGCTGCGCTATACTAATTGATAACGGTTTACTTTTAATTGATTTCTGTTTCGTTCCCCTTCATCCTGTTCTTTGTTACCCTGAAGTAAAGAGCAAGAGCAATTAATGTCGATTCAATTACGCTGAAGGCTGGTGACTTGCGTTTTCTTAAGTCAGAACGATATTTATAAAGCCAAGCGAAGTGAGATACAGCTGGAAGAACTTCACATTTAGGATCGTCTGGTTGCTTCCCCCTCCCCTCCCATCCCTGCACCCTCCCACTACCAGCATCATTCCTCCTACACTTCCTACGAACTACGGAGTACCCAGAAATTAAAATCTGTAAGTCGGTCTGTAAGTGTAGCGCTCTGCAGCGGGCCGATATTCTCTGCCTGCGAAATATCTCTTGCCCCCCCCCCCCCACCAACCCAAACTTCTCTCTGATATCGGAAAATGGAGTATCAGTTCCGTCGACGTTCATGGATTTCAAATGTTTTCGGTTTGCTGTTTCTGTCCTCTTTGTTCGGCCAGGTACTGACTGCCAAGCGCGCACGCGCACACACACAATACTAATTCAAGTGCGCTATACTCTAAACAAATAAATAATTAAATACATGAATTACAGTGCCGATGGCGGCGACCGAGCGGTCTAAGGCGTAGTTCTGCGGCCACTCGCCTTCAGCGATTCGAATCCCATCGGGGGTATAGACTTTTTTCTATTGTGAGTGTTGTGTGTTGTCAGGTAGAGGGCTGTCTGCGACGGGCTGATCACTCGTCCAGAGGAGTCCTACCGACTGTGGTGCGTCGTCGTATGTGATCTAGAAACCTCAAGAATAAGGAGGCCCTGACCCACTGGGGACTGTCGCGCCAAAACAAAATGAATTACAGTCATCAGCTACTCAGCACATTCCCCGAATTTCATAGGACGCAGAGGTTCATGACCGTGCTCACAAGAGCTTGCTTCTTGTCCCTGTCCTCAGCCAGATAAATACAACCCAAGCCCAATAAAGTAATAGGTCATGTGTGACGTTGCGTAGAGAGTCAATTGGGGGGGGATACTGTCTACAGTATCATGTAGAGATGGGTACCATCTCAGCTTTGTCTACAGTATCATGTAGAGATGGGTACCAACTGAGCACTGTCTGCAGCGTTATATAGAGATGGGTACCAACTGAGCATAGTCTACAGCATCATGTAGAGATGGGTACCAACTGAGCATTGTCTACAGCATCATGTAGAGATGGGTACCATCTCAGCTTTGTCTACAGTATCATGTAGAGATGGGTACCAATTGAGCACTGTCTGCAGCGTTATATAGAGATGGGTACCAACTGAGCATTGTCTACAGCAACATGTAGAGATGGGTACCATCTCAGCTTTGTCTACAGTATCATGTAGAGATGGGTACCAACTGAGCACTGTCTGCAGCGTTATATAGAGATGGGTCCCAACTGAGCATTGTCTACAGCATCCGGTAGAGATGGGTACCATCTCAGCTTTGTCTGCAGCGTCATGTAGACATGGTAACAACTGAGCATATTAATAGACTGGAGCTTTAACACGAAGATAATCAACCATCTAATTCCTCTTCTAATTATTATTCGGTAATGAAATAGTCCTGCTACTTGTTCATTCAGGACTAACAGAAATAAAATGTGCAAGCACTGCGCTATCCAGCGCTCCCCGATTTACAAACAGCATCAATTTCCAAAGGTTCCCAGACTTCGCACGTTTGTCCTTCCGGTTAGAGCAACATGTAGATGAAGATGAGTATGGAGCATTGGTGGAATGATACTGAAAGGGGAAAACTGAAATACTGGGAGAGAAACATTATATAGCGTGGGTGATAGGTGAGTGAATGGGTATGGAGCATTGGTGGAATGGTACTGACAGGGGAAAACTGAAGTACTGGGAGAGAAACATTATATAGCGTGGGTGGTGGGTGAATGGATGGGTATGGAGCATTGGTGGAATGGTACTG
>Ga0131853_10023579_pt1 | contig 11108 bp, 4 predicted proteins | sample TergutLab28metaG_FD_92764 | JGI IMG/M metagenome (GOLD analysis project Ga0131853, IMG submission 92764) | Labiotermes labralis P1 segment gut microbial communities from Petit-Saut dam, French Guiana - Lab288 P1 (version 2) (version 2) | ecosystem: Host-associated > Arthropoda: Insects >...
ATGACCACAAGATGTGCACGTTGTGATGAAAATAACGTCTCTGTGGTGGGAATTGGATCTTCGTAGCCTAGCCGACGTATTTCGGCGCCTGGTGTAAAGAGGATTGTCGTGGTTAGGCATTTACGAACCTTTAGACTAAATTTAGAAATTTTATGTTCTGGAAATGCGATAACCACAGCTGTGTATATATAACACAGTGTAGTTCTTACGAGTGCGGGGAATTTTTAGATGACTTGAACGACTGGATTCTGAGGAAGTCCGTGCGCTCTTGAGTTAAAAAAGGAGAGCACAGTTGTGGGTGGGACGGTTTCAGGGAGAAACTGGCCGCGGCCTATTTCAGTAGTGCGAGGAACCCTGTGATTACTTTAAGTGATTGTGTCCGGCCACCTGCTGTGCAGGAAGCAGTTGGCCCGGCGGATCTAATAGGGGCTGATGTTCTGCAGCTCTAACTGTGACGTGAGAAATCCCAAGTTACTAGCACACTGTAATGTTACTGTCGTGCCAAGAAGAGGGACGAGTTCGTCAAATAGTTCCGCAAGACGGAGACTTAACATAGACCTCCGTCTTACTCGTCTCATCATGGCGTAGGAATAGCATTAACGATGCCCTGTGATTGTCAGCGAATAGATACCGAACTGACTTTGTGCTGCACGGGGCAAGTCAGTGCATTGATGTCCTTGAACTGTTGGCATGTATTCTGTACAACATTGTCACGATTTTAAGGTCACGACTTTCTTGATCGTACGTTATTCCCCATGCGTGTGTCTTCTGACAGTTTTGCATACTCAGAACTGCGTATCTCGCTGCTGGAAACACTCGCCATTAGCTGATGTATGAAAGACCCTGAAGGGTTGTGTACCATGTGTTTGAATTTTTCTAACCAGTTTACTAGCGTCATGGAACGAAGTCCATGAAAACCTGCCAGCAGCTTCGCTGGTCAAATTCCACGCCTTTTATAGAACCTGAAATTCCATTACCGTATTCCAGTTCCTATCCCATACCATATGAACCCACTCTGTACCCTCAAACCCCATGTATTTAAGAACAATTTGAATATAATTTTTATTACCTCATGGACGTCAGTGCCTCACAACTGGTCCCTTTCCGTCAGGTTACCCGGCTAAAATTTTATATGCATTTTCTTTCCCCCATACGTGCTGCATATCCCGCCCATCTTGTCATTTCCTTTGTTTATCAATATTGGCTCACTCCAGTGTACAGAAGTTCCTTGACGTGTCAGTAATTATTCATCTGGCAAATAGACGTCACGTTTCTTCAGTTATATTAACTGTTGGTCGGTCTGTCTTCAGACCAGTCGACAAGACATTTCCTAGTGGGCCATTTTAATATTTCGCACTCACGTGGGCTACACATTAGATATCGGAATAGGATTTGTGCTGGGTATATGTGTGTTACGGTGACCGCGGTAGCACAGTGGTTAAGGTGCTGTGCCACAAATCGGAAGGTCGCTGGTTCGATCCCAGCTGGTGTCAGTGGATTTTTCAGTGACATATAATCCTTGATCGCACTATGACCCTGGGGTCGACTCAGCCTCTAACAGAAATGAGTACCAGGAATATTTCCTGGGGGTAAAGGCGGCCGGTGCGTAAAGGCTGACAACCTACCACCATCCTGTGCCGTTGTCACGAAATCTGGGAGCCTTAACTTCCTGGAACCCTCTGGGCCTGTCCAAGCCTGTAATGGGACTGCTTTAACCATTACCTTTATATGCGTGTTACACGTCCGGTCGATCGTAATTATTTTTTTATCTCTGTAATACCAGGTGGAAAGAAGGAACTGTGAACTCTTGGCATTTCACGGTTAGCTGCTGCAGCTCACCGAATGCGCGAAGGTCGAAGGAAGGATTTGGGAAACAACGCTTACTTGCAGGTGTCGGGTTTCTTCTGTACAAGTTCTTGAACTTGAATCGACCTTCCGGTTAGGATAAAGTTGTCCTCTGGTATTTTGTCGCATCTGAAACACGGAGAACTACTTTCAAATGTGCGTTGCTGAGGGCCAGAGATGTACAGGGACTGGAGCCAGGTCTGGCAGTGTGAAACTAACTACCCATTCCTCTGAGGGTTGAGTCTGTCTCGGAGTGAGTTAAGACGCAGTCTAGCCGAGGCAACTTTCAGAAACCATGATCCGAGACCTGCACCTCTGTCTACTTGGCGCTATGGCCTGATTTGAACAGCTTGCACCAAAACGCCTTCAACAAAAAAAAAAAAACGAATGTAGGACTGCCTGTTGCGTGTCACTTCCTAGACAAGACCGACATAAGTTGCTTCTTCATAGCAGTATGTCTGACACTGATTTTATTTCACATTACTTCCAGTTATTGTGCGCTGTTTGCATCATGTGTATTAAATTAACATAAAATTGTAGAAGTGTCGAGTTCGTCGCTTTGGTTCGCTTCGTCTCCGAAAGTATTCCCTTGACCTGTTTTAAAATAGGTACTGGAGAATTACAATTGAATCTTATGTTTATTGGACCGTGCATCATTGTGATAGTTGAAGAATAAAAGACCAACATGATGTCACTTGCTATTTTATTTCACTTCTTATGTGCTAAATATATTTCGGACATTAATATATACATCATGAGGAGCTTGCGACTGTGCTGTTGAATTACCACATTGGTCGTATTATTCTTGGTTCGATGTGTGTTGGAGTTTCGGTGTGTTTAGGTTGGAGTGGTATCCGTGTTGCAGGCTGTTTCGGACATTAATATAGCCATCCGTGTCGCAGGCTTCAGCCTGCTACACGGATACCACTCCAACCCAACCACACCGAAACTCCAACACACATCGAACCAAGAATAATACGACCAATGTGGTAATTCAACAGCACAGTCGCAAGCTCCTGATGATGGCTATATTAATGTCCGAAACATGTTTAGCACATAAGAAGTGAAATAAAATAGCAAGCGACATCAAGTTGGTCTTTTATTCTTCAACAATTACAATTGAAGTTAACTAACGTTCTGTTGTTTGGTCCGCAGCAGTGAAGTAGGTCTGTGCTGTGACTCATAATTCAATTAAAATAAGCTCAAACCAACTTCGTGGAGAAAATTTGGTCTGTTGCTTAGGAAGCTGGCAGTCGAGTTAATCGAAAGTTATTATGATTTTAACGGAACTATAATGTTCATAACCGTGTTCACAGCAGCTCTTCACTGCGTCCTGAGACACACGGTTGCAGTCTGCTGTGTCACATCCTTTTTATTTTAAGGTCGAAATCGTCTACACCGAGGTCGGGCAAGTGGTCGCTTTCCTTGAGGCTTTGCTACTAAAATTTTGCAGGCGATTTTCAACTTCCATGCATGCTGTGTACCCCTGTCATATAATCTTTATTTGTTTGTCACCATATATATATATATATATATATATATATATATATATACATATATAAGGTAAAGTGATCCCTTTACAGGCCCGGTGTGGCCCAGAGGGTGGGTAGAGGTATAGCTCTACTCCCCCATGACCGCGGCACTAGAAGAGGGTGAGTGGTCAGCAGCACGCCCCGGCCGCACTTTACCCCCGGGAAAGACCCGGTACCCGTTTTACAGGAGGCTGGGTGGGCCCCAGGGCCGGTCTGGACGGGCGGAAAATCTCGTCCCCATCGGGTTTTGATCCCGGACCGTCCAGCCCGTAGCTCAGTCGCTATACCAACTGAGCTACCCGCCCCCCAACATATATATATATATATATATATATATATAATATTTGGTTGAATTGTGCCAATTGTGAATACATTCAGTGTGTAATTGTCTCCTTCTTCACTCTCTTAGTTCCAAATGTTTTCACTCTAAATGAATGTCAGCTCTTCTAAAAGAGATGTGCAAATGACAAATTATGGATAATTATATTTAAAAGATTCGACTTTTATCAGGAACATTTTTTACAAATGATTTGTATTTGACTAAATATAGGGTATAAATGAAAAGGTAGTAAAATATATGTAGCAGTTGTTAGCTCTACACCCAGTCCTGCAGATATGCATGTGCGGTAAAAGAATATGAAGTCTGTTAAGGTATACATATTTGTAAAATAACTATGTCTACTTGCAGTCCCATTAGACAGAATGTGGCCACGGCTACTTTAGTAGGAGTTTTATTTCTAACTGTAAAAATATAAATCTCTTGTTGTAAACCTCACAACAACTCGTGTGAAAGACGCCATTAATGTCACGCTCGAGTCCGATACATAAATTTAAGGAAGTCCTTAACGACAAAGACTGGCCTGGAGTCTGTATAATGTAGACTCTCGACTGCTTAAGCTAAATTATCGTCAAATCATTTGACTAAAATGTTTTTCTGATGCCATAGTTGAAAATATACAGCTCGTAAACTGTAGATCGTGTCTACAGCCATCTTTAATTGTACGAGCTTCAGAGAAGGAAATGTCTGTTATGCGTATTGGACCGTGCATCATCTTGATATTTGAATAAAGGTAAACCAACTTGATGACACTTGCTTTTTTATGTCAGTTTACTGCTCAACATGTTTCGGATGTTAATACATCCATCTTCAGGAGCTTGCGACTACTTGGTGCGTTATTGTGTAGGCTGTATTGTGCTGACTTGAGACGTGTTGGTGTTATGTAGCGGGATTGGTTTTTGGTGATGTGATATCCGAGTGCAGCCTACACTCGGATACCACATCACCAACAGACAATCCCGCTACATAACACCAACACGTCTCAAGTCAGCACAATACAGCCTACACAATAACGCACCAAGTAGTCACAAGCTCCTGAGGATGGATGTATTAACATCCGAAACATTATGAGCAGTAAATTGACATAATAAAGCAAGTGTCATCAAGTTGGTCTGCCTTTATTCAAAGGAAATGTCTGTATGATGTTTTAAACACCCTCCAAAGCATTTGCTGTCAGGTGCTGCGACCGCATGCCCCGTGGTGTGGTTAAAGCACAGATTATGATCTGAAATGATGGCAGCAGTTAACAACTGCTGTAGTATCTGAACCGAAGGTTCAGACGTCGCTGATGTCACCCCGTTTAGTCACGATCCTGAACTAGTTTCACCCACCTGTTATCTCCCCATAAGATATTTCCTGCCGATCCCGGCGGTCGCGCTGTCGAAGGAGTAAGTCTGCGGCCGCTCGCTTGCTGGGATTGTGGGTTCGAATCCCGCCGGGGACATGGACGCCAGTCTCTTGTGAGTGTTGTGTGTTGTCAGGTAGAGGTCTCTGCGACAGACCGATCCCTCGTCCAGAGGACTACCGATTGCGTGTGTGTGTCATTGAGTGTGATCAGATGCAACAGTAACTTTCTACACCTACGGTGAGTAGGCAGAAGAGGACAGACCATAAGACTATTTTCTTGCTACCAATTCTAACCTTTCTTGTCGTCTCCTTCTAAGCGGCCGCTTTCACAGGCGTTTCTTCACAGCACGTCGTAATGTGTTTCATGTTTTTCGATCCAATCTTTGGGCCCACCCTGTTGTAGCTATCTCATTTCGCTATCAGTACTACGTATAAATTACTATGATCGTCCTTGTTTCCTGGCTTGTAAAATCACTTTATACCTATTTGCCTTTGCAAAAATATATTAAGAAAGATTCTGCTCCATGGAATTGGTTCTCTACGTAGTTAGTTATTCTGCTACTGAGTCCCTTTTTCAACAGTAAAATTTGTAGTTACGGTAGGTTTGGTACAGAACCAACGAGCTGTTGGTTAAAAGAATAAGACTGTAGGATTTTATCCACTCGCGTGTCACGGAAAGAGGAAAATGGCGAGATTATATATCAGGTATGCTCTTCAACCGAGTGTTGATCCTGTTGCCAAGTAATCACCAAATAATCCCCTTTATGAGGAAATGCAGACAGTTAGGTCATCAGGAGTCATTCTGGATCTGAGCATGTTATTGCTGCATTTTTCTGTGAACAATCCTGTCTGCCTATGCGTCCTGTAGGAGTTCCTGGAATCCGAAACGCAGAGGAGACGTCCTGTTGCCTGCAGTGAACACCCTCAGCATAAAATCATGTGCTTCCCCTTTCCTTCTAACTTTCCTATCGTTCTGTTGAAGCCTTAGCCGAACAAAAGACCTGTAGTAATTATGTCTTCAGAATCAAGGCTACCTACTGACTTCTTTGTTGCCTTTCCCCAACTTATGAACCCCCTCCACCTGTCTTGTTAGTTTAAATTCAGGGTTGGAATTCCACGGTGTATGTCTTGTGATAAATTTGCTCCCCCTGTCCCAACGCGAGACTTGCGGTGCGCTGTTTAACCGTCAGAAGATCTTTATCATAAGCGAGGAGTTCCAAGAAGATTCAGAGACCGCTTTCCCCTTGCATAGACCTCTGATCCAATGTTTGCATTACTGCAGTTGTTTGTTTCATTTTTGATATCAACTTATTGCTTATGCACATACTTCATATATTGTACGATGTAATTGTCGGATGTATAGTGTACTGTCGATTATCCGGGGTAATTGTGGGGAGGTGGGTGCATGGATAATTAAGAAACACAGATAATCTAAGTTATATACCATATTGAACCACGAACAAAAAAATAAGAGTGTAGTTTACTTTATGTATGTATATATACATACATACATACATAAAGGTAAAGTGATCCCGTTACAGGCCCGGTGTGGCCCAGAGGGTGGGTAGAGGTATAGCTCTACTCTTCCATGACCGCGGCACTAGAAGGGGGTGAGTGGTCAGCAGCACGTTCCGGCCGCACTTTACCGCCGGGAAAGAACCGGTATCCATTTTAGTGGAGGCTGGTTGGGCCCCAGGGCCAGTCTGGACGGGCGGAAAATCTCGTGCCCACCGGGATTCGATCCCGGACCGTCCAGCCCGTAGTCAGTCGCTATACCGTCTGAGCTACCCGGCCCACACATACGTGTGTGTGTGTGTGTGTGTATATATATATATATATATATATATATATATATAAAATACATACACGGCTTACACTTAATGATTCCATGATTTTTGTTTTGAGGATTTTGTTTCAACACTCGCCCCTAAAACACATCGTTTTTCACCCTCGTCATTAGTCATTAGCAACTTAAGATAGTGCACGGATAATCACGAGGACACTCTAATTTCAACGATTCGCATCTCCGCTGTTTTTGCCCTGTTATTTTATATTCCCCAAAAAGTGTACCGTACCAAAAGTCCTGTGTAGTTAGAAATGTGATGTGTATGGTTTTAATGAACACACTGTACCCATTACATCACAATTCTAACTGGATTGGGGTGGATTCATATATAAGAATTCAAGAAATACAGCAGATGTTCGTACACAAAAGCATATGTAGGCCGATATGTGTATATACATATATTGTGCTGTGTTATTGTATATGCATGAATTATGTTAATGGAACACACATTTTGCCATGGGTGGTTTTTCTAGCACTTGGTTCTCCCTGCTAATGGCTCAGATGAACCGCATCGTACAGGAGAAAATATTGTGTAATAATAGAACACACAGATTGACTTCAAATGCGTCTCATTGGACTTAAATAAGCAAAAGAGAACCAAACATATAATAGACCTACGTACTGGTGTTCAGCCTATAGTAATAGGTCTTTGTAAAATATGCAACATCTGTTGTAGCCATTTTCTTTTGGAAATGTGAAGTTTTCTGTTTAATTGTAGTAACTGACATAGCATATTATGTCGGGATTGTCACATATCATAAACATAAATAGAGATTTTGTATGTTTGTAATTGTTATGTTTAAAATTTCAAAATATTACAAGCGTTTGAGTGATCTAAATCTGTAAAATCAATTTTAGATTACGGAGTTTATGAATCTTAGAACTGTATTTCATATATTTTTCTTTTCTTCTCTATCTTAGTCTTGAACTCTTTTCACCTATTCCTTGTAGGTGTATAGGTTACTGTTGCACCTGATCACGGTTAATGACACATACACTCGTTAGGACTTCTCTGGACGAGGGATCGGTCCGTCGCAGAGACCTCTACCTGACAACACGCAACAGACAGAAATCCATTCCACCTGCGGGATTCGAACCCCCCAATCCCAACAAGCGAGCGACCGCAGACCCACACCTTAGCCCGCGCAGCCACCGGGATTGGCTTCGTGTATGAAGTTTTGTAATTCCCTATTTCCTTCCTCCTACACGCTGTAGACTGTTAGCGGGCGCGGTCACTTGTGGCTGTGTTCCGCGTTCGAAACGTTTGAGTGCGGGCGAAGGCGCACTGGATGGTCCGTAATTGTCGTGAAATTTGCGCTCGTCTTCCATATTTGTATAGGCAGATTGTGGACACCCCTGCGCAGGTTGTGCTGGAGATGTATGTGATTCGCCGAATTGTGGAAGTGTCACTCCATTGTATGGTTTTGCAGAAGCAGCTGCAAGTTGTGACTGCAGAAGACCAGCGAGGTATGAAATTGGATGAACGTCTGCCATTGCAGTAAATTCACAGATGTAACCTGCTACTCTGAACTGTGTAGATTTTCCTCTAAACTCTTAAACTTACGTTGTTTGTCTGAGGACACGGTGATGGGAATGTTAACGAAGGAGTTTCTGTTTCGTGGGCCGAGTACCTTTATATTACTTAATTCCAAGACGACTTGCTGGGCGAGGTAAGTAGCTGGAATTGGAGCAATGCAAAGTGCGTGCACATGTTAGTGGGGAGGCCTGAGGAGGGGGGAGGGGGGTGCACCACCTCTAGGCATAATGGTAGGGCAATATGGAAACGGATCTTCAAAAATAGTATATGCCCAAGTGGACTGGATTGATTTGGCGCAGGGCAGGTACCAGGGTTGTACACCTTTGAGTTTCGTAAAAGATGTGAAGTGTCTGTAAGTGAAGCGTGTTTATTTAACAGCGCTGTCAGTTGCTAAGGTTTTGTAGCGTCAATGGAAAATGAAGGATTTGCGAGTGTCGAGTATGGGTAGAATGATACTGACTGAGAAACAGATTTATTACAAATTTGATGTCATTCATACTGCGCACGTGCTTACAATCAATATGTCATCCAACAAATGTACTCCATTATACACCATTTATGACATATATCAACTCCAACACGTTTCGGCACCGAATTGCTATCCTCAGGGAGTCATTATAACAAAGGTTTATAAGCCAACATGCCAATATATGCATTTTAGAATTGTAAGATTTTAATCATTCTTGTAAGGACGAGCGGAACATATATTGGCGTGTTGGCTAATGCACCTTTGTTATAATGACTCCCTGTATCAATGTTTGCATTTGGTGGATGATACATTGACCGGTCTACTGCAAATGAGGGGACTGCGGTAGCATAGTGGTTAAGGTGCTGCGCTACAAATCGGAAGGTCGCTGGTTCGATTCCAGGTGGTGTCATTGGAATTTTTCATTGACGTAATCCTTCCGCTCGCACTATGGCCCTGGGGTCGACTCAGCCTCTAATAGAAATGAGTTCCAGGAGTATTTCCTGGGGGTAAAAATAGCCGGTGCGTAAGGCTGACAACCTTTCCACCATTCTGGATCATTGTCACGTAATCTGGGAACCTTAACTTCCTGGAACCCTCTGGGAACCTCGGCCCTATAATGGGACTGATTTACCTTTACCTACTGCAAATGAAAGCAGGGCCTCCACTATCAGATGCCGGCAACTTTAGGCCACAGCTTTGACACGACCAGGCATTGTCCTCGTCAGCCTATCGGCTGCTCAACAAGAAGTTGGTTTTGGAGTTGGTCTTCGTATGAAATTTTGCAGGTCGTGTGTAGGTAGTTTGTTTCCGAAAGGGTGTAGAATAATGCATAAACCCGACAGCAGTTTGAAGCTGATTGTGTTATCTGAAGAGCTGAAATAGGCAGTCTCGTCTGTTGCCGAAGTACAACACCGACTCGTTATAAATCATTGGCGCTACCTCTTGAAAGCCACTGCAAACGCCTGAATGCTTATCTCGTTCCATTTCGCACCAGACACGGTATTTCTTATCGTCTGTCGCGTAGCGTGAAGCAATTTCATTTGCGCACTGATGTCTCTACGCCTATGACATCTGGTTTCCGTATAAGGTGTGCAAATTCTTGGGCAGTCGAGTAACTGTGGGCTTCACAAACGGAACCCTGGAGTGAATTAATGATGCATGTCATTGCGTTGTTTGAATTACTTAAAAGAGAAACCCCTGCGGCTGCCAAGCTGTAGGGTTTAGTCTGCTTTGTATCGAATGCGAAGTGACGAGATTTGCTTTCTGGTTTATTTCACAACGTGTTTGTCAGTTGCTCTGATAAATATAAATTGAATGGCTAGACCTGCAGTACTGTAGACTGTTGGCATCCTCATTTCCTGACGATGTGTGTATCAGCAGCCAGACAGTATTACGCGTTGCCCATTGTGAGTGTGATGTAAAACAGTTCTACTGATTCATAGAATTGTACGCTTTGCGTGGTTATTCTTTTAAAAGCTGCCTGAATGAGGAGTTAAACCAGGAGTTTTACCGCCGTTTTCACATAATCGAGTCTACAATTTTTACGTCGTGTTTTTGCAGATACTCCGATTTACGCCTGGATCTGTGCTCCAAAATAATACGCGTGTTTTAAATTGAGCCATCCCCGTTGTGTGTATATAAACAATAGGTGTGGGTATCAGTCAATAACACAACAATTGTTGTGTTATTGACTGATACCCACACCTATTGTTTAATACGCGTATCTTTTCTTGGGGTCTTCGGGCGAAACGTTTTACGCATTTCCCTGCTACTAGTGTGTGCTGTCTAAATCGTCTTTGATTTATTTATGATATAATGCCCGCCAGTGAGTATCGCATTTCTTTCCCGAGGGTAAAACGGCCGGGGCGTGGTGTTGACCACACCCTCCCCCCACCTAGCGCCCAGGTTAAAGGAAGAGTAGAGCTGTACGTCTACTTCCCGTCTGGGCCTTCCTGGCGTGTTATAGGGTGAAAAAAAATGATGTCCATCATAATATATCTGCAGTTGTAGCACCAAAACAAACGTTTCTGCAGGTGGTAACAAGACACTGTGCCACCAGGTACAGTACATATAACTTAACCTTTTGACGCCTAATGTCAACTATAGTGGTCGTACCGCACCGCTAACCTCTAAAGTTGCATTTTATATATTTATTCAACAAATATAGGTACTGAATATTTTAAACACGGTATATA
>Ga0131853_10023580_pt1 | contig 11108 bp, 3 predicted proteins | sample TergutLab28metaG_FD_92764 | JGI IMG/M metagenome (GOLD analysis project Ga0131853, IMG submission 92764) | Labiotermes labralis P1 segment gut microbial communities from Petit-Saut dam, French Guiana - Lab288 P1 (version 2) (version 2) | ecosystem: Host-associated > Arthropoda: Insects >...
ATAAAATGTGAATAATACAGGAACCAAATACGTTAGAATTATGAAACAAACTGCATTTTGAAGAGAAAAAACGGATAGTATACACCATGTTTAAAATATTCAGTACCTATATTTGTTGAATAAGTATATAAACTGCAACTTTAGAGGTTAGCGGTGCGGTACGACCTCTATAGGGGTCGTTAGGCGTCAAACAGTTAATGCTCAACATGTTTTGGATGTATTAACATCTAAAACATGTTGAGTATTAAATAATGAAATAAGAAAGCAAGTGACATCAAGTTGGTCTCTCTTTATTCAACTATCAAGATGATGCACGGTCCAATAAACATAATAACTCTTACTCTTACAAATCTAGTGTTTACGCGAGCCATTTTTATTCCCGCCAATATAACCCAATTTTATCGCCTTTTAATTTCGTGCATTTTTACCATGAATGTGCGAAAGAGAACTGAAAATTTGTACTTTCGGACTACACAAATCTTATAGTGTGGAGAAGGACCTGACCAGTAGAATTAGAACAGAAATGGACGACAGTTGGTAGCACTGCAATGCTGCTGACGGAGTACTGTGAAACTCCCGTGAATTCTTTCGAATGTTTTGGGTCTCTGTACGCACTTTTCGCATTCCACCTTTCAATAAAATCAGTGTTGCAATTCTTTTCATTTCCTTCATTTGCTATAAATTGTATACCATTGTGTATTTGTATTATTGTAAAAACTCGCTTATAATAGCCGGGCTTCAAATGTTAAAATCCACTGAGATTATGAATGGCGATTTAGGAATTGTTGAACAGAAAACGGTCTTTCCACCTTTACTGAGAAGTCTCTATATTAAGAAGAATGTGTAAATATCTACAAGACACCCCAATAGAAATTCAACCCCGAAGCCTCCAAGTGCGACCTATATATTGATATGCCTGAAGCTTGTGCGAGTTTTGAGCTCAACAAAGTTGGCTCGGAATATAAGACGGCAGACTGGACCAGCATTTAAAACATTGGTTCTAACTCTGTCATTAGAATTTGCATATGTTTCTTGGATCGATATAATAAAAGTATAATACCTATAAATGATTGGATTTTTGCCCTCAAATTAAATGAAAATTTATATTTCAAATAATGATTATGTAACTGTGACTCGTACACTACCCCTGAATTAGCACTCAGCTTTCCTCAAAACCTCACTTCCTGAAGTTACGGTTTAATTACTGTCGGGAGGTTTGAAAGTCTTGTGGTGTACAGCAAGTCTTATCTCCCCCGAGTTAGTTCGTCTTTCACTTGCTCAATGAAGGGTTGGCTGGGCGGGAATAACGAAGTCCCCTACACGATGACGTCATCTGCCTGATATCCGGGTTGAGCTACTATATTGTACTATGCCTACTACGCCGGTTTATACTAGAGCGCGTGGTAGTAAGTCCGTCCTTAACGAGATCTGAGTCGAAATATCACGAGCCCCCTTCGCTGATTTAAGGCAGTCAACTAAATGGCCGTCGTAGTCTGATAAATATTTACAACTTATTTAACGCTGAATTCCTTTTACGACACTACCATTCCTCAACGTATTCTTACTTGTGTTCTTTACAATTATTGATTGAAAACTAAAAGAACGAATTTAATGATTCATGTATGTCACATGTCCCTGTTTAATTCTGTGTTTGATACAAAACGGTATATCTCAGAGGGTCTAGTGTCTAATCTACATGTTGGGAGACCGCAATAGTGGGACTTTATTCCTAGCAGGCTTAGAGACTTTACTTTTCTCCAGAGAATCCACTTCGGCTTCATATCTCGCCCAACCCGGTATAGAATGGCTATCGGGCTTCTTTCACAGAGGCAAAGTGACCGGGCTACAAAGCTGACCACTCGCCTCCAAATCTTTAAGAATGCGTAACGATGCATGTCCTTTCCTCCATGTGTGACTGTGGAATGTTTTGTGATTAGTATAGAGACAGACTGATTTACACTTACATGAAGTGTAATTTGTAACATTATTTAAGAGAGAAGTTTGAATAGATATCACTAATACAACTAACACTGCACAAGAAATGTAAGTTTCATGCGTAGAGCTTAATCGCTTAATTAAGCATAATTTTCGTGGAGAAACTAATAAGTACTTATAGAGCCCAAAATCTTCCTATCGATTATGAAACACAGAGGCTCATGACTGCTTTAAAAGGAGCCCGACACTGGGGCACGACTTGAGCCAAATGATCTAGAGGATAAAGGCTAACCCGTCACAGTTTTCAGTAATTAGGACAAGGGTGTTTCATCCCTTCAAGTTTTACGAACATAATCCTTTAGGTATTTCTCATCTCTAACACATTTCTGTATGTCTCATTTCTTTAAATTTCCTTCATTATACCGCCTTAATGTGGCCCGGTAGGTCAGTCGGTATAGCGACTAACTACGGGCTGGACTGTCCGGGATCGAATCCCAGTGGGGACGAGAATTTCCGCTCGTCCAAACCAGCCCTAGGGTCCACCCAGCCTCTTGTAAAATGGGTACCGGTTATTTCCCGGGGTAAAGTGCGGCCGGGACGTGCTGCTGACCACTCACCACCCTTCTAGTGCCGCGGTCATGGAAGAGTAGAGCTATCCCTCTACCCACCCTCTGGGCCACACCGGGCCTGTAATGGGATCACTTTGCCTTTAAATTTTTATACCGCCTTTAATATTACCTGAAAGCATGATCTCAATGTACAAAGTTCCCTAACATTCTATGTTTCCGCCTGTCTTATGTCAGGGCTCACACACGGATGTTCCAAATACATATTCTTCTTTCGGAATGGGAAAGTAAGTTCCACACTCGTGCGATTGGATGCTTACCTACTTGCATTCCTTTTCCTTCTAGCGTTTACTCATTCTTCCTTTTCACGACAGAAGTGACAGTTGTTCTGAGAGTGATGTTAAGCTTTCTTTCACCGCAGAACTGAAAATTTTTTGATAGTGGTACTGAGCCCTTTCACTATAGAGCCGTCACACTTTTAAGAGTTGTGCTGAATTGTCTTTTCTTCACTGTAGGGCTGGCAGTTGTATTAAAAGTAATGCTGTTTTGTTTAGTGTCCACTGCAGAGCTGTGGCTGATTAGTTTAGTGTCCACTGCAGAGCTGTGGCTGTTTCAAAGTGATGTTGTGTTCAGTTTTTAATGTAGAGCTGCAGCTGTTTTAAGAGCGGTGCTGATTTTTTTTTAGTGTAGAGCTGGAAGTTTTTAAAGAGTGGTATTGGAACTGGAAGTTTTTTAAGAGTGGTAGTGAGATTTTCCACTGGAGAGCTGCAGGTGTTTTAAAAGTGGTGCCGATTTGTTTTGTTCTCAATGTAGAGCTGGAAATTTTTTGAGTGGTATTGAGATTTTCCGCTGCAGCGCTGCAGGTGTTTTAAGAGTGATGATGTATTATTTTTTTCACTGCAGAGCTGGCAGTTATTGTAAATTGCTGTGTTAATTTTTTATATTTTCACTGTAGAACTGGCAGATTTTTTTTTTAAACAGTGGTGTTAAGACATGATGTTTTCACTACAGAATTGAGGGTTATTTTAAGAGTAGTGCTGGGCTATCGTGTTTACACTGCAGAGCTGGCAGTGTTTTTAAGAAATATTTTCATTTGTGAGATTTAAACTGTACAACAAACCTTTGCTTTAAGTGTGGTACTGAGTAGCAATGTTTTGACTGTAGAGTTGGCAGGACTGCTGTTTTCATAAGTTTTGCTTCGCTTGTACCGGTGCGTTGAGCTGCACAACACGCACAGTCCTCCGGGAGAAGACAAAAGTTCACATTATTTCGTCGCGTTTTACGAGTACTCGGGGCTATGAATCGAAGACTATTAAAAGTTTCTACTCTCTCATCTCACCCCCTTTCGAATGCACACAATGAAGTATCAGAGGTAGCAAGCAGAGAACTACTATCGCTTCAAACCCTCAATCTCCTGTCCAACCATTCAACTGTGCAGTGCCTATGGTATATCGAAAGTAAGTGGCACATGAGAGAATTCTCTATGGCCGATTTCACTTGGAAAATGGCAGTCGCAAATATATTACGCAGTAAATCGGAGTGACTGCTCAGGAGCGGTTGAATACAATAGATCTGTGGCTGTTTGGGAACAAGTTTATGACCAATGGGAGACATTTTGTTGAGAGGAAAGAAACAACCTCCATACTGGCAACTTTAACTTTGAAGAAAAATGTACAGAAATTGTAATAAGTTTTAGTAACTGTAGTGGCTTCTATAAAGTAGTTAAAGTGACATACAAAGGAAAACTTCAGGGATATTTATTAAATTTGTAAGGATAGAAATAAGTTTGTCCTTTTTATTTTACCCAGAATGTTGAAGTATTGCAGGCAAACCTGCAATAACATTTATACGTTATCCCAACGACAGTTAATTGTTCAAGGCTATGTTGACAAACATGTAGGAAGTTCTCTTGTTTAGCTTATAGCATGTCGCAATATTCTTTGACCAAGTAGGGTCAAGTAATGAGATGAAGACTGAAAAGAAGTGTATGTGTGCATTTCCACTAGTAATGGCCTTGGGGTTATATTGACATCAGATTCTGGACACATTCACTGTCATAGACATGGACTCGAATTGTCTTTAAACAAAGAGGAAATTTTAAGACAATTTAGTAACTACCGATCTGTACTGTGTACTCTACACATGGGCGAACGCGGTGGCACAGTGGTTAAGGTGCTGTGTTACAAATCGGAAGGTCGCTGGCTCGATCCCAGCTGGTGTCATTGGAATTTTTCATTGACGTAATCCTTCCGATCGCACTATGGCACTGGGGTCGACTCAGCCTCTAACAGAAACGAATACCAGGAGCACTTTCTGGGAGTAAAGGTGGCCGGTGCGTAAGGCTGCCAACCTTACCACCATCCTGTGCCGTTGCCATGAAATCTGGGAACCTTAACTTCCTGGAACCCTCTGGGCCACTCCAGGCCTGTAACGGACCTGCTTTACCTTTATTCTATATATGTCAATCTTGAACCCAAGTACAGAGGTAATCATAAAACATTTTTTCACTAAAATGTTGTCGTTACAACCTGTACTCTCCCATAGTTAAGGCTAAAGTACCTAAAACAAAAGACAATAAACTAAAAGTCTCTTAGCATAATAGCACTGCAATTCTTTATTATACATTTCTCTTCTCTTTTCTACACTTCTAATCCTCTACTTCTGAGTCTCGAGACTTTTTTGTGTATATTCGTTCTTTGTCTGTGTTTCTCCTGACTTTATCTTTCCTTTCAGCTTCTGAATAACCCTTTGTCTTCAATTTTAGGAGGCAACTTGCTGAAATGGGACATAATTACGGTGTCTGTAGGTCTGAAACAGAAAATGGCTGGAGACTTTCTTTCAGTTTAAGAACGCTCAAAAAATGGCACACGACACATTTCCGGGTGACTAAATCCTGTCAACGAAATATTCAAATAATTTTATCTCCATTAAAATTCTCTGCGAAGAGATATAAAATGACAAAGCCTTTAATCTCCTGCAAACTGCGTTCTTGAATCGTATTATTAAGAGAATATAAAAACTTGAAGCCAGTTTATACCCATCTTTGCTACTTATGAGTCTTCCTTCGCGAATTATTGTGCACATGGCTGTACTTGCTTAGCTTCATGTCTGTATACAGCTCAGTGGAAAGAAGTTTTTGTGAAAATTTGCTTCGTAATTTTGTTATTGGGAGGAATGAACAAATTGAATTTATTCGACGCTAAATGACGTGATTTAATTGTGTGAAAGTTTGTGTTCTTCCCATTATTGAGTTTGAAGTAAGTGCATTTTCTTGAAACAAAATAATCTTGATAAGCCAATAGCCGCACAGTTAGACAGCAAGTGCCTTCCATTCCACCCAGATACTCATTTTCCTGTTTCCAAGAACCCGCAACTGATTTCCTCTCCTAAGTCAGAATAATGTATTTCACTTCACCTTGAATGTGTTGTATTTAGTTAAATACTTTGCTCCTATATTGCTCCGTATTTAGGTAGTGCCATTTTCCCTTCAGAATTTCCACCTTGATTTTTTGTGCATTTTGCCTTCTTGTTTTGCGCTGTATGAAATAGTATCATCTTCGACATTATACTTCTTGAAGAATAAGAGACCAACTTGATGTCACTAGTTATTAAGTTTTATTTCATTTCTTCTATGCTCAACATGTTTCGGACATTAATACATCCATCATCTGAAGTTGTGTTTCAGCCTGCTACACGGATACCACCCGAACCCAGCCACACCGAAACTCCAACACACATCGAAACAAGAACACACGACCAATGTGGTGATAAAATAGAAAAGTCGCAGGCTTCTGATGATGGATGTATTAATGTCCGAAACATGTTGAACATAGAAAAAGTGAAATGAAACTTAATAACTAGTGACATCAAGTTGGTCTCTGGTCTGGGTCACATTTCAATTTTATTTTAAAAAATATGGTTACATTTATATATATTGTCTTTGTTAGAACCTTCACTTTTTGGGGGCAAGAAACAGACGATTTTAATACTGAATGGGTGTATTCATATTACAGCCTGTAGAATTACATTAAACACTATTTGCAGTACCGAGTTTCTCAGAGCGTTCATGCAAATGGTACAATTTTTTGGGAGATACGGCGCCTAACACACTGGTAAATAGTCACATCATGCACCAAAATTCTGTTTCACAGGATATATTGCCCTTGTGTTTTGAGGACACAAAATTATCCATGCTTTGCAATTAAAACCCTGCGTCTATAGTACATTACACGCACTCTGCATTATATTGAAACCTTCTAAAATCCGTCATGTTACACAATTCCGTATTTTGCTTTGCCGCCAACATATTATATTTAAACACATTTCTACACTTCTATATATCCACATGACCTGTTCCGGTAACGTCTCTTGATGTATTGCCTACCGTCTAAACAAGTCCTGCAATTAGGCGTTTTCATTAAGTTTCATATACAAAGCTTTTTTACAAAACTCGTACATCCCAGATCGTGTTACGTATCACATCTACCTCAAGCCCTAGAGGGTGAAAAGACGCAATATTTTGTTTTCAGTTCTAATACCTGATGTTTGAGCAGATATTTTCAACTCATTTAAGATACGATTGGAAGGTTTCTGCCAGCATCACATTGCGTCACTTCGGTATTGCTTATTAAGTATGTAGGCACATTGAACAGAATGTGTATTTACGTAAGTTGTGGACCTATGACAATATTAGTTTTAAAAAATACGTACCAATGTGTGTAATATAGTCTGTAATGAGGGCCAGACTATAAAGAAACAACCAGCGGATCTTTCTTTAAGGTTACAAGGGTTTTACTGAGTTTGATTTAAAATGCACTGTTAGCCGTAATGTTGCACTTCACTGATGTAGAACGTGCGGAATAAACCCGTGTAGGAAGAAAGTCGTATTAAAATTTGAGTCGCAAAAATGCACAAAGGGAACCAGAGAAGTTCGTAAAAATAAAAATAACAGAAGTGTTCTGAAACAACTAATAGAAACTGGCAAAGTTTTTCACCTACCATTCCAGGAAGTTAGATATTTATTTAGTTTGGTTGTCTAAGAAGTTTTGCTTCAAGTCTGCTTCACGGAAGGAAACGGTAATTATTTAATCATTCCGTACAGTGCACAATGGAAGGCAGAATATCTCACTCGTTGTAGAGGCTACGGTACGGGCTGGATGACAAGAGATATCGTCATTCGATTCTTGGCTGTGGTAGGAGATTTTTCTCTCGTCCAAAACACCCAGGTCTGTCCTAATTTAGTTTATAACAGGGTTCTTTTCCCGGGCGGGGATCTGCCCACTTACCTCAATCTAGTGCCAACGTTATGCCTTCTTGTTGCGGTGCTGGAATAAACACAAGGGAAGACTTGTGTATATCGGAACATATTATCATTACCTTTAACTGCACACTTCGAGTACATTTCTTTACTGTCTTTAACAATAATTTACTGCGAAAGTAAGAGAAAGAATAAAATAAGTGACTTGAAAATAGAGAGAGCTCTCAAACACAAAGGTAACAAATTTGACAATCGTCTGCCTTTTATTAGGAAGTCACAGTGGTGGCATAGCCTAATATGGTGTCTATTTACCACGTACTATTGAACGAATAAATTCAAATAACTGGAGGTAATTAGATTTTCACCCTGGAATAGGAAAATAATTCCAGTTCGGTTTTTGCTTATCAAACTTGAAATTGACCAGTGATGGATAAAAGCATTCTGGAGTGCAGGTCTTACAGTAATAGAGAATAAAAGGAAGGAATGGTGCGGGACGTTAGAGGATGGTTAGAGGGAAAGAAGAGAACACGGGAAAGGAATAGAGTGGAATAGAATAGGGTGAAAAATGGATGTGACACTACGAAGCCTATATCCAGACCTGGATACAAGAATTCTGGTTTGCTGACTCAACAGAATTCAGGACCAAATTCTATCTATCACTTTCGCGTTTCTTTCCTTTATCATTCGTTTTTCCCTACCGTATCTTCTCTCCTTCTTTTCCACTACCTTTCACCCGACATTTTTTTTCTCGTGCTCCTATTGCAGAATTGTATAACGCAGTTAAATGTCACTGGTTCATAGTGCATGGTGAACTGCTCCGAGTAGTTATTATATATAATTATAATAGTCATGTACGTTACGGTATAGACTGAATTTGGTAACAGTGTGTACCGTACAGAACACAATTTGTAATTGAATAAAGAGAGACCAACTTGATGTCACTTGCTTTATTATTTCATTATTTACTGCTCAAAATGTTTCGGATGTTAATACATCCATCCTCAGGAGCCTACGACTTATTTGATGAGTTATTTCATGGGTTGTATTGCTCTGGTTCGATGTGTGTTGGTGTTACGTTGTGGTTTGGCTGGGGTGGTGTGGTATCTGTATGCAGGCTTCAGCCAAACCACAACGTAACACCAACACACATCGAACCAGAGCAATACAACCCATGAAATAACTCATCAAATAAGTCGCAGGCTCCTGAAGATGGATGTATTAACATCCGAAACATGTTGAGCAGTAAATAATGATATAATAAAGCAAGTGACATCAAGTTGGTCTCTCTTTATTCAACTATCAAGAAGATGCACGGTCCAATAAACATAAGATCCACAATTTGTAATAGTAACTAACAGTAATAAATAGAATTTAAAAAAGCAGAATTTTTTTATTTCGGAGCTTTTGTTCTTAGTTTTACAGCGTCGCCGACACATTGCTTTAAAAAGCTAACCGATTTTCATGAAACTCGGAATGAGTACAAAAATAAAGAAAGAATGGGGTCGTGACATTTTAAGAAATAACCAATACTGAAGAATAAAAGCCAACTAGATGCCACTTATTATTTTATTATACTTCTTATAAGCTCAACATGTTTCGGGCACTACTATGCCCATCATCAGGAACTCGCGACTTTGCTGTAGGTTGGAGTTTAGGTGCGGTTAGGCTAGAGTAGTTACAAATGTGGTAATCAACATTATAGTCGCGAGCTCCTGATGATGGGCATAGCAGTGCCCGAAACATGTTGGACCTCTAAGAAGTACAATAAAGTAATAAGTGACATCTAGTTGGTTTTTATTCTTCAGTTATCACAATGATGCACGGTACAACAAGCATCAAATAACCAATATATTTCGCAAATGAATTTAACATATTTTCTGAGTATTCGAAATTTTCCTAGTTTCCGTTACGTTCACTAAAACATAATTCCATATTGTAACATAATAGTAAGTCTTGCCAATGTATTTATTCGAAATGAAAGATTTTATCCACTATGTAAACAGCAACTGTTCTAGCGTTTGCAAGTACTTTTATACGATATTTCGCAGAATTCTCACAAGAGTACGTTCTGTTCTGTAAATCCTACCAATTTGCTTGCTCGTCAAGTGTTCCATTTTATACTTCCAGGATACAGTTCACCGTCGACTCTCATTTTTTCCCACCCTTCGTTGAATCCATTAAATTCTATTCAAAACGATTACATTTCTACGTCTCTATCTACACAAGATACTGTTGTCCCTGATATTATTACGTAAGGGCACACAGATGTGTGCGGAAGTTTTACTGAAAACGTATTTGACAGCATAAAACTGGAGGTTAGTAACGGCCACTGACGGAGATTATGGCCGTATACCCTTCACCATAAAGTCTCCTGCAACATCTGTCAGACTACTTACGGATTATGTTCCCAAAGTTGCTACCAGCTTGACGTTAGTAAAACTTGAATGGTGCGTTATTGTTATCTCCATAGAAGCTTCCTTTAACGACCCTAATTAAAAATTAACAATATAAAATTTTCGATAGCTCCTGGAGGAATAATCTATTCCCTTTAATTATTTTAGACCTTGAAGCCATGCTTTACTTAGCATTTACATATAATTCGTTGTCGTACTCTCGAAAAGTATTGTTGTGTATAAGAAATGTTTTAACAATAAACATTTTAAGACAAAACTGTCTAATTGCTTTTAAATAATATTCAATTATGATTTTATAATAGAAAACAGATAGTAATTAATATAGATATGGAAGAAAAGAGCAAAAGTTATTGATATTGATGTGATTCATCCCCGTTGTGTTTACAACGAATTCAAAATGCAAGTTTTTTAAAAACAACACATCTTTATTCTCTGTAGAATCAGCTGCATGTTTCGGAACCAGTTTTGTACCAATCGTAAAGCCGAACCCAAGGATACAAAAAGAACGAAATAATACAGTTGCAACACCGGTGCGCGATGTGACTGTACTTATTTCCTTCTTTTTTATGTTCTTTGGATCGGCCTGGTGATGGCTACAAAACACTTGCAGAAATGTGTATTTGAGTTTCAAATAGTAAAATTGTGTTTTGACTGAAAAATCTAAATTTTTAATTTTAATTAATTGGTTTGCTGCTATAATTGTTACTTATGTGCTTTGCTTTAAAACAATGAAATATATGGTCTAACTCAATATGTATAAATCTTAACAGTTTTCAATTAATTTTATATAAATTCTTCAATTTATAATTTTTTTTGGATCATCTGAAATCCATTTCCTTTTTCCGTAGTTGTTTTCAAATACAATAATACTTTCTGCAGATAGATAGATAGATAGATAGATAGATAGATAGATAGATAGATAGATAGATAGATAGA
>Ga0131853_10023581_pt1 | contig 11107 bp, 6 predicted proteins | sample TergutLab28metaG_FD_92764 | JGI IMG/M metagenome (GOLD analysis project Ga0131853, IMG submission 92764) | Labiotermes labralis P1 segment gut microbial communities from Petit-Saut dam, French Guiana - Lab288 P1 (version 2) (version 2) | ecosystem: Host-associated > Arthropoda: Insects >...
ATCTCCCAAACCGTAGAATCGATTCGCGCCGAAATGATTAGATTGGCTGAGACACTACCCGAATTTCCTGTTGTTATGGACATGTACGGGGTTGGCGCTTCATTGGGACCACAGATTATGGCTTACACGATGCCGTCTATAGCTTCCTTAACAAGAAACGCTCCAAAGGTAAACCTCATTACGTCTACATGAACGCAGGCTGCAATAAGTTCTTGCGGGTTTATTATGGTCGTGTCAAAGAGTATCTTGGCGCTTTGGATGAATAGTTTTTTCCTTCGGCGTGCCTTTTGTCTTTATTCGCTATAATTTAGCCGTGGTTGCTTTGATTTTTCTCAGCGGCTTTTTTTGTGCACGCTTTTTAATTTATATCCTTACCGCAAATTCCCTGCAAATTTTAGCTTGACTTTTTATTTGCAGGCTTTTCTGAACATAGTGTAACTTTTTAAAGAGCAAAACACAAGTATAGAAGGAGTTAAAATCACCAGTGAAACATGTCAAAATGTGTAATCATTGGTACAGATTGACTTATTTTGGTATTCAATGTAAAAAATTATCATCTTGTCGAATAATAAGAAATAATGTATAATCAATATAAGAATACTTTGTGCGGCGCATAGAGACTATAGCCGACTCGGAAAGGGGTTGACTTCAACAAAGCCATTTGATATTTCTAACTACGCAACAAGAAGAGTTCATACTCTTTTTGAGTTACTAATGATTAATCCCTAAAGATGTTATGATTATGGCTTATAGCTATAATTATAACATCTTTTATTGGGCATATTATAGTTGTGAACAGTAGAAAGGCTATATCCGATGAACGCACATAATGTTTTAAAATTGATTGTGGTAATTAATAGGAGGTTAGTAATTTGAAAGTAAGTAATTACGGAAGAATTAAGTGTAAAATAGCTGTTTTTGTAGCTATGCTTATGTTCTTTTCATCATTTAATTATCAGAGCATTGCGGCAGCAAGTAATATACAAAGCCCTAGCGCTATACTTAATTCTACAGAAACTATGTACGATGAAGAGTATGAATATGAGTATGAGTTGCCGGAAAATGACGAAACATATGAAGAAGAGGAAGAAGAATTACAGAAGTTAGAAGCAGGCGTAATAGCAACACCTTTCGATACATCTATCGATGTGTATGAATGGCAAGATATGGTGGATGCGATGCTAGCCGCTGTTTTTGGCGATGAAATAGAATTTGTGTTGAGAAACGATATTACTGATGCCGGTACTGTTATTGTTATTCCTAGCGAAGTAGCCGTAACCTTACGCAGCTATGAGAACAATACGTTTGCCATCTATCAACATACTATCGGTCAGCGCCACTTTAGCGTATCGGGCGGTACATTGAACTTGCACAATGTTCGCTTAACAAGAGACTTATCAGTTGTTTCCTCTGCATCCATCGGCGGCGGCGTTAATGTTCTCAGCGGCGGCGGATATTTGTACATGTTTGATGGCAGCGAGATAAGTTATAGTAGAAACTCTGGCGTAGCCGTAGGTGCTGACTCTACCTTTAACATGGAAGGCGGCACAATAAGAGACAATACAGCCGTGGAAGGCGGCGGTTTAACCTTAAGTGATGCAACATTCAACATGACAGGCGGCACAATAAGAGACAACGTTGCTATTGGCAGCTCTGGCGGCGGTTGGGGCGGCGGTATTAACGCTACTGGCGGTACCATTTACATGTCGGATGGCCTAATATACGGCAACGAATCACTTCATACCAGTGTAGCTACCCATAGCGGGGGTATATCAATACAAAGTGGTACAATTTTTGATATGACAGGCGGCACAATAGAAAACAACAGATCGAATTCCGGCGGTGCTATGCGTGTTGGCTTTGGGTCGGTTTTTAACATGTCTGGTGATGCTGCAATTATAAACAATACAGCTGTTGACCCAAGGTTTGGCTCAGCTACTGATCAGACTGTTATCGGTCAGTCCGCAGGTGGTGATGGTGGAGGTCTTTTCGTTCTAAATGCAACTGTTAATATGACAGGCGGCAGAATAGAAGGCAACACTGGGCGTTGGCATGGCGGCGGTGTCCTCCTGCAACATAGGGGAGACGTCACTGGCCCAGACGTACTCATTGCAGATGCTATATTTAATATGTCCGGTGATGCTGTAATTAGAGGCAACCATGCCAGCTATGCTGGTGGTGGAATCTGTGTAATAGGGCAGTTTGCAAATAGGGATAGAACAGTGTTTAACATGTCAAGCGGAATAATAGAAAACAATACATCGGGAAGACCAGGCGGAGGTGCATTTGTTGACGCTGCAGTATTCAACCTAAGCGAAGATGCCATTATACGTAACAATACGGCAGGTGTAAATGCTAACGGTAATGTACAGCTTGGCTACCCTCAACTTGGCTCAAATACTGGTGTTTCTTGGCGTAGCGGCGGCGGTTTTTATTTGCATAACATTGCGCTTATGCATATGTATGGCGGCACTATAGAAGGCAACAGAGCAACTGACAATGGAGGAGGCATATACGTATGTAATCCTGCCAATCTCTATATGTTCGGCGGTACTGTAGGCGGCGACTCCGCAGAAACTGCTAATAGAGCTCCTCTGGCAGCCGGCGTTTATGTTTGGAACGGCTTCGCAACCATGACAGGCGGTAGAATTGTTGGTAATGCTGCAGAAATTAGTGACGCAAGCAATCCCCTTCACGGTAGTGGCGGCGGTGTAGGCGTAGGAAGACGCACATTCACAATGCGTATGCCTGAATCAGGAGAGCCTGGATACGGAGACTCACAGCATCAGCCACCTTCGATTTACAACAACACAGCAGAACGAAATGGCGGCGGCGTGTTTGTGTTCGATGCATCTGTTGTCCTTGGGGCTAATCCCGCTATATTCACTGCAGAGGTTGGCTCTATTATCAACAACCATGCTGAATATGACGGTGGCGGCATCTTTACGCAGGCATACGACTACAGCCGGATCATATCCGCTGCTGCCTATGTGAATGTAATCACATCTGAGTATGTTGTCTTTGGCGGCAATACGGCAGGAAACGGTTCGTTCACACCACCGAATAACTGGGACATTACAAATATCCGTGGCGATGGAGAATCGCCATCAATTGCTGCCCATCAGCTGCATCAATTAAATAACTATGATGTAAACTTCCGCAGGCTCGATTTGACAAAAACGGCAAATGTTGACGGGGCAGACGTAGATGATGAAATTATATACTCTTTAACCGTAGTAAATCCGTTCACAGATCCGCTAACAGGTAACTATGAGGTAAGAGATCAGCTTAACACAGATTTTGTAGAATTTATTGATGGAACATTGAGTGTAACTCGTGACGGCGACGAACTGGTAATTGATGTAGATTTTAGCTACAGCGTGATAAATGGTCTAATAACTGTGACATTGTACGATCTACCTGCGGACAGTACCACAATAATCACATTTGAAGTACTAGTGTTGGAAGAAGCGGCATGGCAAACGATAGTGAATGTGGCGAGTTTGCATGCACCAGGCGACGTGGATGGGATGCCCTCACTTCCTGTCGAAATTCCTGTCGGCACGTTACTTGTGCCAACAATAACAAAAGCGGCAAATGTTACTACTGCTACAGTGGGCAGTGAGATTGAGTATACCATTACAGTAAGTAACGAAAACCCAATTTCACTCTCAGGCGAGTTTGTAGTAATAGACGAGCTTGATACAGATTTCGTGGAGTTTATTGATGGCTCATTAAGTGTTACTTTGGACGGCGACGAACTAGTAGTAGGTACAGACTTTAGCTACACGGTAGTAGATGGTTTAATTACCGTAACATTGTACGGTCTACAGGCAGATAGTGATAAGATTATCACATTTGGAGTTTTAGTGTTAGAAGAAGCGAGTGGACAAACAATAGTGAATCAAGCGAGCTTATACGTGCCTAATGACGAGGACGGAATTATGACACCACCTGTCGAAGTTCCTGTCGCTCCACTACTCGGACCAACTGCGCCAACAATCAGAAAAACTGCGAATGTTACTTCTGCAACAGTAGGCAGTGAGATTGAATATACAATTACAGTAGGAAACCAAAATCCAAATTCACTCACAGGTGAATTTATAGTAAGAGATGAACTTAATACAAACTTCGTACAATTCTTGCCGGGCACATTGTCCGTTACACGTAACAATACGGCACTTACGGCAAGTGAGTTTAGTACGAACTTCACAGGTGGCGTCCTTTATGTAACTTTGAACGACCTACCGCCAGAAAGTAACACTGTTATTACTTTCAGAGTGCGCGTGCTTCATGCAGCAGCAGGTCAAACCATATTGAATGCCGCCGACTTGGAAGCACCTGAACTGCCTCTGTTTAGAACGCCGCCGGTGACGGTTACAGTGCCTCAAGTTAGTACACCACCACCAGGAGGTGGCGGAGGTGGTGGCTCATGGCTCCCAGCCCAAAGGCCAGCAGCAAGACCGACTCCTCCAGCTGAAGCAGAGTTGTTGATACCATTTACCGAAAGCCACTATGCATATCTTATCGGTGATGACAGAGGCCTTATACGTCCTCACGACAGCATAACTCGCGGAGAGGTTGCTACAATCTTCTTCCGCCTGATTACAGATGAGTTTAGGGCTGAAATGTGGACACAGCAGAATTCTTTCTCCGATGTGGAACTTAACCATTGGTTTAACAATGCAATATCTACTATGAGCAATGCAAGGGTACTACACGGCATGCCGGACGGCTCATTCCAGCCGACCAGAGCAATCACAAGAGCAGAGTTTGCAGCGGTTATTTCAAGATTTACAAATCTTACCCATACAGGCGATAACCTCTTCCCCGATATACAAGGACATTGGGCGGCGGCTAACATCAATGCCGTGGCGCAGATGGGCTGGGTTGTAGGATTCCCAGACGGAACTTTTGCCCCGAATCAAAATATAACCCGTGCCGAGGTTGCGGCTATAGTAAACCGCATCTTAGTACGCCATCCCGAGACAGTAGATGACCTGCTGCAGGGTATGATTATTTGGCCTGACAATATGGATACATCCGCGTGGTTCTATCTTGATCTGCAAGAGGCTACAAATTCTCATAATTATGTGAGAAAGTCAGAGGGCAGCATCTTTGAAACGTGGACAGAACTCATTGCTAATCCTGATTGGGCTTCCCTTGAAAGGCCTGACTCTAGACCTTGGTAATACTCATTAAAGAAGATAATTAATAAATATAACTAGAAGCCCCCAAGAGGAGTGTATCGCCTCTTAGGGGCTTTCTAGTTATTAAAGTCTAACTGAATGTGAAGCTAATTAAAGTAAATAGATTACTTTATTAGTATGTTATGCCACATAAAGAACTATATACGACCATAAACTTACATGCTATAATGTGTACATAAAAGAAATGCCAAACGTCAATTTCTTTCCGTTGTGCAATAGTTATCGGCGAGCCTGGTCGTAATGCTTCACCAATGGCATCACGATTTGCGCAATAATATACTTAGGTGATATAAATGATAACGTTAATTATTGTTTTGTTTATCGTTATAGCTGTGGCTCAAATACGTTCTATTAATAACGCTCTTAAGAGCGTTATTTACGATTGCTATTTTTCAAAACTTCTTGTAGAACCGGGAGAAGAGTTTGAAATTACTATCATAGTGACGAATAAAAGTCGTGCCTTCATACCCTTTATAAAAATTGAACAGCTCTTCCCCAGTGAGATTATAATTAAAGGGCTAAAGCATAATAAAACAGCCAACCCCAAAGCCTATATACACCATGTATCAACCCTTTATCTTATGCCTAGAAGTAAATACATAAAGCGTATGAGGGCAAGCTTTCCTCACAGAGGCCGCTACATTTTCCCGGACGCATATCTAAGAGTGGGCGACTTTTTAGCTCTTGGTGACAAAGCTATCAGCCATAAGTACCAGCACTTAGAAATTGTAGTCTACCCCAAATCAATTGGTATTAGAGATATTGATAAAGCCATGAGCGGCTTAATGGGTGATATTTCGGTAAGGCGCTTTATCATGGAAGACCCTATAATGTCTGTTGGGTTCAGGGAATATACCGGACGTGAACCTATGAAAGCCATCTCGTGGAATCAGAGTGCCAAAACCGGAAAGCTCATGATAAAGCAGTATGATTATATTGTAGAGGCGTTTATATCTGTAATCTTAGATGTTGAAGGCAACGTACTAGAAGGTGGAAGTGAAAAAAAGGAACTTGCATTCAGCTATACCAGAAGTCTTTGTGAACACCTCGAATTTAGAGGCATGAAGTACGACTTTTTAACCAACGCGACCACAGCTGATGCGTCTTCCAGGTGGTCTTATAAGCCTGAGGGTTTTGGGATGCCGCATTTTTCTGTTATTATGGAGGGTCTTGGCCGTGCTTCGCATAATCATGTCGAGGGTCTAAATACCCTTTACGAGAAATTTGTAAGCAAAAAAACTCATGACCGATTTGTAATATTGATAAGTATTAAAAGCAAGACTTTGGTGGATATAACTAATATAGAGAAAAATAGCGGTGCTAAAATATACGTCATAAGCATGGAGGAGATATGGGCAAATGAAGCTGGTGTACTCTCTAAAACTGCTGTCTGATCTGTTATTCTATCTGTCATTTGCAGGGCTTGTAAGCGTTCTGATAGGTGGAGACGGTTTTTTTGACATCCTTATGCTTCTTGTACCTTGTGCTGTGCTTTTGGGTGTTTGGGCAAATGCAGGCTGGCTCAAGTTCTTGTCGCTTGCTTTTCTTATTCCGGCTGCCTTATCTGCTCTGGAATATGGTGTAATTCACTTGCTTTTACCCGCCCCCGTCTTCTTCTATATCGTCCATTATGCTACTAATCTTCCATACGATATAAAAACTATACAATACTCGGGTGCATTTAAAATATATATGACCCTTAATTTAGTAATCAGCTTTGTTTTCATTGTTTATTTTCCTATCATCTCTTGGGCCATAAGCTCTGCAACTATTCCGTATGCCATCATGTTTTGCGCCTCTTCCGTAGTTTTAATGCATATGGTCCGTCATGATACAGAAATTCTGAGCCATACGAGGTTTAAGATTGTTAGCGTTTTGTCTATACTAAGCGTGTTTTTGCTGGGTGCGATTTTGGGTACAGAGCGAGTAGTTCAGGCTCTACTGAGTGCTTTGAGCAATGTGTATGTGCTTTTTGCCATACTTTTTGTCACGCTATGTGCATTCATTGTGTTTATAAAGCGTTCTGGGTATAATTTTCGTAAATTACTTAAACGAATTTCTATTTTGCGGCTTGCTATCATATCTGCTCTAATATCAGCCATCCTAATTGCCGTGATTACTTTATCGAATGACGTAGTAGACGTAGAGCTCTTAACAGGCGGAGGGTATGCTGGAGATGCGCAGAATATTTGGTTGATAATCCTTCTGATAACTATTTCGTCGATAGTGCTCATGATGGCAGTTTATTTGATAATGATTTTGTACGAGTTTGCGTGTATGCTTTATCGCTTATTGATGGACAAATATCCTGCCGGGAAAGCTTCGCCTGGGTTTGAGAGGGTCATGCTTAATGAAGAGGGGCCCGAAAAGGCAAAAGTTAGAATAACTGACAATCAGATACGGCACATTTACAGGAAATTTCTGAAGCTGTGTAAGTTAAAACGGGTTGCGATAGAGACTGGCTCTACTACTGCCGACATCGCCAAAAGCTTTGGACATATGGCCAATGAATATGAAAACGCTGCTTTGCTTAGGGAAATTTATATCGGCATAAGATACGGTGAGAAAGTTCCGGGGAGCGACGATATAAAAAAAGTCCAAGGGATTTATCGAGGATTGAAACGAGCAAGGGATAGTTCACATGAATGAAAGGCGCTAATAACGACAGGAATAAACCGGCAGCGCGTCAGTACAGTATTTGCCCCGGGGTCCTAAAGACGAAGTTTTTTGGGGACCCTCTAAGGCAAAAAATCTGAGAAAAAAGGGCGGAAATATCAACCTTAAAGCCGCTTAATAGCTTTATGTGAACACGCCCTCAATAGAAAGGTGGAAATTATATCAGTATAAGCGTTTATCTGCACATTCCCTTTTGTGAGAAAAAGTGCAATTACTGTGATTTTAATTCATTTGCTAAAATGGAGGACAACTTCCCGAGTTATGTTTCTGCTTTGGCTCAAGAAATTGAATACACGGATGAGCTTAAAGATACCAATATAACATCTGTGTTCATAGGTGGTGGAACGCCTTCTCTGCTCCCCTCTTTCTATATCGAGAAAATTATGAATGCCCTGAGTCGCTACAAAATAGCAACGGATGCAGAGATTACCATAGAATCTAACCCAAACTCACTTACAAAAGATAAGCTCCGAGACTATAAAAGCCTAGGCATTAACCGCCTTTCAGTAGGGCTGCAAGCTTATCAAGATCATTTGCTTAAAATCATGGGCAGACCTCACAACGCTCAGGACTTTTTGACATGCATTGAAAATGCTTCATCTGCAGGCTTTCGCAATATAAGTGCCGATTTGATTTTCGCCCTGCCTGGTCAGAGCCTTAATGATTGGGAAGAAAGTCTTCGCATAGCCACTGATGCAAGTTTGTCCCATATCTCTTGCTATGGCCTGATTATCGAGGAAGGCACGCCTTTTTACCATAATTTTGAGCCAGTTGACGATGATACTGACAGACGTATGTATTATGCAGCTGTAGAGCTTTTAGGTTCCTACGGCTTCTCACAATATGAAATCTCCAATTTCGCCAAAGAAGGCTTTAAATCACGCCACAACCTGGCATATTGGGAGCGCAAAAACTATATAGGGCTTGGATTATCGGCTCATTCTCTTTACAACAATACACGATTTGAAAATACTGGTAATTTAAAGGATTATATAAAAGGTCGAAACTGCCGCCAAAATATTACAAAGCTCAGCTGGGAAGAAATTATGGCAGAATTTATGTTTTTGGGTCTTCGCATGAGCGAAGGCATAATTATTTCAAGGTTTCGCAAGGAGTTTGGCGTGGATTTTCGTGAGGTTTATGGGGAAGTTTTGAATAGGAATGTAGCAAACGGGTTATTGGAAGTGTGTGGTGACAAGGTCAAGTTGACCCGCATTGGTATAGACCTTTCAAATTTGGTACTGAGTGAGTTTTTGATGGATTGAGGTGAAATTAACAGACTTGAAAGAGTGTAACCTACTTCTGCTAACTTGTGGCAAGTATCACTAATCCCCATTGCTACAGGACTTCAGCACGGTAAATACAATCAATTCTATGTAAATACAAGCAAGTTTCAGTAATAACAAAGACCAATTAAAGACCAAAACTAAGGCGTATTTCTATGTGGCGGCAAAAATCTGGAGGTAGAAGAATGAACGCTATAGATTTATATAATCAATTGGAGAAAGACTTTGTTAAACCAGGCATGAAAGAAGATTGGTACGATGAAAGTATGGTTGAAATTGAAGAATACATTTGCCATAACTTTAAGCAGCGTAGCATGGGTTTGTTGTGCGACTTTGCACAAGAGATAAACAAGGTGTATACGGCTGTGTTTCCTTCGGACCAGACTTTGATGAAGATTTTGAAGAATAATGTATGTGATGCTATGCTTTTCCTACACCATCCAATGGATTGGGATTTAAGCAAAAACCCAAATAAGGCATTTTATATAATGAATTCCGAGTTGCTTAGGCAACTAAGAGAAAGACGAATTTCATTATTTAACTTTCACTACCCTCTTGATAATTACAGCGATTATTCTAATAGCAAAACATTAGCTGAAGCAATCGGCATAATGATTGAAAAGCCGTTTGCTGAATTTTCCGGTGCATTATGTGGGGTAATAGGAACAATAGACTGCAAAGACGTCTATGTATTGAATGCGAAATATTCACAGGCTGTCGGACACGAAACAAAGCTGTACCAGTACGGTGATAGCAAGATAATCAACAACAGGGTTGCTGTTGTTGCAGGTGGTGGAAATGATACTAGTGTCGTAAATGAGGTAATTGAAAACGGCGTTAATGTGCTTATATCAGGCTTATCTGTAAATAATAAATATTCGCTTGCTGCCCATGAATTAGAGAAGGAAAACAATATAAACCTCCTAGGCGGAACTCATTATTCATCTGAAAAATTTGGATGTATTGCGATGTGTGACTATTTTAAGAAGTTAGGACTTCCATCTGAATTTATTGACGATAGTCCCTGTTTTGAAGATTTATAGGCGAATGGCCTCTTTCGCTTTTCTGTCCAAAATTTCAGAGCCGCGAAGCATGCTTTTGTCTGACATGCCAAAGTACCCCAACCGCCTTTTTCAGACACGCCGGTCAGCAAACCATCGGCGACAAAAGACTTGGGTTCTGTCCCAATGGTATAGTGATCCGTCGGCAAAGCGATAGATATCGGCACGGCTTTAGCCACTTTTTTCACAAAGCGAAAAATTGTAAGGCGGGGCTCTCTCGACGATGTATAGTGGAAAAATAGCAAGTTAATTGTTTTGTTTTTTAAGTGCGTTGACTATAATAAAAGAGCAACTCCTATCCATTTTGTATCTCCACACCGCTCATCCTTTTAATTCGATGAACGGTTTTCTTGTATTTCAGCATATACAAAGCAGAAGCAACACTGTAATTTACAAAAAGACCTATGAAAACTCCATAAAGCTCTAGATTAATAATCCGCGTCGTGATTACTAATACCATAACTGCTATTAGATTGACCACAGCAGTTAGATATAAAACAAACTTCGACTCTCAAACTACTTGAAGTGAATACTTGTATATGGTACTTACAACTGAAAAGAAATGAGCAATTGCCAAGAATATCAAAAACGATGAGACAAATATTGCAACATCATTATTGTCCGTGAATATATCTTTCAAGGTGTTTTGATAACACATCTTGAAAGTGAAGTGCCCCCTGTCAAGTAGACAATCAAAAAAATATAAATTTGGAGAGGTCAACATTTATTGGACACAAAGATAAGTTAAATTTGTGTTTCATATGATTTTTTTTCAAACTGAGAAGGCGAAATATATCCTAACGCAGAGTGCATCCGTTTGGTATTGTAGTACATCTCTATATATTGAAATATTTCATTTTGAGCTTGTTCAGGC
>Ga0131853_10023582_pt1 | contig 11107 bp, 10 predicted proteins | sample TergutLab28metaG_FD_92764 | JGI IMG/M metagenome (GOLD analysis project Ga0131853, IMG submission 92764) | Labiotermes labralis P1 segment gut microbial communities from Petit-Saut dam, French Guiana - Lab288 P1 (version 2) (version 2) | ecosystem: Host-associated > Arthropoda: Insects >...
AAATGATGTCATGTGTTGGTTGGCGGGAGGGGGGGGGGCCTGGGTCGCTTGTTCCCTTCCGGGCCTTTTCGGGGTTTGTTTTTGCTTTTTTTTTTTTTTTTACCTTTAAATGCTACATGTTTTGACCCTTAAGGTTCATCATCAGGGTGGAAACATGCAGCACTTTGTGAAGGCAAGGATTGTTTTTATAATAAAAGATGGTCATGTTGACAGAAATTGTCATTATTATTTAATGTATCAAACACAATGGGATGTATTTGCTAGAGGAAAAAAAAGAACACATTTGGCAAAAGGCTTTTGTTTAGATTCATCGCCGATCTTCAGACGGTCAATACCCGCCGTTTGCTCCCACGCCAACCTCCTTAAAACAAATAGACCGATTTTTATGATACTACGTGTGTTGCTTATTTAGGGTCTGATCTCTTGCATCTGCTAATGACGCTTTGTGCAGAGATGCGGAGGCTGTACGTGGGAAAGGAATGAAGAGGTCAAAGCTTGGAGCTGGGTCGTTTATTGCCGTTTGAAACCGGCTTTATGAAGACGTGGAATTTACCTCCAAGTCAAAATGGCATTACGTGAAAATCTTCTGTACCAAATTTCACCTAAATCTGTTATTAAATATCGAAATTAATGGTAGAAATTCCCATAAACCCGTCAATAGACTGTGGCTGTCAGTGAGCTTCTCCTCATGAAACTCGAGCTTTCTGGACACCGTTTTGTAGAGAACTCGTATTCTAAATTTCGTGAAAATCCGACTAACGGTTTGTTCGCTGACACTAGGTCACAGACAGACAGACGTTCGGACGTGGTCTGCACACACAGCGTGCCGTTTTTCCTTCGAAAAAACTAAAAGCTGCCGGTAATGCTGTATGGGGGCAATAAACGCTGTTTGTTCCGAGATCCATACAAGACACATACGTGTGCTCTGTGGGCACAGTGTATAATTTTTGAATGTGAATCTTGCTGGTACATATAGTAACCACTGGGGCTTATAGTGCTAATGCTGAAGACTGTCTCAGTGTATAATGTTCAGCTGTCACAGCATAGCAGTGGTGCGTTCCCACAGGTAAAGTTGCTGCCTTCCAAGAATTTCTGTTCCCATCGCGTCAGCGGTTAAAGCGACTTATGTACATGTGGTCGTTTGATGAGCCGTGTATTTGTGTTTAATAATACAACCCATCCCAGCTCATCAGTCGTTTCGCGTGTCCTAATCTCAGGGAATCTCAGTTTTCTAAGTAGCGGAAACAGCAATTTTATAAATAATTGAAGACTATTCATATTCTTTGTATTATTTCACAATTATTAGAGTTTACAGATGTTTGCATGTATGGATGCGCCTTTGGAAAATGTATGCATTGCTAGCCTCGTTATCACATACACAGCTTGTCAATCCTGGGTAGAAAACAGACTAATCGCTTGCGTTAGCTTTTCAAAACTCGTACAATTCCAAATTCATCCCCCCCCCCCTCCCTTAAATATTCCTACTGTTCGCGATTGGCCAAATGTTAAATTTCACTACATCCTAATAGATCCAAAAGTCAAAATTTTGATTAGTTTTAACTCCGTTGGCTCACGTTCATATAATGTTGTTTCCATTGTAACCGGTGTGAACTCCTTCACGCGTCTTACTGGTTTCTCATAATGTGCAAGCGTGACTAAAGACGTCCAAAAACTGTCAAAGTTTACAACGTCAATTGTTCCAAAAAGTTCCCTAAGCCATCAATTTTGACACTGACAAACGGCGATCCTGCTAGCTCACTGTACCCCCCATAAACTGTCTCTATCCCTCTAAGCTGCTATCCAGACACGTTACAGTTTCCCTTCCACCATAAACTAAATTACTAATTTTAAACAGATCTGTCCTATCTACTAACTTTATAATTTTGACACCTCATAAAGGACTTAAACTCCATATACCGGTTATAATAATTTGAAGTCGTAAGTGGTAGACTTTTTACATTGCTTTAAAACCGGGACATGGTTGTGTCTTTTGGTATGGCAGGAAATACTGACACTTGTTTGGAGCCATACTTGACAGGTGTCCTGTTGCTGTTACGATTGTTGGGTGACTTGACAATGTAAATTATTAGGCGTCTGAGGGGTAAAGAAAAGGAAATCTTTGTATGGAGATCATGTCCATCTGTCTGTCTGCGACCTTTGCGTAGTATGAGCAATCGGACCGTTTGTCTAATACAGTAAAATGGAGTAAATTATTTATTAGTTGAGTGAAATTGTACAGAAGCCATCGTTTGCTTAACACCGGTTTTTTTTTTCGCAGTTCGCAGCTTTTATGTCCGGTCCTAAAAATGACATGTTTATACATTTATCCCTCAACGTACTTCCTCCCCCCATTTTCGCCTAATTCACAACATTAAAACCACGCCACTTCCTTCCTTATACACCAAATGTCTTAACTTAGTCACCCTTCCTATCTTTTGTCATAAATTAAGGCTACAATCTTTGTTACTTTAAATTTTGTTCTGTTAATCTTCCTATCAAGAATGTTCTCTTCATCCAGCCCATGAAATGGTTCATCTACATCCTTCTACAATTCAGTAAATTAGTTTAAGATTTCCTCCTACCTGCACAGAACTATAACATTCAAAGCTATTTCCCCTACGTGTACATGCAACTAAATGTACTAAACCCTTTGTCGGTATAGGCGTTATTTACAAAAAGTTGTCGAATAAGCCTCAATATCATGCATATTAGCCTAGCGACAGTCATTCTGGACTACGTAGTCAGTGAATATGAAACAGTATTTTTCGTTTATCTTTCCCCGTGTGAGTAAAATGTGGGATAAGGTCTACATGTAATATCATCCGAAAGTTGTTATTTTCTTGAAAATATGTTTGCGGCACGGGATTCGAACCCCGAAAATCCTAATACGAGGCAGAAGCGACATTCAGTATGCAGTGTGTCGAACCGATATGATTGCCTGTAACACTCGGTGTTCTTAAATGAAATAGAAGGAGTTCCTTACTTAAAGAAAATGACTCATGTTTTATTTATGTAATCGTTCCTGCCGTTACATTTGAATTTCATGGGATTATATTTGTTGTCATGTAAACTATATTTGTTGTTATGTAAACTATGATTTACGTTTATTAAGCCTTTTCAGGACAGTGTACGTCTGTCTGTGTGTCTGTATACAACTTCAGGTGCTTGGGTTGCAGAGCAAAGACCTCTCCCTCCACACACGTTTCACAATAAATACTGTATGCATCTTGCACAAATAGTTGGTTAGCAGTTGTGTTTAGAATCCTCAGCGTAGAAGATATCACTGCATTAACGGAATATTTTTACGACAAACATTATGCCAAAGTTAAAGGCCGTGTATTAACGTGTCTGAAGAAGAGAAGGTAAAGTTGAAGTTCTCCCTCTCTCCGTGTAACAAAAGCGTATGGGGGGGAGTAGGGCTGTAGCTCCACTCACTCTTAGTCTCGACACTATGTATGGGGGCGAGTTGTCAGTTTCGTGCCCCTGCCGCTTTATCTACAGGGGAAGAACAGGACGTACATATTAAATGGGCCCCATTGTTGGTCTGGATATTCTGGAGAAGAGATAAAGCCTGCCTTTGCCAGGAATCGAGCCCCGGACTTTCCATTTCGTAGCCTAGTTAATGTAGTGACAGAGTTTTCAGAAATGTTTAGGAACCTTAAACGAACAGACTTCTTTTTGCCTTCAGATATTGAGACCGTTCTGGCGTCGACATCCTGGATTAAATCTACCCGCGGTATTATATACTCTGTCTGTTTTTTATCCTTCATGAAAATTCAACAAGCTGTAGCCATCTCATTAGACACGTACGCGTTTACTGGGTATGTAAAGTCGAATAAGAAAGACATCATTAGTATGAAAAACTTAGTCGGAGCAAAAAAGGCCGATGCCTCCTGTGTGGAGGTGATGATGTGGGATTTTGTGGAAAACCGCAGTGGGAATAGAAGGGTTGCCAGTGCCAGCTGTCGATTTGTGCGAGTTTCCCTGACCATTTACTAGCTAAATACGAATTTCTGTGAACTGTTAACTTCTTGGGCCATCACACGTCAGTGCGTGCAAGTTATTCTGAGTGCAGCACGTTTGCTGCACGTCACCATCTTGAATTTGCTGCTGTCAGCCATTTTATTATCAGTGTGCTCAGAAATGGTGTCATGTTGGTAATACTATGGAAAGTAATCGTATATGAAAGCTGCTGTTTGTTGATTAAGATGGCGTCACCTTATCGTTTTAGATTGTCACAGGTACCTGGGGATTTCTGGTGTAATTTAAGTGTCTAGTAGTCGACTGACTAGAGTGACTTTGACCTTGACAGAATGGGGTCTGTTCCATTATCTCTGGGCTAACCTTGCGGTTAAGACGTAAAGTTCCTGTAAAACTGTCTTATCTATGCTTCTATCACCTTAACCCTGGTTACTGTTTGTTAGGTGTTCAGTTTGTAACAAGCCAAAAGTTAAAATGACGCACATTTTTAACCAGGTATAACATAACAAGGAATAATAGAATTAAGTCGCACAAACAACAGCTGCACTTGGCTCCAGTGGAATACATTGGTTACCGGTCATAAACATCTAACTTCCTCCACTGACACCGATGCCAAGTTAAAAGCTGTTCTCGTGGGTGGACAACAGTAATGTATTCGCGATGCCCATGGCCACACCCACCCCCCCCCCCTCCCCTTCCCAGTGCAGGGCCTGGGCGACCGCTCGACTGTTGCTAACCCAGGGATAGTGCTTAGTTAGGTGTAGACCACAATTTCGAGCATCTTATAAGTGCTAGGTATGTGATACCGTCGGTAAACCGGGATATTGTTAGAGGTAATGATGTGGCAACCCGCAGGACTTGTGTGTCCAGACCGCGAGTGTTTTGAAGCACACTCACCTTATGCTGCTGCTTCAGAACGAAGGGGGAAAAAAAAATTATGAGTGACTTTCTGAACTTCGCAGACATGGGTAAGGTTACAGTTATTTACATGTATCAACTTATGTATGCACACGATAAAATTGTAAGTTTTCCAGCTGGTTAAAATTTAAAATTAGACATACAATTTTAATCTAGAAAGTGTGTCATCCCCGTTGTGTGTGTGAATATTGGAAAGGGTGTGTAGTCAAACACAACTATGTCAATTAAGGTGTATTTAATGGCTATACTAGACAACTACTACTAATTTTTGAATTTTAACCACATTTACAGGAATTGATCCGTCATGATTGAACACCGTCGATGACATGACATACAGGCGTAACCACACACATTATAAAGAATAGTTTATCAGTGATTTTTTACTAGGAATGCATCAACATCGTACCGTTCATTATTACATTTATAGCTGCTTTTATACTTTTAGCATCGTATGTGTTAAAATTGTTTGTATTGTGTATTCCTTTGTATTGATGTCTCCCCGAGGATAGCAACTGATCGCTGAAACATGTAGGAGAGTTACGGTTATGGATAATGTATAATTGTATTGTGTGCATATGATGGTGTATGTAAATGATTGTAAGCACAGCGCACGGAATGAATAATTTTAAAAGTAGGTAGGTAAGTTTTAAGACTCTATTCATGCTGTAACGGGCTTCGTGCATGTACCTGTCAGATGAGAACGTACCCGCAAAGTTAGTAAAGCTGTGACAGTCTGCTTGCTCTTTTAGTTTGAAGTGTATTCTGATGACAGGACAAGTGCATATCAGCCTTGATGTGAGGTACTGCGATTTGATGAAGCTGCTAATTCTTGTATCTCGAGAATGACGGGCGGCACTGTCGGTGGAACATTGACTTTGTGCCGTTTAAGGCAGTGGCCAAATCCCACTTACTGGACTCACCTCCCGCACTTCCGCTGTGGAGGCCCGATCTGTCCGTCGCCAAACCGCCTCTCAGTTCACAGATACAGGAACATCCCCTGGCGTGCGTTGTAGGCAACATACTCGTCAGCAACGCGACCTTTCATCGCCGATAAAGAAATTAGTGGTGGTGGTATCACTATCGACGAAGATTTGACGTCACCGCGGTTGTCAGCAGACTTGTCAGTCTGCAAGGAGAAGTTGTTGTTGGTGATAATTCCTTCAACGCGGGCTGAATTCGATATAGTTAGATGTGTCACTGAGTTACTTACTGATGGCGTCAGCTGACACAGGAAGTTCGGGCATTTCATTTGCAACGTCTGGACCAAGTAACATTTCCACCGTCTGTATACAGATTCGCCGCTGGTTTTGAGCGAGGTGCCGGACAAAGAGATGGTCCAGGATACGGCGGTCTCGACGGTCCGCGGATCGAATCCCGGTGTGGGCGAGATTTTCCACGCCTGTCCATACCGACCCTGGGACCCACCTAGCCTCCTATACATTGCGTACCGGGGCGTAAAGCGTCTGGGCCTCGCGTTAACCACCCCACCTAGCGCTGATGTTAAAGAAAGAGTAGAGCTATTCTACTCCCAATCTAGGCTTTCATGGCGTGTTATACGGCGAACTTAACCCCACCTGTCGGACAGAAACATTCTGGACTTCTAGGTTGGGGGGTTGGACGTGGGGCTATCTCTCCTCGTAACAACTCAGTTGTCTGCAAACCCCGACGAAAGACGAAGAAGATGAGGAGGAGGAGGAAGAAGAAAGATGAGTAGGAGGAAGAAAAAATAAAAAGGAGGAGGAGGAGGAAAAGAAAAAGGAGGAGGAGGAGGAGGAGCAGCAGCCTGTATACAGGCAGATAATGTTTAGCCATTCGCGTGCAACTTTTCAGATGCCTGATAACTGATTTTCTGGGTTTGTGGTGCAGTTGATGCTCATTGGAATGTAAAATGTTCCTGCGTTTGTTTGGTCTCGGCAAACGACAAACTAGAGAGAAGACGATTTGCTGTAAAATATCTCCTTAGTTTGCTCGACACCATTCCGTAGTTATTAACAGTTTTTTTTCCCCCGCCAGGTATAATACACTCAGGAATTAGAAATATTGCATCACGACACCAAAAGGAACCGAAAACAATTATTACTACTTTATTTAATGTTTGCCATCCCGCTGTGTTTAACACATATATAAATATACAATGATGTAACAGTCAAACACAACAAAACTTTATTATGATTATTATTGTATTAGGGCAACATGTTTCGATTCTTATAGAATCATCTTCGGACCCTTCTAAGAAACAGATCCTTATTTTAAACATTGCTAAGTAAGGATCTGTTTCTTAGAATGGCCTGAAGATAATTCTATAAGAATCGAAACATGTTGCCCTAATACAGTAATAAACATAATAAAGTTTTGTTGTGTTTGACTGATACATCATTGTATATTTATATAAGTTATTACTACATTGTTGGCAAATTCCTTTTATTGTCTCCTAGCGTATTGGTTTCCCAGTTGTCACTAGGACGTCTTGGTTATAGATGCAACACTGTAATCATACATACAAAATAATATTACAGTTGCTTACCCATCACTGTTGACAGTACTCAACCCAATCAGAAGTACATGTGTGGGAAATCTGAAATGTTTTGCAGAGGAATGCTGGAGCAGGTTGACAACGTTGGTAGCTGTACAGTATACACGCCAGTACCGCCTGTTCGTGCCTGATGGTTGTTTCCTTAGCTTGTGATGAATATTTGTGTACATATAACACGAACTGACGATTTAAGTGTATCAGTTGCTTTATCTTGTCTTACCATTACTTTACATTTTGTTGTATGGAACTCGGCTTCATTGTTCGGGTGATAAAATCGAAGAGAATGAGATGGGCGGGGCATGTAGCGCTTATGTGAGAGAGGAGAAGTGTATACAGGGATTTGGTGGGGAAACCTAAGGGAAAGAGACCATTTGGGAGACACAGGCATAGATGGGAGGATAATATTAAGATGGATCTTCAGGGATTGGGATGTGGGGGTATGGACTGGATCGAGCTGGCTCAGGATAGGGACAGGTGGCGGGCACTAGTGAAAGCGATAATGAAACTTCGGGGTTCCATAAAATGCGGGGAGTCTCTTGACTAGCTGAGTATTATTTTTACTGTACGTTAATATTGCTCTTATTTGGCCTGAATATGGCCGGTTACGGCCGAAACACGTAGCCAAATATAACCTAATTTTAATTATTGCATCTTGTCTTGATGTATGTTGTGTATTGACCGTACATAATATATTGTACATAGCTGAGAACCGGTTAGCTTCTCAAGAAGGACTCTGCTCCGTGGAGTAAATAAGAAAGTAAGTAAGTAACTCGGCTTCACTAACGTGCCACAGTTTCATGCCTTGCCTTCGTCCACACATTCGTACTGTATTCATGTCGTTAATAATGAATTATTTAATGGCAGAGGACTGTAATAAGAGTCGCATGAAATTTAAATCTGTATAACCCATTAATCTTTTTTTCAGTTGTAGGTGGCATTCATGATGGGGTGTGAGCCCTTTAACCCCTAGAAAACGCCCTGTATGCCAGACAGCAGGCAGGTGTGAGTCGTGTCCTTGCCGGCGCTATATAAGGAGGGAACTGGGTTCGGTCGGCATTTTTAGCCATTCACAATTGTTACCGTCTAGCTTGTGTAGGTTGGGCAGACAGCCGAACATTTCGGATTGAATGCAATGCCCACGTTTTTGTTTGCCATCAGACAAAACAAACTGGTGTTTGAAAGCGAACTGCTAATGAAAATATTTCAGTCCAAAATAGACGAACGCTCTCAATAATAATAATAATAATAATAATAATAATAATAATAATAATAATTTTTAACTGCAATTGGGTTGTCACCTGGTGGCAGTGGTTATTTTCAATGTATACAAAATATGAAATTGGTTACTAATAAATTTAAGTCGGGAGGGCTATATGAGAAGCATGCAGTGGTAACTTGGAATGTTGGGAACCATCTCAGCATTTGCTTATAGACACAGGGAAACCAAGAAAAACCTGTGTCGAGGTGGCCGGTCGCAGGACCTTCCGAGTACTGATTTCTAGCCAGCAGTGTGGCATCTAAAGTAAAAACAGCAATACACACACAGTACAACAAATACACATAAGATGACAGCAATACACGCAAGACAACTACAACAATACACACAAGACAACCAACAACGATACACACATAGTACAGCAAATACACATAAGATGACAGCAATACACGCAAGACAACTACAACAATACACACAAGACAACCAACAGCAATACACACAAGACATCTTAAAATGCAACATGTAAAAAAGTAAACAACGCCAAGGTAAAAAAAATACTGTATACAGTTTCTGAAATTTTTCCCACACATATTGTACTCCCGCTTTCACCCCAGCCCTTCATTTCTCACCACTTTACTGCTCATATAAACTTTTCCCATAAAGTCTCGTTTCTGCCCCCTTCCCTACACTGTACTGCACTTCACTTTACTTCACTTCATTTCATAAAGACCAGTGGTTACTTAATGCACCACCTTGTTTATAAGATTCAGAAATTCTCCCTTCTTCCCACACAGTGTATGTGTGGATCTCAGAAGAAACGGCAGTCATTTTCCTGTACACATCGGAGTCAAAGTCCTGTCGTGTCAAACCCCTCCTGAGCGGTATGACGAGATACTTGTGTGTTGAAAACTGCTGTCAGTCGTTGCGCGCCCTGGCCTGTCTGTCTGATGACCCCTGTCAACGTTCCTGTCGCTTGTATGTGATAACTATATGCATATTTTCTGTCAGTTTACATTAGCCATTTTCAGCACTTGAGACTATGGACAGTGTGCAGCATATCAGGACCTGTGTCAGTCCAGGCCTTGCATAGCGGATCAGATCTTATCTGACTTCCCTTCTGCTAATACAGCATCTTAGTTGTTATTCTGCCCACTTATATTTCCCGCGTTGGGCTTCACCTTGTCAGATGCTGTAAACATATTCATTCTCAGAATTTTTACAACCACATGCAAATCGCGGGTCGACGTGCTCCTTTTCACTGTACGACACCAAGGTCTACGGTGAAGTTGTCCCTAGTACAGGCAGTGAAGGCCCAGAGGGGGAGTAGAAATATAGCTTTACTCTTTATTTAACCTCGGCGCTAGATTGGGGTGGGTGGTCAGCGCCACGCCTCGACCGCTTTACCCCGGGTAAGAGACCCGGTACCTATTTTTATTGTTACACCGTGCATGTTGTCGAGTTACTCAATTATTACACCAACCACTGCACATATATAAAATTTACACATTAAAACCGCTCCGACATGTTTCGGTCCTAAGACCATCATCAGGGAGCTATATATTCCTTGCTAAAGTCACACTAGAAATTAATCTGTGACCATTTCTAGTGTGACTTTACCAAGGAATATATAGCTCCCTGATGATGGTCTTAGGGCCGAAACATATCGGAGCGTTTTTAATGTTTTAATGTGTAAATTTTATATGTGCAGTGGTTGGTGTAATAATTGAGTAACCCGGTACGTATTGTACAAGAGGTTGTGTGGGCCCTTGGGCCGGACTGTTCGTACTCCGTCAACTGATTGGTTTTCAAAAGCCAGAGGAAGTGTTGTATATTTTAAGCCAAGAAAATTTGTCAAAATACAATAAAACTGATAATAAAATACACTTCGTATTCGGTACCAACTCTTACTTGTTTCGGCACCAAGGTGCCATCCTCAGGGAATTTGCCAGCGTGTTCGACTTACGATCCTTTGTTGTTGATAAACTCCTCGAGGATGACACCTTGGTGCCGAAACATGTAGCAGTTGGCACCAGATATGAAGTTTATTTTTTATCTGTTTTATTGTATTTTAATTTGTGCGTTTTGTTTTAAAATGTGGAATGAAAGAAGATTCACGGCTTGAATAAACACAAAATTTACAGAGGAAGTGTGTTTACTGCGCGGTGCGAGGTGATTCTTTAAATGTAATTAAGATTAATTTAGCCGTTCAAGGGTTACATTGCTTTTAAACGTAACTTCGCTGAAATGTGGGTCGGTCGAACAAGACGTATGAATTGGCCCACCCGTTTACTGGGGCTTGCTGATTCGATTGATTGTAACAAATAAAGAACAAATTGTACTAAACTAAACTCCGTGGCCTTAGTCCGCACGCGAACTATACCGACAAAGCGGCCGCCGCCGGTCGGCGAAGTTAGTGCCAACTTTTGCGGATAGAGGGGTGTCACGTGGTCAGCGCAACG
>Ga0131853_10023585_pt1 | contig 11106 bp, 10 predicted proteins | sample TergutLab28metaG_FD_92764 | JGI IMG/M metagenome (GOLD analysis project Ga0131853, IMG submission 92764) | Labiotermes labralis P1 segment gut microbial communities from Petit-Saut dam, French Guiana - Lab288 P1 (version 2) (version 2) | ecosystem: Host-associated > Arthropoda: Insects >...
CCCCCCCCCCCCCCCCCCAGGAAATATTCCTGGTACTCATTTCTGTTAGAGGCTGAGTGGACTACAGGGCCATAGTGCGGCCAAAAGGATTAGTTCAATGAAAAATTCCATTAAAATTATTGGGAATCGAAACTGCGACCTTCCGGCTTGGAGCGCAGTGCGTCGACCAGCTGTACCAACGTGTGCCACTTAAGTATCGTGATGCAAATTTAAAAAAAAAACTGGCTGCAAAAAAAGAAAGTAGACTGTGGATGGTTGAAATGAGACTCAAAACAGCACGACGATGCCTGCACATCACTGGAAGAGCCATGACTGTCGTGGGCTTACACACTCGTAGAACGGCACGGTGAATTACGTCAGAAAGGCATCGCATTGTGCTGGTTAGGGGTAGGGTTAAGTATGGGCCAATCATATCTCGTGTTATACAGTAGCGGGTCATTCTGTTGTCGCCCAAACCATTCCGGAGACGATATTAGTGCAGCCTATGGATGAGTTACGTGAATAATCAGGAGACCTTCTGTTCTGGTGCTGCAATGCGAGTTGGCCCTGAAAGCAAGGTCGCAGCCGGCCTCTCTACAACCTTGCCGCGAGCCGCTCTGCACTACCGCAATGTGACGGTTCTTGGTCTCAGTACGACTGTGGTGTTCCCAGTGCGCGCGACACAGCCATAGGATTGTAGCAGCTTCTTCTCGACACCGATTTCGGTAAGTTCGCGACGTGATTTATAGCGCTGATACACAGCAGCTTCTGTAAATCATCCATAGCTCGTAACCATGCGATGCTACTAAAGGTAAAGCAATCCCTTTAGAGGCCCAGACAGGCCCTGACCGTTCCAGGAGCATGAGACTCCCAGATTTCATGACAATCGGCACATGAATTTGGTAAGGTTGTCAGACTTACCCACCGGCCGCCTTTAACTCCCAGGAAATATTCCTGGTACTCATTTCTGTTGGGGACCGCGGTAGCACAGTGGTTAAGATGCTGTGCTACAAATCGGAAGGTCGCTGGTTCGATTCCAGATGGTGTCATTGGAATTTTTCATTGACATAGTCCTTCCGATCGCGCTATGGCCCTGGGGTCGACTCAGTCTCTAACAGAAATGAGTACCAGGAGTATTTCCTGGGGGTAAAATGCGGCCGGTGCGTAAGGCTGACAACCTTACCACCATCCTGTGCCATTGCCACGTAATCTGGGAACCTTAACTTCGTGGAACCCTCTAGGTACCTCGGGCCTGTAATGGGACTGATTTACCTTTTTTTTATTTACTCATTTCTGTTAGAGGCTAATTCGACCCCAGGACCGTACTGCGGCCGAAAGGATTATGTAAATGAGTATCCCATTGACCCAATTGGGAATCGAACCGGCGACCTTCCGGCTTGTAGCGCAGTGCCTCAACCAAAAGGGCCACCGGGTGCCCCTTGCACATATCAATAAGGTAGAAAAATTCGGTCTCTAAGTAGCATTTGGAAAATGCCGTGTCTGTATTACAAAGGTAAATCGAGAACTTTTACTGAGGATTATAATACCTGTGTCACACAAGCACATTTTGTGAGAAAAATTTAGAATCTCTATTGTTTAACCAAGCAGTATTATAGACATAAATATGCCGTAGAGCATCGTTTCTCAAAGTGTGCTTCGCGGAACCTACGCGTTCCACTACCGGTTGCCAGGGGATCCATGGATGCATTTCTGTGATGGCTGCTTTGAAATTTACTTAATGTTTCATTAAATGATTAATGTTTTGTTAAGAATAACAACAAAATTTCTTTAATTGGCGATGGGTTTATTTCGTAGTTCTATTGAAATATCTAATTTAGAAACCCCCTGTACCCACTAAGCGAGCGACAGTCAGTTGAATTAAGGTTAAATCATGCGCTGCATTGTTGGTAAGTATTCGTAGCTATCTGAATTCAGTTATGAGATATAAATTTTTAATTTCGGATACCTATCATCCGGACATCCTATATTTACGTGAGCAAGGATGTGAGTATCCGCGGCTATTTTTGGAAGCCAAACGGGGCCCGCGAGCAAAAGAGTTTGGGAGACACTGCTGTAGAGACTTTAACTGATATTGGATATTCGGTACGATGATTGGACTCCGGCTGGGGCATCAGGTTTCGAACCCCGGCAGGACAGGGTAACTTGACACGACTGGAAAGTGGAAATGCAGCCTCATCCACCCCTCCCCCCGCCTTGGGTATTCATGGCGTGATGTTTAATTAAACGTACTGACAACTTTAAGTATACCTTCTATTGTCCGTCCTTCTTATTACGAATATTTTGAAGTACCGTCAAATCGACCTGCAAAGTTTACCTTGAGTATTTCGTGTGTCCCTTGCAAACGTCGTTAGCGAGTTAAATTGTTTATCTACATTCAGCTCCATTTAATGACTTCGAACCGACGCGGAAGTACCGACTTCGAAACCGCTGCCACATTCGATTAAGTTACATTAGGCATGCATTTTTAAACTTGACTAGTGTTTTTTTTATGATGAACAATTAGTTTTGGTTGCCGAAATTATGAAACAGTTTAGAATAGAGTGCTGGGGAGATGTAGAGCGTTATTCGTTACGAGCAGTGCAGTTGTATAGTTTCCTGTCGTCAGTAGTGCAGGAAGGCCGTACGAAATGGTAGGGCCTTCTGTTGTTCCTTTTAAATGTGGTACCAGATAGAATTTCTTGCCTTACCCACCGGATAGCGAGACTATCGATCCTCAACAGGGTCATCGGTGCTCCATTCAATCAAGCACGTTCAACAGAGTAGCAGTGCAAAATGGCGGATATTGTGGACGTACTTACTAGCCAGGGAGTGGGGGTTGAATTTCTTACCGCGGAAGGCTCCAGTCCGAAGGAGGTTTGTACACGTCTGAGAAGCGTGTTTGGTGAGGGTGCTATAGATGTTAGTTCAGCAACTGGGCCCCTCGTTTCAAGAGTGGCGAAAAGTGCCTTTGGTGATAGGGTGTCACATTGATGACAGGCCCTGCAGCGCTTCAGCAGAGAGTTTTAGGCAATCAGCATAGAGCGTATTAAGCAAAGGTGGAAAAAATGTTTCGATAATCAAGCAGACTTCGTGGAAAACATAAACTTTGAAAATGAAGTACCCATTATAAATTTCATTACAAATGTACTTATAGTTACTGAGAGAAAAAAGGAGGTATTACTTTTGTACCGCCCCTTCTACTTTTATAGGCTATATTCCGGTCACCGATACAGTTCAAGAGGATTTATGACGCAGCCCGTCCGTGGCACAATCTCTGGGATGCCTTTATCTGCCTGTTTGTGGCAGTAAATCATTAGACGGTCAGCGAAACCCAAATATATGCCATATTCCACACAATGTATAAGTGTCGATATTGCTATTTCAGTCAATCTGTGGCACATTCGTGTCTTTTGACGTCAGTGGCGCAGTGGCACACAGTTCATGTTGCAGTCAGTCGGGTAACAGAGTTATGTAGAGTCATCTTTTATGTCAGATAAGATGCTGTTTCTTGCAGTCAGTGGCACGTTATTCATTTGCTCCGTTTGACAGCCGTACAGGCTGCTTGTTCTTTCAGTCACTGGAAAACTCGTTGCTGTTTGCTTCAATTCGCCGGTGGCACACAGACTACTGCTTATGTCAGTCAGCGAGGCACACTTCTGCATGACATTCCAGTCACTAAGATTCTTGTATAAAAGCAGTTGTTTCAGACAGTCATTTTAAACGTGGCAGTCACGTATAATAGGATTAATTCCACAAACACTCCATCTTGAGGCGCAGGTAACGTTAGCTGGCCTAGGCCGATGTCACAAGTCGGTAGAGTGCGCGTAGATCAGTGTGTTTCTGCAGTCAGACCGGTGGAGGAGCCAGTATTGCTCTGCTTGCGTAGCAGCTGCAGTCATGTGACTGAAGTGTAAAGGTTTGTGAGGCTCGCACTGAAGGTTGTCATACAAAATGACGGGGAAAGTGTGGATGTCATTTACTGCTACTCGCAGAGGCTATCTGATTAGAACACTCGATGACACCTGCTTATGGGCTGTTTTCTCAGACTGTGACCGGCTTGTAGAGGCTATATCGGCCAGCATCGGCGCAGGTAATTTGGTTCAGCAAGGTAGTGGAACACTCTTATAGGCTGCTGGTTCAGCCAGAAAAAAAAGATCTGTAGTTATAGCCTGCTTAAAAGTATTTGAACGTTATTCACACCGTTCAAAGAGATATAGTTCATATCTTAAGACCAACTTGCACATAGAAACACATACATAAGATATCATTCCAACTCCTATATATTTCGGCAGCCGACCGCCATCTTCGTGGAGCCTCGTCACTATTTAAAACCTAGTCAAGTACGATAAAATTTGTAGTGTTATAAAATAGTGGCATAAAATCGCAATCTTTCTTCAAAAGGCTGCGATTTTATTGTGATCGGAGTGGACTGATATCAATATACATATGTCCATGTGCAAGCTGATGGTGTTACGAAGTGAATCAAGCGCTTCAAACTTCTAACGTCCCAAACCGGAAATGATGTAATCATGCAGCTGAAGTCATGATTGCAGTCACTCATAATTTCGCTCTTTTTTTTCCATAGGTGGCTATCCTCTTCCTTCGGCTAATTACATTTCTTTATGCCATTTGCTGATTACGGAAAGACTCCAAAACAAATGTGAACTTTGCAGAATAATACTGATAGATTTTAATTAATTTTCCGGGAGCGCGACGCATTTCCCAGTCAAAAGGTGCAGCTTGTACGTCCACATCAGCTGGCACAACGGTGGATGGGCGCCGACAACTGACACGTGTGCCTTTTGAGTCGTGCCCAGTCGTGACTTTGGCATGTTATCCTTATCGGTGTGTTGTGTTAGTACGTGATACTTTTCAATGGTGCAGTCACATTGTACATCCGCCTCGCAAGTTATATTTGCTGCACTGGCAAGTCTAGAAGTGTAGCAGGAGGTCTTGTCTTTTTTTTTTTGCGCCTTTTTCCTTATTGGCATTAGTGATTTAAAGGTTCCGTGTTGGAATATGGCTGCCCTCGAGATAAATTAGTTAGCATTTTTATTTGCACTCACCATTTACTTATGCAAAATATGAATTACGCGTATTTTGTTAGCCCTGTCTAGTGCCGTTATCAGGCACTGCCTTGTTCAGGACCATCGCCAGTATTCCTGGAGCGTCTGTTTCGGATCGCTGTCATGTGGGCTTCTGTGGAACGACAGCCCTAGTGGGTCTAGATCGCCTCACTGTCGAGGTTCCTAGATCACACACAGACACAATCAGCCACTAGGACTCTTCTCACAGAGGCCGCTACCTATACAACACACATCAAACAAAAAACGGACATCCATTCCCTCAGCGGGATTCGAAATCGCGATCGCAGTAATCACACGGCTGCATACCTAAGCTTTAGAATGCAATAGACACCAGGATGGTTGTGGTCTTGATTAGAGATCACAGTAACCTCATTTTGGTTTGATATTCGTCTGACGGTTCTGCTCTACACTTCAATCAGTCCAGATGAATGCGTTTGGTGGTTAGAAGTTCAGGAATTCTGCAAGTCATATCAGATATGTAAGGTCTTGAAGGCAGCCCTGTCACGGACCGATAGCAATGTCAAAAGATAAAGTAATCCCTGCTACAGGCCTCTACAGCCCTGACGTCTCCATGAGGTTGAAGAACCCAGATTTCACGACAGTCAGCACATGGAGGTAAGATTGTCAGCCCTACGCACTGGCCGCCTTTACTCCCCAGGAAATATTCGTGGTATTCATATCTGTTAGAGGCTGAGATGACCCCAGGGCCATAGTGCGGCCGGAAGGATTGTGTCAATGAAAAATTCTAATGACACCATCGGGAGTCAAAACCGCGAACTTCCGGCTTGTAGCTCGGAGCCTCAACCATCTGCGTCACCGATTTTCGGGAAAAGTTGTTGAAAATAAAATATGTGTTTTGATTTTCTCTGAAAGATTCTCTGAAAGATTTCTGATTTTAAGAAGACTGAATGTGGGCACTATGACAAATGTACAGTACATACGTCGTCATGTGCAGTACCCAGTAGTCTTGTCACTTTTAATGAAACTTGGATTTGTCGACAGATTTTCGAAAAATCCTCGAATACCATATCTCTTGAAAATCCGACCAGTGGGAACCGAGTTGTTCAATACGGACAGACGGACGGACAGACAGATGGGCATGACGAATTTACTTGTCACTTCTCTCAATTTTGCGAGAAGCGCCTAAAATTCACAATATAGGTAAGTATATGTAACAAGTGTGGGAGAAGTATGACAGAAGCTCAAGTAATTGGGAAGGACCCTTAGCTACATAATTAACGTATCAACATTCATTCGATGTAATAAATTAAGTGCATATAAATCCCAGTGAATGTCTCGTACGACTTTTCAGCTGACATTAAACTGCCATACAATAATCCATACATAGATCTGCACACCAGAGTCAGGGCCGCTGAGGTACGCAGAATGGTAAAGTATGCCTCAGGAAACAAAAACTTTGTTTACTGCATCACTTCCTTGTTATTTTGTTCTGCTAAGAGTTAAAGGTAAAGGTAAAATTCACCCTATAACCTGCCATGAAGGCCCAGAGGAGTGCGGCTATAACTATACTCTTTCCTTAACGTCGGCGCTAGATGAGGGTGGGTGGTCAAAGCCGCGCCCTGGCCACTTTATCCCCGGGAAAGAGACCCGGAACTAAATGTACAGGAGGCTGGGTGGGCCCAAGTTCCGGTCTGCACAGGTGCGGAAAATCTCGCACCCACCGGGATTCGATCCCCGGGCCGTCCTGCTCGAAGCAACTGGCTATACCGACTGAGATATACCGGCCCGCCTGCTAAGAGGATCATCTGGAAATGAAATAACTGCTGTTCAAATGAAAAGTCTACGTTAGCAGCATTAAGCCTTACTTTGTATTCAAGCATCTTTAACCCTTTAAAGAAGGAACGTAACTGTGATATATAAGGACTCAGTCCGTACTGCTCTGTAAACACTCTCCATCTCGATTATAAAAACCAAACTGTTAATGTTGCATAAGGCAAAATTCGCTGTTAGTTCAGAGAACAAATGAATGGATTGTTTTCACCATGTAGAATTTTTGAATATTAAAACTGGTGGTACATAAAGTTGCTGATAGGATTTAAAGGGTTAAGGAGGTAAAGAAACTGAGCTTTGCACATGTATAACAATTACATTGAAGACTGATTATAAATTGTTTCAAACTTATCCTAACGAAAGCACGTTCAGAACAGTTGGTTTTCTTTATAACGCTCTGGATAATTCGGTCTCGTTGCCCAAAAACATATACGGAAGGACATGGGACGTTCTACAGGGTAAGATACAGTTTTCCATGTCCACGCTATGAATGTATGTGGAAGTGGAGGTGTAGATTCACTCTCCCTTAACCTGCACTCTAAACACAGGCCAGTGGTGGACTTCATGTCCCGGGTGAAGTGCCATCAATGTCCGTTGAGTGTCAGGCTGTGTGGACGCCAGAGTCACCCTGCACGATTTGGACGATAGAGAATGTTTTGGGTCGATCATGTGTTGAACCACGATACCTCGGCTGTCCAGCCGTAGCCTGCCACTGTACTGAGTGAAATATCTCTCCCCACAAACCACAGGGTTCGTTGTGTGAGACAAGTGTAAGAAGCCGTTCCATGTCCAGGATATCATTGCTTACTTCTCCAGACGGAATAACACCGAAATTTGAAAGGAAGATATTTTTATCTGATTAGGGTCACCGTGATTTCCAATTTAAATGGTGTCCATGTACCGCGCAGCAAAGCTCGCTTGAGTGTGAAGGCCGTAGCCACCTTAACATAAGATATCGTCCTGCTGCAGAACAGTTGCTATATCTTGCACATAACAGTACCAAATTTTGTCGGGTATCGCAATTTGTAGCCGAGTTTTCAAAATTGCGGAAAGTGACTAGTAGTTTCGTCATGGCTGTCCGTCTGTCCACACGGAACACCTCAGCTCCCATTATAAAGATTTTAATGAAATTTGATATTTGAGTATTTTTAAAATATCTGTCGAGAAAATTCAATTTTCCTTCATATATGACAAGAATAACGACACTTCACGTGAAGACCTATGTACCTGTTATATTTTTGACCAAAACTACCCTGCCTTTGTTTGTAGGGTACCTTACATAGGCTAATTGTGAGTATTGTAATTTTGTGAGAACATACCAGGCCTGGTCAGCCTGTATCGTGGTAAGGACATCTTCGACAAACTTTGGTCTGTGTGCAGGCGACATTAAATTTAATATGCTGGCTGTAGAATGAATAGTCATACTTAAAATTGACCTTTGTGTCTTTATATCTCACCTACAAAAATATATTTACAATAATAGGAAAAATGTATTAAAAGGGCACTTCTCAACATAAACCAGGTAGTCGCTATTTTTAACACATCTATACAAAATGGGTTAATAAGCAATGTATTTCTCCCTAAATAAATTGCTCATAATTTTTGAAAATCGCTTCGATATTTTCTGTCTGCTTTAGAAGGAAAGGGATTAAAATACATTTTCGCATTTCGAACGTCTCTGCGATTAGCAAAACGCTGCGTTGCGGTTAACATGAGTTGTGCGGGCGAGGAATTGAGGTTTTGCCAGTGGTGACTGCCCCGTTCTGTGACGCCGTGCTGCTTACCAGATATGCACGGCTGTTCACAAAGATCCGCTGAATTCACCATCCACCATCTGAGACCCCGAACACGAATGCAGCTTGTTTATCCAAAAGTCTGTAGATTTCGCTCGGACTACGCGGCATTGTGTCCTAAAATACAGCAATATTCTTCTGTTGTTGTTGGTTAGTTTAGACAGAGCAATGGCGTTAGGCGAAGGCCAATGAACAGAATTCGCTTAGCTTATTCAATATGAATCAGGAGCACACCCATGTGGGAGGCTGCCTGGCTCCAGCACCCCTCCAAAATCGAAATTTAAAAAACACTGATCATGCAGATATTGTTGTATTAAAAATGTTATGTGGTTTGCCCTTCAGTCGAAATGAGCCACTGAAAGCAGCTGATGACTGATAGAGTAGAGTGTTTAAATAAAGACTATAAATCTTAGGATGTCTTTCATGAAATTAATAAAAAAACAAGAATATCCTACATTGTGATTTAAAATAGGCGAGTAATTCATGGATCACACAGCTTCATTTGTATATATGTAGATGCAGTTGCAAACAACGTTATGGTACAGCTGTACGTACGACGTGATGGTTATGACATAATTTCTAAAATCAGACCTAAATTATATAAAGCCTCAGAATGAGAACCTCCTCTCCGAAAAATTCTGGTTGCGCACCTGATATAAATGTGGACATCTTCACCCGCCCCTGGGACTATACTACAAGCATTTTTTGTCAGGGGACACAAATCTTTGGCGCCGTTAGCCCGAGCGTCTAAATTATGTACGGCGTCTCCTAGCCTAGCGCTCACAGTACGACTCACGTGCACCGACAGGAGACAGAGCGAAGTAAATGTGAGGTAGAGAGGTCACTTCAGAATTTGTGGCCGTCAGTACGGAAATGGTGTCGTGTCACCTTTCTGGGGCCTGGAATTTGGAGTTGCTTCTGCATTCCTCTCTCTCTCTCTCTCTCTATATATCTATCAATCTATCTTTTTTAAAATCTTATTTTCTTACACCTACCTGGCTCCGTTAACTCCATTACTAAGATTGGGCGAGCCTTCTCTAAAGTTACGGTGTTCTGAAGAGAAACACAGATTGGGGGGGGGGGCATATTTATGTGTGGATCAATTAACGATGCCGTCAACAGCTCAGTCTATGCACCTGGGTTCCTTAGAGAGAGCAGAATTGCGAAGTGTGAGTAGGGAAAGAGTAGTGACCTGCTTCGGGATATTCTTGTGGTATTTTTGGAGGGACTGACGAAAACAAAGGAAAACTTCAGTGTTTATACTCGGTTTCGAGGTGACGTTTAGCCTCTGATATCAACAGATATGAAGCAGCAATGCTGCCCTCTGGATTGTGTCATTCTACGTCACATTTCGATCACGAAAACAGGGAAATATAGATGAGGAAATCTTAGGTCTTCGTAAAGACTATTCTTACTGTATCGTTGTCTATTTTACTCTCTTGTTTTGTTGTCTTTTCAGTATATTATTAAAGTCGACCTGAGAAAAATGAATTTTAATAAAATATATAAATATAGCTGATTCATTGTCACTGTGAACTAGGCTGTATGCCAGGAAATCGCAGAGCTTTTTACTGTCACAGCTGGAATGCCCGGAATTGGTTTTGGTCAGCAATTTCGATTTGAATGCTCAGTGCTGTTATTTTACGAGGGGGTGCTGATAAGTCCTTAGCCCGACCAGGAAGAAAACAAGCTACGGCGACCAAACTCGGGATTTATTCAGCCTACTCCCCACGAAGTTCAATACACTTCTTAGCCTGTTGCTCTAACTTTTGCAAGACTTCCAAAAAAAAAAAAAATTCGGAAGGTTGTCCGTCCAACCAGGTCTCCGCGGCAGCAATGACTTCCGCGCCGGACGAAAAGTGACGACCTTCCAACTGTTTTGCAGTCCAGGGAACAGGTGGTAGTCCGACGGGACCAGGATCCGGAGAATATGGTGCGTGATCAAGACATTGAAAGCCCAGGTAGGCCAGTTTCTTTTGCCTTGCAAGTGCCCGGTGAACCGGGGTATTGTCGTGCAAGAACAATACCCCCTTGGTGATCTTCCCGCAGCGTTTTTCCTTCAAAATGTCCTTCAATTTCACCAGCAGAGATGACTGATACTCCGCGTTGATAGTTTGGCCCTTTGGAAGATAATCAATGAGGATGATGCTGTCTTGATCCCAAAAAATCGAGGTGAGAACTTTTCCAGCGGAGTTTTGCATTCGAAATTTTTTGGGGTGGGGTGAGCCACTATGCCGCCACTCCATTGATTGTTGCTTTGTCTCCGAATCATAGTGACATAACCAGGTTTCGTCCATGGTCACCAATCGCTACAAGAAATCATGTGATCGCGCCGAAAAAATTCCAAAACTTGCTCAGACGACTGGCACCGTTGACTTTTTAATCCGCGTTCAGGCATTTCGGGACCCACTAAGCGGAGAGCTTCTGCATTTCCAAATCTTCATGAATGATCGAAC
>Ga0131853_10023587_pt1 | contig 11105 bp, 6 predicted proteins | sample TergutLab28metaG_FD_92764 | JGI IMG/M metagenome (GOLD analysis project Ga0131853, IMG submission 92764) | Labiotermes labralis P1 segment gut microbial communities from Petit-Saut dam, French Guiana - Lab288 P1 (version 2) (version 2) | ecosystem: Host-associated > Arthropoda: Insects >...
GGCCAATATCTCCATAACCATTGAACTTTGGATATAGGTGTTTTGGGTTATATCGGTATAGTTTGACCTAAGGAACACTCTCCCGAAGTTAGGTCCTTTCCTCCTGGGACACCCTGTATACATATCACAAACATTACAATCGTTATGTGCAATGAGAGAATTGTTTTGTGAAAGTAAGGTCTGAGGTCGTCAAAGCAGTGTTAATTATGGTATGGAACTTCAGGGTTGTGTGGCACATGGTCTGTATCAACAGATACTACTTTTTGAAAGAATGTCATGCTTTAAACCTGAATTTGGAGGAAAGATTTGAGGTTCTCACAGCAGTGTTGCTGAAGATGCAGATTGCCTGAGGTGTGATGCTGTGTCACTGGGTGAGTAGCTCCTTACTTTGCAAGGGTTCGTTTTGTCTGTAAATACAAGAGTCAAGGGGCACATGAAGAATGAACTGCTGAAGGAAGGGGCAGCTTGGCTGACCATGAAGAAGAAGGCAGTACTCACCCAACAAAGCAGCATCACATCCTAAGTTTGAATCTTCCAGAGTGCAAGATGTTACAACATAAGACTGGCACCTGTTTCACAGTAACCTTTGCCAGATTAACTTTGGCAAAGAAAGAATACTGTGGAGGACAGGTAGTGCATGTTTATGTTGGAGAGCTTGGCTAATGTTAAATGTTTTTAAAAAATGATGCATTAATTTTAATTTAGCTTTTTCATATGCCTTGGGTTTGGTCATACTGGCACAACACAATATATGATTGTACTGTTTAAGTGAGGGGGGAGGGGAAGCTAGAAAATATAGGGTGTAACAAAAGTGTGGTGGTGGTTTACATTTGAGCCAACATGTTTGGAACAGACCGTGTATACATTTTTGGATGTGATGGTCCTCATGAATCATTCTCAGGCCTGTGGTTCATTTGCAGCAGTTTGTGTACAGAAACTCTGGCATTTGCCTGGCGTAAACTTCTGATCGCTGTTAATGATCTTATGATTTTTTGGTGTTGGCAGCCACTGGGGACATGACTTAGTGTGTCTTGGCTGCAACCAAGTGGAGTACAGTGCGTTATCTCTGAATGATACTCTTAAATATTTGCTGAGTATCAGCTGGCTCTGAGCCTTCCTTTTGCTCAAAGTGTTATTATAACTGCTCCACCTTCACACCTGTGGACATCAGTTTCCAGCATGAGGAACAAATGGAAATGACATCATAAAAATTACAATAATGTATGTCATTGTTCATGAGAAATAATGTTGAATGGAATTTCAACCACTTCCATATGTATTATCAGTAGGCACTGGAAACCCAATGTGGTGCGTCCATCTTCAGTCTTCAATTACATAATGTAGCAGTCAGTCGTGGTGCTTTTGACTTGTCTACAATGACTTCAGGTTTGGACAACATTACACAACAGCCACAGTCAGTTTGAGTTCAGCACAGAGAATTAAGTCTGTGGCAGATGGATGCCAGTGTTGTGGTCTCTTACAGTACTGCTAAGCCTGTAGCTACAGCGTATCTGAAGACCACCAGTCTGTGCACAATCTGCGGTTCGCAGTGGTGTTGCTGACGATTCATTTCCTTTGCAAAGTGACACTGTATCACTTGGCATAAAGTTCCTTACATTTTGAACTGTCATGGCACCTCAATCTTCTGAGGGTTAAGCAGTCCTGTTGTGGTGCTTGACCCACTCTGAAGATGAAGACACTATGATCTTTTCAAATGCTGGGATATGCTGGTCCTAATGTATGTTATCACATCCCAGAAGACTGCAATCTTTGATTGTCAGTCTGCTTCTTAGAGATACTAATCTTTTTCAGTCAGTACTAACTTATAAGAGAACTGTGCCTAATGTATTAGAACATGTCATAAATGAAATATTTTGTTTGGTACAGTACTCTTAATGTATATAACAACTATTTCAATGTAGTATTCTGTGTCATGTGTACTGAAACTCCTATTTTGTATTTAGACAAACTCTAACTGAAGTAAAAGTGTGGAGAGAGAAATCTGTTTGGAAATAAAAACAAATACATGTGTCCACAAACAGAATTATACAATATGCCATATTTTTTCAAACTGAAACGAAGTACTTTTGCTTCATAGTTACTATATTAAAAATTGTAATGCTAAGAAAATTTCATATTAGTTGGTCTAAAATTTCATTTTTCTCACGAACATGATCTAAATCTTACAGCTTTGTATGGTACAGTGACCTTGTCATGTTGGGTATTTTCACTGTATTTAAATGAATAGTTATTTTTTTAATAGGTTTGGTAATGATAGGTGGATCCGAGATAGCCAACACCCTGTCTGAGCTTTAGGTTTTTAAAACTTGTTGATATGGTGCTTTGAAGACATACTTTAAAACAACACATGTCAAGTGCATCATGTTCTTGGGAGTATTTCGTGAAGCAGCTGATATTTGTGTGTGATAATCCTCAGAGTTGATTACAACTACCAGTGGCAACACGTGGAGACAAATATCGCAATTCCCAATAACTATGTGACTTCATTTAGATCGGTATATTGTTTCACTAATTATTCGCTGACCCCGATCCTTTCGCAAACATTAAAATATCTGAAACACGAACACCGCCCCAAATTTCTTTTGTACTCTAACTTATGTCTTCCATTCTTCCTTTGGCCGAATTACCCCCGAAAAATTTTTTTTTCGGTGGTTTACGGGTATTGGAAATAAGTGGAATAACTTGGTTTGTGTGTTAAAATTCTTTACATGCTTTTATACCCTTTCAACTTGTCAAACACCCGTCTTACGCAACACTGTTTAATGCCCAGAAAACGAAATACACGTCTACGTATAGCTTTGCGTCTTGCACCCCCTTCCCCGTCGCATCGGTTTCGTTTACATTCCGATGGTTACCTGATTGCTACGTAACAAGCCATAAGGTGAAGCACGGTGTACGCTGTGCATGAGCCCGTACGTATCCTTCCGTTGTGGTTTACATTTTTGCCGTTAGATAGCGGTAAGTAAGAATAACTAGCTATGGCGTTTGTGCGGATGGCGAAGTGAAAAATATTTAAAACTTGTAGAATTTCCGTTGGAAATGTACTATGAAAATATGCAAGAAATTGTTGTCAGTTAGATTGACATTGTCGTAAGTTGATAAGCGTACCGTGCTGTGACAGTAGGATGTGAATTCAAGTGTTTTTTAGTTGACATTCCTTGCATTCCAGAGCAAGAATGAAGTAAATTCTCAAGAACTCGGAGATGTTTTCGAAGAAGGATACGGATAGCCCGGCACATCGTGAAAATCAAACCGAAACACTGTGTCTACAATATTTTGAGCTTCATTCGTATAAATGTCAATAAGAATGATTAATGCGTGACCCGAATATGGTAATTTTGCGTAAGAATGCCAGTGATACATGAGGTGAAACAGTCAAAATCATTATGGCTCACCACGAATTTCTTCCCCTATGTGATGTATTGTTCAATATCATCTCCTTGGCCTCATATTTTTGTGACGTGGTGTTCGATGTCGTGATGAGCTATGCACTTTTTGAGAGGGGTCGCGTTGTTTGGTTTGCAGTATCAATGACTTTTGTTACCACTTCACTTGTCGTAAGTCAAGTTATATCCCTCAAATGGTATATTCATGCAAGTGAGACTCGTAGACGGATGAAAGAGAAATCAAAAAGCAAAACTGAAGTTGCAACAAATTCTTGTATAGGTAACGAACAGTGTATGCAATGGCTTGTGGCAGCACTGCATGTTATGCAGTGTGGTATTCTGTGGCGTTATTTCAAATTATTCATCCCCGTAGATCTTCGTTACGTCAAACACGAAGTACGAGACCTGTGTATGTTGCGTTTATTCCATGCGTTCTGCGAAGCAGCCCCTATGTTACTAGTTCAACTCTACCTGTTGTGGCAGGAAAGCTCACCGAAGGAATTTAGTGATCTTAATATCGTTTCTACTGTTCTGTCACTGTTCAGTGTTTGCTGGGCACTGGCATCGTTCAGCAAGAATGTACGTCTTCAGAATGTGCATCGGTTGGTTCTAACGTGGCTTGGTGTAATATTTCAATTCCTCTGGAGACTTGGGACAGTTTCGGCACGTGTAACAACTTTGACTGTTTATGCAACTCTTTATGGACATTGGGTTTTTCTTGTAATTGGCCTCCACTGGATTTCTATGTTCCTTTGGCTGATCTCCCCAAAGAATGTGTTCCATGGCGAAAGAATCTCCAGGCGGCGTAAGGCAGCATTCTCAGCCCTCATTGCCATTGTCTATATCTTCTCATATATCAACCTTCAGGTAACTGACATTGTTATTGGTGCTGTGCTTATGTTTGTAGTTATTTTGTAGAATAATCCACTTGTCACTGACATTTGGTTTTGTAGGAAATGTGAACTTTTCACAAAAGTGTTAAATACTTTTGACAGAATTATTTACAGTGGTAACAAAACTGGTAAAGTAAATTAAAGTGAAGTAAGTGGTGCCAACTTAATGCAGACTAACATAATAAAATTAAACTAATGCCATACCTGACTAGAAATCAACAGTTATTGCTGTAAAAGCAACTTTGGTAAGGTGTTGACATTTCTCATTGGTAGGGTGTTTAAAGGCATTGAAACAGCACTGTGAAGGAAATGTGTGAGATCTACAGTGTGATCTGAACTTTATACAAAATATAAAAGTTATAATGCTGTAGGGTTCAAATAATCTGATTTGTGAGCTCTACACATTATATTTAAATAATCTACACATTGATTATATTCTTATTTGATGGTTGGATTGCTTGTCAGAGGTTATCATAAGGTAACATCCCATTGGCTGAGAGTGATGTAAAGTTGTTGTTCTGTATCAGCGCCATGCCATTTCTTTTTGTAGATGGTATACATATAATGTTCCACTCACTGTTAATCTGAGTTGAGTGCTGCAGTTCTCACCAATGGTGTGGCCAGCTGTAGTTCAAAGTATCCATTATTTCCATTCTTATCCTTTTTTTTTTTTTTTGCCAACTCCACTATCCAAGTTCTTTGTCCTCTTTTTGTACTGGGTGTGTGTGTATGTGTATACATAGGAAAAAATGATGAATTTTGCACCAAGAGACACATTATTTGCTAAGGTTGGGGTTTTGATGACATCTGAAACCAGTTTTTAACTTCCAAATTACCATGCATTGTGCTTTATTATAACTTTCTTTTGTGCATTCACAACAAACTAACTCCATAGAGCAGAGTCCTTTTTAAAAAGTGTATGTTTGCTCGGATAATCAAACAATTCCATCCAATTTATGCAACTTGAATTTTCATTATTGTATGAACAGCAGGCTGCTGATTCTTTCTATCTTTGTGTCAGTTTTGACAAGACAAATCCAGCTGGATGTTGCTTCTGGTTTTAATATTCGTGATGAGATCAGTATTAGTTTCACGTCAAAGGATGAGATTGGTGCTCTTTGCCTGTTAATATTAAAAATAATATGGAAGATTAGAGTGAGGAGAGCTGTCTCTGTATGTGGACTAAATTACAGGCTTGAAGACCAGAGGTGTGGGGTTTGATTCTGTGCTGAGTGAAAAGTGGAATTGTTGTGTTCATGCCATGAAGGCATGTGTGGGGAATAGAGGTATAGCTCCACTAATTCTTAACAGCAGCACTAAATGGAAGTAAGTGGTCAAGTTCATGCCCTATGCCAAGGGTAAGGACCCCAGTACCCATTGAAGAGGAGGCTGGGTGTGCCACAGAGCAGGTTGGATGTTTTGGAGCAGACAGAAATCTCCAGCCCCTGCCAGGAATCAAACTCCAGAGTGATTTTGTGGCAGGAGCAGAGATTTTTGTCCTCACAACCATGTGTATAGTGACTTCAGGGCACACCCAGCTCCCAGTGTGGTAGGTACCATGAGTCAATTGGTCCTGGCATGAAAATGACCACATATTTCCAACTAATGCCAAGATTAAGAATTTGTGAAGCAATAAAATTTTTAATTATAGACCAAATGGATGAAGACAACTTGGAAGACCTTTGAAGAGACTATTAGACAAGGCCAAAACAGGTCTCTGAAGGCTAACTTGTGATGGGTGATGATGCAACAATAAGAGAGACACACACTACAGTGGGTACCAAGTGTGTTCATGGTATTTGTTTGGTGTATGTAGAACATTTCTGCATTTAACTAATAATCTGGTGAAATATTCAGATTCCACATTATAATCATTATCTTATGGTCTGGCAGGAAAAGTAATTGACATGCAAAACTGTTTTCTTTTTATAGGAACTGAATCCACGGCAAAAAATGGCAACATTTTATGTTGTAATGTTCCTGGAAAATGCTTTGCTCGTTGTGGCGTGGCTTGTCGGGGTATGGGGTGAAGCCCCTTGGTACAGGAATTCTGTCCCTGTTGTTGTCTTCTTGTCCTTTTCTACAGGAATAGCTTTCATGCTGCTCTACTACCGGTACTTTCATGTTAGGAGGTTTGTATAATGCAATTATTATTGTTATTTATCTGTTGTGTTTACTGTGGGACCTTCCCTCACCCTTTCCCAATGTTCAAAGGAGATTATACATTTAATATGAGGCTTACCGCATAATTTTAGGTGTTCAAGTCTTCTTCATGCTGTGACAGATTGGTCACTTTGCAGGGTGCAGTAGAGAGCAGAATACAGTAGGGTGGTCACTGCAGTGACCTTTACACCTCAACTATTACCAGTCTTTTGCATGACCCTTTGCTTAATCTTTGCTGGAGTTGTCAGCAAAGTCACCTGGTCTCAAGAAATAATGGCCCAGGTGTTAAAATTGTAATATTACCACTGCCAGTGCCACAAAGAACATATGAGACTGTTTCAGGAGCACATATGCATCTATCACACTGGGACTGTTTACCCTCCCCACTTTAAATGGATGCCCTTTTAAATGACAGTGTCCTGGTAGCAGTCCTGTCATTGTTTGTATCTGGTTGCTGTTCAAGTTGAGTAATTCCCCAGCTCTTCTAGCAGAGTGTATTTTAAAGAAATCCCTTAGCCTGCCTTTGTCCACAAATGGACTGCCAATACTCCTTGTGTTACCTGCTCATCCACTTACATGGTAACTTTACTCTCTTTGCAAGTTTTGAGGCTCTCATAGCGGTATTGCTGACATTATAAATCCTCTGAGATGATGATGCTGTGTTGGGTGGGCAGTTTGGGATAGTTCAGTCAGTATTGCAACTCATTACTGGCTGGACATTCCAGGGATTGAATCCTGGTAGGGGCGAGATTTTCTGCACCTGTCCAGACTGACCCGGGGGCCTACGCAGCCCCTATACAGTGGGTAGTGAGTCTCCTTCCCCGGTGTAAAGTGGCCAGGGCATGGCATTGACCACTCACCCTCATTTAGCTCTGAGGGTAAAGAAAGAGTAGAACTATACCACTGCTCCCCCTCTGGACCTTTATGGCCTGTTATAGGGTGAACTGTACATTTTAATTTTAGTTTCATCTCCAGGGTCAATCATGAAATGAAGGAACTGCTGTCTTGCAGAAGCATTTGAACTGCCATCTCATTGACAGAGCGTCACATCCCTCAAAACTTGGACTTTATACCAACAGCAGTTTAATTGACTAAGAGTAGGTGACCTGTTCAAATGTCAGCGTTAATACTGACTGTCATGAGGTTGTCTGGGATTCTTCTCATTCCCTACAGGCAGATGGTAGGATAGTGCCTCAGAGTAGGCCAGGACCACTTCCTTCCATGTAATTATCCTGCAGTTTGATGCTGCATGCTGCAAGTTGCAGACTGCATTGTTAAAATAATCAGGAGTGTCGGTTTGGTTCCTGGTCAGTCCATGTGAGGTTTGTGGCAGGCAAAGTGGCACTGGGACAGGTTTTTTCCCCCATGATGTACAGGAAAATTCCTTTAATTCAATTTGCATGGGACCGGACATGTGCCAAGTTATCAAATATTCCAGATTATCAGATTTTACAGGTATTTTTTTGGTGTGTTTCCTATGGTCGGACACTGCAACCAACCAGAGGAATATCCATTTGGATGTCTCTTTAATCTGCTGGTTCAGGGTGATCACGGTCCTCTTCTGTGTTTTCCGGAGTCTTCATAGCTGAAGAAGTTAATGCAGTAGGAGACAGAGTCAGAAGATACCACAACGGTTGACGTACAGACACCATTGGAGGTCTTTTCGAGCACAACTGTGAGATGTGCCTTTTTCATTGTTCAAGCTTTTTTCTGGTAAAACGCAAAAGACCAACTGTCCTCCTCAAGTGCCAGATTATCAGGGTTACTGAATTATCAGATGTCAGATTCAAGGAATTTTGCTGCACTTCAGTTTTCCCCTGTCAGTATCACTCCTCAGTGCTCCATACTTACTCATTCATGTGTCACTTGTGCAATGTAATCTTAGCAATGCCAAGTTTTAAAGAACACCGCTGTGACAACCTCATATGTCAGAGATGTATCAAAACCAATTACACAACTCTTAGAGTACAGTCCAATATGTCGATTACAGTTTGCTACAAGTTTCGACTAGAATAGGTCATTATCCAGCCTATTCCTTATAGTTCCATGTTCCTATAGCTTAGGTGCAATGCCTTCTGTGCATTAGTGTACTTAATACTTGTCAGCCTAATGCTGAACTCCTATCAGACCATTTTGCAGTGCTCTGTGGTGTTTCATCTCAAACTTATCGACCATTTACTTCCTTTAGTACAACTTCATATATATTTGTCTTCTCTCTCCTAAATGTGGCAGTGGTTTCCATGGTGGCATCCACATCATGTGGATGGGAATGTTCCCAATTTTTTGTGCATATGGTGTGTGCATCGGTGAAGTATATATATATATATAGTGATAATCTGTGGATTCTGAGTCTGCAAGCCTGAGTGTCAATAATTTGAAGTGAATTTGAAGCAGCTGCTTTCAGTTTTCCAAGTGCTTTTTGTTTCTGTGCTACCAATTAGCTGTTGTGACATTTGTGAAAGTTGTGGGGCTAGTCTGTATGCAGGTATGTGGATCAGGACCTGTTTCAAACAGAAACACCATATTTGTGCACATGTATACTGCTGTACAGTGTTGCATACAGTCCACCACATGTGAATTTCCTGTGTGTAGGAAAGTATTCACTGCATGCACTAAATGCACATTCTTTGTCTAAATTCTGATATAATAGCAATTTCATTCATTTCTGCTCTGACAGGTATGATCCACAGTATTTAGAAATGCTTTTCCATTCATTGTCTTGGATGTACGTATGTCAACAGTAGATGTGACAGCTTGAACTTTACAAGATACGAAGTGCATATGTGTGTGTGTGTGTTGGTCTGTCAAACATAGCATGTAATGGATTTGTGTTCCGTTCAAGGCTGCGTTATGAGGCGGGAGGTCGACCAATCTCATACAACAATAATTGTGATTCTACTCAGCGTTTATCTGGGAACATCTATGGAGAAATTCAGCAGGGCAGCAAGTTGGATGATCCACATACAGTAATAAAAAATCAGGTATCTGTTCCATGTAGCCAGCTGAAAATAGGGAATGTTTATATTTATATGTAGAGGAAGAAGACAGAAGAATTGTAACATCATAACACAGACGTTGGACCACATATTGAAAGGTTTCCAGTTCAGTACACTAAAAAACATTAATGTGAATATTTAGAATCTTTTTATGGGGTAAAATAATTTTGAAGTGGCACGGTCTGTATACTACAGTATTTCATGTTTATGAAACACTAAATTGGAATGTCATGTAGCTTGTCACTGGTAATTTGAGTTAGAGGTCTTTTTTATAGACAGTTCTTATGGGAATTTTCTGTGTGATCAGTCAGTATTTGCACACAACCCCGTGACAGTCGCTCCTGATTCTGTGTGCAGGATGTGAAGTGTCCTGCCACATTTTTTTTATTGTTGTTTCATAGAAGAATGTATATAGCAGATTAATTGTGTTACAAGTACTTATCTTTACCCTGTAAAATGTAGCGGTCACATAATATACCACTAGGTTTACCATTCACTAACTCTAAATTTGAGTATTTGAGTATTCCATTCAGATATCTCATCCTCCTGCTAGTTCAGGGTTATGTACAGACACTCTTGTAGGCCTTTTGAACATGTCCCTACAACTCTGCCCAAGTGCCAGATTGTCAGGATTTCTGAATTATGAGACATCAGATTAAAGAATTTTTGCTGTAATTTAGGTGTGTCCTAGTCTTTAAGGTGCTAACTGCTATGTTCTAAAGTTGACTGGGTTTGTGTCTCATAAGTGTGTTTGTGGTTAAAGTTACTTCTGGATTTTTTAATCTCTGTAACTGAGTAGAAGTGACTTCTCAGTCACAGTACTTGTAAGTGGCTGATTGTAACATTCATATAAGTATTTATTTATTTATTTACGTATTTGTATTTAAGATACATTTAATGACACTGGCATTATCCTAGAATATTCAGCATTGAGTAGTAGGTGATTGTACTGAGGACATGCGAGAAATGCTGTGGATGTTGGGGATGGTGGTATTCATGACTTGCGTCTGTATGTCGGCTGTTGTATTTCCCTCCGACACATGTGAAACAGCTGACAGCATTTGTATCTAGAAGGGCTTATCATGTTGTTATCAGTACACATATTAATGTGAACAGATTGCCTAATATACAGCAGCACACTGAGGGAGGCATAACAGCTAGAGCAAAGTGTGGAGGTTGTTGATCTGTAGGAGTTTTGTATGTGGCCTCATGTGGTGATTAATGTGGAGCAGTGTGGTCAGAGGTTATGGTCAGATTCTGTCCCAGCAATTGCCTTTTGGCCTGAGAAGGAACACGAAATTCCTTTGGGTAGACAGTCTCTGGGTCGGTATTTGAACCCAGGACCTCCTGAATATGAAGCAGTAGGACTCTGCACTTGAACATGATCTTGAGTTATAAAGTGTATTTTGGAACTTTTCTCTTTTTATTGCAGGAACCAAAATACTTAACTTACTCCATGGTGCAGAGTCCTTCTTGAGAAGCTAACTGGTTTGCAGCTAGTCAAGAAATTCCCCACATTTCACGGAACCCGAAGGTTCATTACCGCACTCACAAGCGTCCGCCACTTATCTCTATCCTGGGCCCGCCCAATCCAGTCCATATACCCACATCCCACCTCCTGGAGATCCATCCTAATATTATCCACC
>Ga0131853_10023588_pt1 | contig 11105 bp, 2 predicted proteins | sample TergutLab28metaG_FD_92764 | JGI IMG/M metagenome (GOLD analysis project Ga0131853, IMG submission 92764) | Labiotermes labralis P1 segment gut microbial communities from Petit-Saut dam, French Guiana - Lab288 P1 (version 2) (version 2) | ecosystem: Host-associated > Arthropoda: Insects >...
AAAATTCACACATAAATTTTACTACTATTTGCTCATATTTATAGAATTGTATTTTAGTAATTTTAGATCACTCACTTGCTTCAGTGTGATTACCAGAGGCTGTGTAATGCAATTTTGACCTCCTGATGATGAGCACATGTGCTCAAAACATGTAGAGGCATGAAATAAACTTATTGTAAAACAAAAATTTTGTGCATCAAGTTGGCCAATTACTGAGATAAATAATTATATTTATGTTTATAACACACTACCATCAAAATCGTTTAGAATGATGAAATATTTTGTCTACCATGAACAAAAAGTCTCTTTCAAATTGCAAAGATGTTTGTGTAAACTTGAAAATGGAGATATAAAATTACAATGTAATAATGCTATAAGAAGAAAAGTGACTGCCAGAAATTCTATAGACAATACACACTTTCGACTGTGCTATTTGAAATTCATTACTTCTGCTTTGTTACATTAGGTAGTGTAAAAACCACCCTGATCATTCAAAGAAAGGATTACATTATTTTTCTCTCTGTAAGCTTGTTGTTTCATCTTTTTTGTGCAGCCATGATACATAGTGGCACATTTAAATCTTGCTGGTGATTCTCCTATTACTCTTGTTATTTTTATTAATTAATCTATGCACTTAGAATTATTCTGACTGACAGACAGACAGTGTGCATGCACATGCACACACACCCGCACACCCCATGCTCTTGCTCTCTCTCTCTCTCTCTCTCTCTCTCACACACACACACACACACACACACACACACTACTTACAGTGTACATTTAGTTAAATAAGTATTATTTATATCATAAACCAACATGACAGAAAGTTTTGTACTTAGAGGATATACCAAGCCCAAGGGTTGAAGGAGTGTCTTACTGCAATTTTCATACTTTCCCCTCCCCTCCTTCAGTATTCACATCATCATTCTATCATTCCACTCCTAGTTCATCCGTCTGCATGCAGTACAGATACTGTTATTAGGAAAAAGCAGTACGGCTGGCATAGGCTGTCTTCTGTTTGAACACATTATGTGATGAGGTTCTGCATTCTGTCACAAAAGTAAGCAAACAGTGCTGGCAGAAACACTAGTGTGACATGATGTTGTCTCATCATTGCATGCCACCTTGAAACTATGTCCTTCAAAAAGCTGTCTTGATATGATTTGTCTAACAAGTTTACCATGATAACAAAAAGAGTTCTGTTTTTATATATTTATATATTATTCCAACTTACCCATCCCAACCCCCTCCCCCCACTAACAACACCCAAGACCTCAATACTCATAAATATAATAATTAATTCATAACATCTCTAATTATTTAATAAATATTTACAAGTACACAACATCAAATATACATTGTAATATATTTAAGGAGGAATTTTAAGATCTGTCAAGATGCCAGATGCTTGAAATGCACAATATTTTGCTACCTTACTTACTTATTTATACATTATGATATGTTTTCCATGCACAAAGTACGTGAGCAACACGTGTCTGCAAAGAACACGGTAAAGTAATAAATTAATGTTTAAGAACTAACCATTGTCTCGCATTGTAGGAGGTATATCTTGCCAGGGTCATAGACATAGGCCTATTGTATATAGATGTGTACATAATGATAAAAATAGATTGTGAGGGGTGCAAGTGGAGTGGAGCTGCTAGCTCTACTGCGGCCTTCACGCCATCTTTAGCACATTATTTAACAACCATTGAGCAAGAAAGGGGGGGGGGAGGGATAGAGAGAGAGACGGGGAGGGAGAGAGACATCACTATCATGTAGATGATGATGTGCACTGCCACCCCACTGATTCTGCCTACCAGCTGCATTCAGGGTCACAAAATCTGTTAGCTTTGTCTAGGAGGATGGCAGCTTGGATGATGGAGCCATCAGTTTGAATGAAATTCCTGTGCTGCACTGCTCTGTTTAGCGTAGGACATATTCCACTTCATGTAGCCTTAGGCAGAAATACAGCTTGTGCACTCACATGAAGCACAAGGTGCACATGGCCCCAAATCATCTTGCAGTCTTCAAGTCCTCATACTGAATTGCTTGGGTGGAAAAGACAAGGCTGCATGTAGAAGTGCCATAACAGCAGGACAGAGATGTTGTCAGAAGGGAAACCAGTGAACGTCAGCTTCTACAATCCTGTTAGCACAAATTAAATTCAGTTAATCACCCCTTTTATAAAAACTTCTCTACTTAAAAACATGGAACAGCCAGGAAAAGGGATGAAGCCCCAAGTGCAAAAACAAAAAATGTGATAATGTGCTGTATGGTCAGGGATATTTCACACATTGGGGGCAGGGATAAATGAGTACACAGCAACTGTGGAATGGTGACAAGCACGGAAAATCTAACTTTATCAATCACAAATCTCACATCAGTCATCCGAGATTGAAGCTGAAACACCATGCTGACAACTTGGCAATTAACCACTTCAGTAACAGCACAGCCAGTCAGTGGTTAATACTAAAATAAATTCAGTGCTAGTGGGAGTGGTCAACCTCGCACTCTGTTGCTTTATGTCAGGGTGAAGAGCCCTGATTATTCTACTGGACAGGAGATTGGGTGGGTCCCAGATCCAGTTTAGGTGTGGTGAAAAGTCTCTGCCATACAGGTAATGAACCCCAATTTTCCGGTCATCCAGCCTGGAAACTAGTCAATATACTGAACTACTACTACCAACTAAATGATTTAGAGGAAAATGTGTGTATGTAGTTGGCTAAACAGTGTGTAAAAGTGGGAGGCTGATAACCCATAAATTTTAAAATTTATTGGCACAGGGGAGAAGGAGTGTTACTACTTTAAGCTTTGGCCACATGTACTCCTGAACCTCTCCGGGCCAGCAGTAAAGCAGCTGAAGCCTGCAGCCAATCATGTGGTCCATGCAGTGCTGAAGTTAGGGGCGAATAGAGCTGTGCCTTAATTAACAAACAATATGTCTTCATCACCTGGTGTTTAATTAGCACAGGGACGATTTTAGTATACTACCCTTCGGAATGTGGTGATGGTAAGTGGATACCCACCTCTCACTGCAGATCCTCCTCACACTTGGGAATGTCGAAGATCTCCGCAAAGAGCGGTGGCAGTCTGAGCTTGGCCCAATTCAGGCGGAACCAGTCCAAGTGAGCAGAGTGTTTCGCCCCCAGGTTCCTCAGTTCCGGCAGCTTAACCAGTAGGTTGGCCAACATCTGTGGCTCGCTCGCGTGATTGCGAGACACCTAGCCAAATTTCAGCAACACGTATGAAGGTTTTGGGCGTCATGATTGTTATCATGGGGGGAACAAGGAATATATGCAGAATATTTGTAAGCAGTAGCATAGGTAGGAATTTTGGCGCCTGCCAGGTGAATAATCATAATGGCCAACCTTAATACAAATTATGAACTTTAAAAGTCACAATTATTTATTGGATTTCCTTTCGTTTTATCTTAGTAATTTCAAGTTTTTGAGCAAAAGATTCACATTTTTTTATTTGAAGTATTTATTTTGCTGCCAAGGGCTGCTGTATCATTGCCCCCACCTCCTTCCCAGCTACACCCCAATGGGTAGAGGGGCCTCTTTGAATACCGAGGGGACGACGTAAGGATTTAAAATACTATAGTTACCATGTGTAACACCTGCATTCCGGCCGCACAAGGTGTATATAGTTTTCATAATGATTCTTGCAACAAATAACGATTATTTCTCACTGTTCCAGGGCCGTTTTATTCAACACAGCCTCCGCAAGGACTGACCATTGATTGGACTTATTAAGAGTCACCACAGACAGAATCTGAGGATTAACCACCTGAGTTATGACATGGCCCTAGTTAACTGATTTGTCAATGGCATGGGTCATGAAAGCTTGAGAAGCTGGAACACTTGCAGGTGCTTTTTGAAATCTGCGGTATTTGGTGTGACTTGATCCTAAAAACCTAAAGGTGTTCAGAAAAACTGCTAATTCTTATTCACACTACATAAAAAAGCGAGCTTTTAAACATGGAATTTGCAGGCCATTGAATGACTGCATTTTTATATGCCCAATAGCCACCTTACGTATTGCATGTCTTGCTAGTCTCATCATATACACTACATGGCCTGCAAGACTTGTAATGTACAATATATGTCTCACTAGATTAATCATATACACTATATGCGCACATCATGCTAGCCTCATCACATATACTACATACATGCTTTGCTAGTCTCATCATATACACTGCATGTCTTGCTAGACTCATAATGTGCGCTATATGTCTCACTAGATTATTTATATACACTACATATCAGTGGTTCCCAAAGTGTGTTCTGTGGACCCCAGGGGAACGAAGAACAGTTCCTAGGGTATATGTGGATACAGTTTTGTAATGGCTACTTTGAATTTTACTAACTTTTTAAATTACAGGAACGTTTATTAAAAAAAGTCTCAGAACTTCTTTAATTGGCCGTGTGTTTATTTCATATGACCATTAGAATATCTAACTGAGGCACTACCTGTACCCATGAAGCAAGTGACAAACATTTTAATTAAGATCAAATCATGCAGTGTGTTGTTAAGTATGCTAGTGATACATACTTGTAACGATCTAAGGTCAATTCCGAGATAAAACATTTTCTTTTTTTTAATTCTGGATACCTGTCATCTGTAATTCTATATTTATGTGAGCAAGGATCGTGGTTATTTTTTGAAGTGAAAAGAGGTCCGTGAGCTGAAAAGTTTGGGAAAAACTGCTATTACATTATGCTAGCATCATCAAATACAATGAAGGTTCTACAGCATGTGTCTCCGAACCTTTCTGGTAAGAGCTGCACCCATTGCTGTGGGCTAGTGTGCAAGCCCCATCCATTTCGCTGACACATATAAATCTGTGTAACTAAGAGCAATAACACTCACCTGCACTTTAAGTGCATCAATAAGTCGATCCTGATGATGCTCAATAGTCTTGAGGTCCGTGACCCCCGGACGGTCCGCAGTGAGGAGGACAATGGCGGAGAAAAGGCCCAACTCTGTGTCGTTGAGCCCGAGTGTGTTTAACGAAGAAGCAAATTGAAATAATGATGACACAAACTCCGGCTGAAAGTATGAGAGAAAACGCGCTCAAAACAAACGCGAACATATAAAGTTATGTATAAAATTTTTAAAAGAAATCAAAATGCACTTGGATTTATGAATGTAATTTTATTACATAGTATTCACCGAAATCGTTTCGGCCACTCATGCGGCCATCTTCAGGGTGGTGAGAAAAAGAATACACATACAATTATAAACTGTCGAAATCACTCCATACCTACAAATCATATGGTTTTTGGTTAAAATATTTATTTTTATTACCCAACAAACACAACTACATAGATCTTGTATATTTGGTTTCTTTAACACAACTACATGTTTCGGCTGTCCGATTCAAGGAATTATGGATGATGTCAAAATATGTTTGTGTGCTATTACTTGTTTAGTGGGGATGGTGCAACAATTAACAAGTCACGCTGAATACCGTGTACTCTGTGTGCCCACAGAAACGTCACAAGCAAACGTACATATACGGTCCTTTGCCTCGACAAACCAGTAAAAATGACAGCTGAAGAGCAAAAAAATCTTAGAATTATTTGTTATTACTCTCTTCTACTCTCATTTTAATTTTTCCCACAAATGTTAGGAGATTAAACCTAACCCTTTAAACACCAAGTTAAATCCCATCTGCCATTTGCTGGCATTATTAGGAGCTTACCATATTTTCCACGTTAGCAGGATAAGGGTTAAATAGTAAGCAATATCTGAAGTGTAAGTTTACATATTATGTAACATTAGTACAGGACAATAATTTATGCCTGTATGTCCTGTAACTTGGCTGGTGGGGGGGGGGCTACATGGTGGGTAAGTGTGTTTGGACTTGCACAAAAATGTCTGGCAAGTGGAACGCTTGTGTGACATTTGGTCACAGAAAGGATATTTAACATTTTAAACGCCGAGTTAAATCCCATCTGCCATCTGCTGGCATTATTAGGAGCTCACCTTATTCTCCACATTAGCAGGATTAGGGTTAATGGCCTCTGAGCAGAAATGTAAGCATATGTTTCAGTAACTACAGTGGCTATACGAGATTGAAGGTTTATTATGTTTGACCAGAATCCTGGGAAGTGTATAAAGACTTTGGAAATTCACTACAAGTATTACATCAAGTAGGGAGCCTACGTGGAAACACTGAACTGCAGGCAGAGACACGGGAAAGGTACATTTCATGGCAAAGTGAGTGTGACATTAGAATGGGTAGAGGGCATTACTTACGTCGTACATATGCTCCATCTGCTGACGGGTGATGTATGTTCCATCAGAAAAGGTGAGCGTGGAATCAGATGTAAGTCTCGCCACGTGACCCAGCCAGATTTCGAAGAAACCAACCTTGATTAGGATCAATTGGTCGTCCTGACTCAGGTCAGAGAAACCTGAAAGAAGGAAGATCTTGTTTTGACCTTTAGCTGAGATCACTTCCCTCTGTCACTGTGTACTTATTTTTGTGGTGTGTCTAATGAACGGAAGGGGAAGGCCATTTTCTGATTTTACCTAATCAGCAAGTGTGGTGCCGATTTAGTATGGTTAATGTGTCTCACTGAGTGATGTTAAAACAATATTCTATAGGAAAACAGCCTGTGGACTGCTATGTAGAAAGAGGGGAATTTATGACTGGACGAATGTCGGTCAAATTTCACTACACAATAGACACCACAGGTTTCCAAATCAATTTTTTTCTGATAATCACAGATTGATGAAAGAAAAGGAACCTGAACCAAGCACTGACATTAAAGAATAATAACTCATTCTCCCTTGTCAGAAAAATTGGATCCACCTGAAAGTTGTATGGACAAAGGCAGGACTATGTAGAATATGCTATTGTTTATAGCTTTTGTACTCAATGTGCTACACCACAGACTTTTAAGCCTTTTGTATTAATTGAATTACATCACAGACTTGTAAATCAACTGAAGAAGATTCTCTGCTTAGAACAGACCATAATACACTTCGCCCGGGAAAAGAAACGTAGGTCAGCTATGGAAAAATAACAAGACCAATTCCTGAGCACACAAGCCTGGAATGGCTTCTGGACCCTGTTGCTGATGATTACAGTGGTTCACTGCTATAATGGTAACAGCTTCACAACTCTTCATGGGCTTCATCGTTGCCACTCGCACTCGCACGTGTTACAACATATTTAAATCTTGTGTTTTCAACTTTATTTATGAGGTTGTTACTTGTGAGTAAGCACAAGCAGCATACAAACTTTTGTACTGCACTGTATTCGTTTCCTATGCCCAATGCCAACAAGATGGAAACTGTTACCCTAAGTGCGCAAACCCCTGCAAAGAAATGGAACGTGGGTGTTCACTAGGGAAAATCTTAAATTTTTAACGAATTATAGACACTCCTAATGGAGCAAAATGTCATCACATCTGAGCATGTCATTGACAATGAGTGCATATTTATTTGGGGATATTTCACTGAAGCAAAAGCCCATAACAGACTATGGTCAACTCTAAGACGCCAATGCTCATTAGTACTTACAGTTTATAAACAGGGTGCAAACATCTGTATTTGTGAAAGCTAAAATTCTCAGAATTTCAGCCAAGCATTATCTGTGATGCATTGATAATGGATATCCTGAGGTAACAAAAAAATGAGCCCTGGATATAAATGAAGAAATTCACAGTCACACTCTGGCATACGTGGAGTTGCATTATATTTGCCTTTACTCAGCATGACATATAGCAGTACTTGTAGTGCTGTCACACTATTCCCCAACCACTGATCACTTTTGTAGTTGTAGACTGTGGTAGTTTATTCACACACACAGACAACTTCCCAGAATATTCCCCTCCCTTACCTTTCTAAAACTTGAAGACTATATTACTACATAACTCCCTTAAAATCATCCCTTCATTGTAAAATGAGATATTAAACTCAAACACTTTATTGTTGTTTCTTATTATTTTTGTTACCTGTTTTACCTGACAATTGCCTATTCTGGCCGAAACATGTCGTAACCAATATACAATAAACATTGGTAGTTGTGACTGACGGTCTTATTCTCTTTAATTGTTTATTATCACAACAGTATGATTAAAGTTAAGACTACACACTCAAGCAGAAAAGCTGTGAGTGAAGTTCTGTTACTGAGACAGACAGCTATAGCACTGCAGTGTTGTGAGATGGTGCAACAGGATTTCTCTGAAATTTCAAATGTTTCTGCTATGACAAAAACCGACTTTTAGTCTTCTTTAACACACCTAAGCCATTTGCAATGGACGGTTAAAACAGTGTCGGTTAGTTGTTGTTCTCTTCGCCGTGGCGCCAGTAACTACAATGGCTGACAACAACGAAATGTTGTTAGAGTATAGCAGGACTACATCCACAAAGAACCCGCCATTTTACACGACAAGCCTCAGCGCGAATTTAACAAACGGTACGGCTCTCTTGTCACATGATTGCAGCTGCTACATAAGCAGAAGAATATTGACACCTTCACCTCTCTGACTGCAGAAACCCACCGATCTACGTGCACACGATTTCGCGCACTTTCCCGATTTGACATCAGCTTATACCCGCTAAAATTACCTGCACCTGACGCTGGAGATCTTGTTTAATTAACCCCGCTATAAATGAGGGGCATGGTGTTGTGAATTCGCGGAAGAAGGCACTGGCGACACAGTATTACCTCTTCGTTTCTTACTGCCCTTATATTTGCCCAACTGTCCCATTCAATCCCTTGCTTACGATCCGCGTTTTTACGCAGAAAATTATGGAAAGCTAAAAATTTTATAACCATATTCAAGAACAGTTCATTCTAACGATTTGACAACGTCGTGCACAAGCCCACCAATCGCCACCATTCACGTAAAATACATGTAGGCTACCGTGAGTTACACACCGGTGGTTTACGCGTGGTCATTCAGTAGGTAGCACGAGAGCCACCGATGTTCTCAGGCCAATCAAAAGTTAACGTCGTGCAAAAATCGCATTACGAATCTAACGCTCTGCAACTCTGGCATCGGTATGTGGACAAGGAAAACTAACCTCAGATGTTGTGGGACTGCCGGTGATTCTCACGAAGTGAGGAAAATCTTAAACAAATACAACAGGTATTAGCTTGGAATCTGCGGAACGACGGAGTAAAGTGGGCTGTGCAGCCAAAGGTATAATGAATCAACTTAGCTTTTCTGCCTTTGATATTCAAATTGTAAGACACGTTATAAGTTCAGAAGCACTCAAAAGGGACTGACGCATTTTTTTTTCACCAACGAAAGATTAATATGAAGCTGTGAAAGTTACCGACAGTACACAGTAGCTGTAAAAAATATTGAGGCTGAATGTTTTATTTTTGGCCACATGACAATCGCTGACTTTTCTCGCCTGAATCGCTGCATTTAATTTTGAATAATTAGGACGTGACCCACTGAGCTTAGTGTGAAGTGTCTGTGGAACGAGGACCGTGATATGACAAGTCATACCCATGTAACTCTGCTACAGCATGATTAAATCCACAAAGTCTCCGCCATTTTGTATGACAACGTTCAGTGCAAGTCTCACAAACCTTAGGACCCTCGTACGTCAGTCACGTGACTGCAGCTGCTGCGTAAGCAGACGAATACTGACATCTCCACCGCTCTGACTGCAGAAGCATACTGATCACACGCACACGAATTCGCGTCACTCTTCCTACTTGTGACATCAGCCTAGGCTCGCTAACGTTACCTTCTCTCGAAGCTGGAGACTTTGTGAATTTAATCCCACTATTGTTTTTATTTTTTAAACTGCAAATGGGTTTGTACCTGGTGGCAGTGTGCTACAATGCAAGACAAAACAACACAATGCAGTACAATAAAGCACAATAAAATACAATAACACACATCACACGCAGTAACACGCATCACACAAAATAACATGCAACACTCAAGGCAACCCTCATCACGCAAAATTACAAGAAAAAAATCAGGAACACATATTACACATTATTAAACCTCAGAAACGAATAGATCCTAAAGTAGATGAATCAGCTATATTAGGCCTACTGTCAAAAAATACAGTTTATCAGTATGTAGGCCTACAGGCAATACCGACAAAATCCATCTGCCCTTTTTCTTTGAGCATGCAAAGAAAATTTGCGCTAGTACTTAATGAAAATACTCAGTGAGTTGAACTAAAGATGCGAGAAGAAACGCGCAGAAGGTTTCGTGTAAAAGTTTTTGTTATTGTTAAGTTGATTTTGATGAAAAATGGAAAGTGTCGACAAATTTTAGTAAATAGCTTCAATCTAATATACTAAAAAAAAAATACGAAGAGAGAGAGAGAGAGAGAGACAGAATGACATAACTAACTCGTTGTAAGTTTGCCAGTAAATACGTTCATAAAGCTGTTAATAGCACCTTCCAAGCGTGGCCAAGCGGGATACAGTCAAACAAGGCTGGATAAAATACGTCACACACACGCAGGTGTTTTCACTCAGGAGCAAGTAGTCGTAGTGGGGTCGCCCCGACAGAAGTCATGAACTTTAAAAGATCCACAATTATTCATTGAATTTCCTTTTATTGGACTGAAGAATTTAAAACTTGTTAAGCCAAGAAAATCAAAATATTTCATTCCAAATATAAATTCTGCCAAATTAGTAGAACTCATCCCGTTGTGTCCTCAGAAATTATTAAAAATATTAAACATTCAGTCAACACAAATACATTGCTACTTTAAAGCAACATCATAAGGTTCTACTGGCACTTGAATGACTTTCTTTTTTTTTTTTTAGCCTGATTTTAATCGATATTTAGAGTGGAAAACGTAGCTTTGAAATAAAAACACAGATCTCTTAGACTGACTATTTAATATTGCTTTGAATGTAAATTTTCCACGCACTTTGCCGTTCATTGGACTCTGTGCCCGGAGCGGCAATAAAATTCTACGGGGACAGCTACGCCCCTAATCACATACACTTAACCTTTTGTTGCCGGAATTATTTTTTTTAATTTTAGCACACCCTGTATATAAAATGTGAATAATACAGGAACCAAATATGTTAGAATTATGAAACAAACTGCATTTTGAAGAGAAAGAAACGGAGAGTATACACCATGTTTAAA
>Ga0131853_10023589_pt1 | contig 11105 bp, 11 predicted proteins | sample TergutLab28metaG_FD_92764 | JGI IMG/M metagenome (GOLD analysis project Ga0131853, IMG submission 92764) | Labiotermes labralis P1 segment gut microbial communities from Petit-Saut dam, French Guiana - Lab288 P1 (version 2) (version 2) | ecosystem: Host-associated > Arthropoda: Insects >...
AACGGCTGTGGGGACCCGTTGCGCTGACCACGTGACACCCCTCTATCCGCAAAAGTTAGCACTAACTTCGCCGACCGGCGGCGGCCGCTCTGTCGGTATAGTTCGCGTGCGGACTAAGGCCACTGAGTTTGTTAGTTGGAGAGGTAAAGGTAAAATGATCCCGTTACGGGACCGGTGTCACCCAGAGGGTGGGTAGAGGTATAGCTCTACTCTTCCATGACCGCGGCACTAGAATGGGGTGAGTGGTCACTAGCACGCCCCGGCCGCACTTTACCCCCGGGAAAGACCCCGTACCCATTTTACAGGAGGCTGGGTGGGCCCCAGTGCCGGTCTGGACGGGCAAAAAATCTCGTCCCAACCGGAATTCGATACAGGACTGTCCAGCCCGTAGCTCAGTCGCTATACCGACTGAGCTACCTGGCCCATAACGTAGAGGTAAGGGTGCAAAATACGAGAGCGTCGGGGGAAGATCACGCCTTGCCAGAATACTATGACACACTGTGGCTCGTTCGAATGGGAAAACAGTCGTAAATAACTCCAAACGGAACTGATAGTGTTGCACCAAAAACAATGTGAACTGAAGATAATGACTGACCTCATAAAAGTAATTAGAATGATATGGTGGACGAACTGAAACGCAAGCAATTCCGATCGATGTTTCTCCTCGATCTGCTCTCACTAATGAAGCAGCTGTCTGCGCTCGACAATCTGAACTTCCGAACAAAGTGCAACACCCGTCGTCACAGGGAAGTGTGCCCTGCCGGTGTACTAAGGTCACATAAGCCGGCGGGCAGTTCGATAACGCCATTCATCGGCGTCCAAATCAGTCATTTAATGACAACGCTGACTTTCGAACCATTTAAAAAATTTCAGACTTTTTAAATTTAACTTCGTCTTCAGATATAATCAGTTTATAAATCTGTACTCGCATGCATATATTCAGAATAGAAAAATAGTAACCCCATCTTACAAACATCCCGAAGTTCCTCAGAGGAAACCGCCTGCCTGAAGTTGGTATTTTCTTTTTAATATGGTTTTCCACCAACAGATACACATGATTCTATTCTCATCTGACGGAAAGTATAATATTTAGCCGAAATTTCTAATAAGCCAAAGATACAGAACCTTGGGTCGTGTGTTCTTGAATCCCAAGGATCCGGAAAACGCGAAGGTGAATGACTTAATAAGCCTGGTAGCCAAGACCAAGCTTGGCATACCTTAACCCCATTTTCAAATAGCGAGGAGATACAGTGCATCTATAATGATTACGTGTCTTTGGGGACCATAATGGAACCACTCGCTCTTTTTCTACTACTACTACCACCACTACCACTAGTACTACTGCTACTGTTACTACTACTACTACTACCAATAATAATAATAATAATAATAATAATAAACCAGAATAGAAGTAAATAGACACCTCAAAGCACGGTCTCCTCATCTTTATCGACTACACACAGAATAATCTTCATCTGGTTATGAAGAATGCTCTTCAGTACGAACAAATACGAAATACACTACAAAGGTTTACACACAGGACAAGAGCAATAATTCCGCCCACACCTGCATTCCTCATCCCTCCTTCGGTATACCGTCCTTGAAAGATGAAGTTTTTAAACTCTTATTCATTTTTGTCCTCTTATTGTCTCGTGTTTGTTTTCCGGTGCGTACGCAAAATTGCGAAAAGCGACTATTAGCTTCGCCGCTTCTGTTTGTCTATCTGTCTGTCCGTCCGTCCGCACGGAACAACTCGGCTCTCACTGGATGGCTCTTCAAAATAATAATCTACTTCTCCAAGTCATCCTTCGCAGTATAGTCACAAAGCTGTCGCTAAGCAAGTCATAAGGCAAGTCAAGAGAACTACTCCAGTATTGCGCGTAGCAAGAACAAAGGCTTCTGGGACGTGATGCTGTGTCCCTTGATACATCAACACCACAAAATCACAATTTTATCCTTCCGTGATCAGCTCAAATCTCAACATACGTAACCATTTGGCTTCTTCCAGACGCCTGCTTGACCAGTTCAACAGAACGCACTGTACCTAAGTAATCACTGCTTTTATATAAGAAAATAAATGCAGTTTCACTATTAGTTCAAGGTACAAACTTCTTCCTCTTCTACTTCCATTGGCACTACAGCCCACTGTGGGCTTTTGGCCTGTCGAACAATGTCCTTCCATTTGTTCCTATCTGCCACCAACTCTCTCCATCTTCTCACTCCTAGCACTTGAAGAACTCTTTGTACTTCCTCTTTCCATCTTTTCCTGGGTCTTCCCCTTCTTCTCGTCTCTTCCAGTTGTTGAGTGAAGATCTTTTCGGACATCCTATCCTCCTCCATTCTCTCTATTTGACCTAACCAGCTTATCCTTTGCCCTTTTATCCATTTTACTATATTTTCTCCTTTGCTTATATATTCTAGTTCTCGAATCGTCCGACTTTTTCATTCCCCGTTTTCATATTTAGGACCATATATTCTTTTAAATATTTCCCTTTCAAAAATGATCACAGCTTGTTCTTCTTTCTTCGTCAACGTCCATGCTTCCGCTCCATACGACACTACCGGTCTTATTAGTGTCTTATATAATATATTTTAGTAGCTCTGGATAAAAGTCGACTCCTGAAGAGACTTATAGCGGCGAAATAAGTTATATTGCCGGCCAAAATAAATCAAGGTACCGTACAAACAGAACATAATAATCCACTCACTTTTTGGTGCGTTCGCTTGGAAAGTTTGCAAACATGCACAAATGCGCTTCGCCATTTTTTTTTTCATAAGCTTGTTTGTAACAACTGCAAAATAGCTAAATGCATTTTGCTGTAGTTATGTGCCGAGAGATATTACGAATATTTGTCTAAGCATTCCAAGTTTGGATGGAATCAGAAAACCAATAATGGACCCGACACATACATTTATGGGCTCATCTTGCATAGTACCTCACTAAATGCCTATCAGAACGGAAAGTCTTCGAGCAGACGTTCCAAACACACAACATGCACACGTGTCTGTCCAATGCACTTTTTCTGTAAGGGAGTAATTAAACGACCGAGGCGGACTTGCCACAATCGTTACGCTGTATGTATGTTTCCTACTTTGCCTCTGGACAGGCGTGGCTCTCGTGCCAGCGGATTGCCGTCACTGACCTAGAGCAATAATGATGGCATATTACAATCCATTGTGTCAGCTACTAGGCTATGTTCCATTAAGAGCATAGGTGAACAAAGAACAACAGAGTCTTTTTTGTGTGTGTATAAATTGCATTGCCAACGGAAGTATGTGTTACAAGGCACACTTCGACGGATATAGGAAATTTAAACTCTTCATCAAATATCTATTTCTTTTTCTATGGCGCAACAGCCTACATTGGGCCACGGTTCCCTCATTATCGAGGCTTCACGATCACGCACGACGCACCACAGTCGGTAGGACTCCTCTGGTCAGCCCGAGGCACGGACCTATACCTGACAACACACAAAACACACAAGAAACAAACATCCATGCCCCCGACGGGATTCGAACCCACAATCCAAGCAAGCGAGCGGCCGCCAACCCACGCCTTAGATCGCGCGGCCACTGGGATCGGTTCACGTATCATAAGGATGATAAATTCAAAAGAGATAAGACAGTGGTCTGGTCAGATGATAAATTGGTACGAATTTTAGTCGCAAAAACGGAATTGGCCATGTAAGATGTCTAGGCATATGTGGGATAATGATTGCAAAGAGACCAAATAAGGTGTAAGCAAGTGTACTGGATTCAAAAACTTAAGAATGTGACCGGTGACGGGCCCTTGTGTAGAGGGCAATGCACCTCTGCCTTCTGCAAAAGGCAATATTTCTGCACCGCCTTAGCGACTGAACCACCTTCAGCGGCAGAATCGGTCTACGCAACAACGCTGCGTCACGTCCCTGAACGGAAAGGAATTTTCAGCCACGCCGTTACCCAAACCTCAAAACTCGCACGCTGCTGTTTTGCATTCCTGACCAGATCTCACCAGCATTCGGCGAGACGTGTAGAGCAGCCGTTCTCAGTGATTTCTCTGCCGCGACACACTTGCCTGGAAATACCAGATTTTAAGAACAAGTTAAGCTTAAATAACCCATATTCATCAATAACAAATATCTCACAGCGACACGTCTTCATGATAACACCAAAATTTTAATTACATAAATATAAACAAGCGTAAATGAACCATTCTCATTATCAATAAGACAGGCAATTTACGTATACAAGGAACATCGAGGCGCGTTCGCGTAACTTCGTTGTTATGGGAAAGCAATAAGTATTACGTATTTAGATTGTGTGTAGCCTTAGTTATCGAGTCAGCCACGCGCATGCGCCGTCTTATATTGTCATCTGTCACCTGATTGGCTCAAACAATTTTTTTCCACATTATCTCACAACCAGTAAGATTTTCGCAAAAAAAAAAATACTGAACACAAAATGTGTGATTTTGTTTTCTCTACAACTTTTGTCTGAAACATTCCTCATTCTAAGAAGAATCGGCGAGATATTATCATAAATGTACTAAGTATTGACGTAGAGTACCCGTTATTATTATCAGATCTTAAGTAAACTTAAATTTTCTCGACAGATTTTTGAAGACTCCACAAACATCAAATTTCATGAATATCAGCCCAGTGAGAGCCAAGTTGTTGCATGACGACGGACGGATGGACAGACAGACAAACATGATGAAACTAATAGTAGCTTTTTTGCAATTTTGCGAACGCGCCTAAAATTGTCATATATACAGTTCACAGATGAATGATGATAAAATCCGCCGTAAATACGTGTAGCTAGTGAACTGCGTTTTGGACAGTCAAATTTCTCGCGACACACCTAGCCACTGCTCGCGGCACATCAGTGTGTCGTGATAGTTTGAGTGGCGTAGCTGTAGATTCTTGCACAGTCTGCACTGAAGAACGAACACTATTTCACTTTATTTCTTCCGTACGACGATATGTTCTACTGTTGGTACATGTGCGTATAGTCATTCTGGAGTTTTAAGAATAATTGCATGTATGGTATATTTCACTACAGCAGAGATATTTATTTTGAAGAGGTTTTCAAATGCAAAAGTCAAAAGTGAAATCATCTTGTCGTGAAGATCCTGTTGTTTTGCGTTGCCAAGTTGCACTGTTTTGTCGAAGTACTAATTTTATTTTATATTGCTGCAAACCGTCACCATTTGCAACGGTTACGTTCTTGGAAAATCCCTCCACTAATATTGAAACTGCGATGCTAGAATTGAAACCTTATGGGGGGGTTAGAGGAACCACTAACGCACGAAACACGATGATAGGTAAATTAACGGTTAAGACATATGAAAGAAATTATGTTGGTGTTTAATGTAATAACGTCAACATTCCTAGAAGGAAGCTATTTCAACTTTTTCTTAGTGTACCTAAACACCTCCTTGCAAGGTGCCACTACAACCTTCACCTCGTGCTTGAATTTCAGGCACCCATCCATGAACTGGTCAACCTAAAAGCATAATAATTGACTGATTCATTAGCCGTCTGCCGGCCTTTCTTCAGAGCACTGGTAGTCAGACGGGGCCTCTCCACAACAGCGTCAGGATTTTCATCTTCGGCTTCAACGAGCGCTGTCGGTTGTTCGAGGTCCCCTCAGTTGACACAGCAGCATGAGATTTGAGAACTTCCCGGATATCAGCCTCTTCCAAATCTGGGAGTCGTTCTCTGCCATTCTGAGACATGAACTTCAGCTCGTCCATGGAGTCGCTTATATTTACAATGCCTACAGCTACACTGTACCATTTCAGGCATTCACTACAGTAACAAAGGTCTCCTCACTAGCAGAAAGCGTAATAGATCTTCAATGCTATGATGATTCCATGGCTAAGCGGCTGCAGAAAAGTGGAGTGGTGGTATTGGACAGATTATCAACTTTGATACGCGGTTGGGCAAGGCCGAATTCCTGTTAATGCCCTGCAGCATTATCAAGGACAAAGAGGAATTTTAAGTGCCAAATTCTTGGACTTCATACTTTTCACAATAGCCTTTACTGGCATGACCATGCTCTCACCACAGCACCACTGACAGATGACCATTTCTGTGTCTCGTCTTTCTGCAACACAAACACGTAAGTTTCCTTCTTTTTTTGAAAAAAAAAAGTCACGACGACTTAAAAAAGATTTTTCCACACTCTTTGGATCCTTAGCCTTAACGTTGCTGTTGGTCTTATCTTTGTTTCTTCCGAAGAAAACGAATCGTCGATTGATTTGGACCACAGCAATGCTGATTCCAGCGCCCTATTTATTCACCATACCCACTACCTCTTTACGAGCAAGTGTCCCACCCTTCTCGACATAATTAAAACATGAGGGCAATATTTAATTCTGAAGAATGTGGAAAGTACAGCCGAGGCACGTACCCTGTCACACGACAACTAGGTACCTATTGAGCCAGACAGTGGAGCGGATGTGGCCACTTGCATCCACCGCAGTGTTACGCAGAACGCAGCAGCGAATGTTACCGGAACGTTGTCAGTTTAACACCGCGATGGTAGTGGATGCCACAAAAATTCCTCCGCGAATAAGCGAAACTGAGTTTAACGAACCCGCGAACAAGTAGGGTCTGCTGCACAAAATTTACTGTCATCGTTACCCGTTAGGTTTAATTATCTGTAAACCCTAAAAGCTAAGATAGTTCTTTAAACCACCCTCTTTCCTTCGAATACCCAAAATTTTGTCACCTCATCGGCTTGTATTTTTGTGTGCCACTTAGTACAATGTTTTCGCTCTGTGTATATGTTGCAGCCATTTCCGTTGGCAAGTCTTTTGTGATAACTGAAAATTTGTTTTTCTGAAGTCTGTGCTTCGTTCATGTAGCAGTGTTCTGAAGTACTCAGCAAAGATCATATAGCCGCAACTGTGTTGCTGCAAATCTTCCAGTGTATAGTTTCTTAAATACGTGAACACCATTGGCAGGTTTACTTTTGTTGCGACGTTTCGTATTCAAATTGTTATTTATGATTTACGCGAATCTGTTGGACACAATAGATCTGACCCCAATACTGTTGAAAGTAGTTTCTCTGTTATCAGCAGCCCAAAACAAGTAGCATTGAGATTGGTCAAGACCTCGTCACTCTCACTTCCCACGGCTACGCATTCCGTCATCTAGTGTAAAACCCCTACCCCCACCCTAACCACCCGCGACACCACCACAAAGGAAATTGTAGTTTTTGGTAATATGGGTACCTTACACCAATAGCAGGTGTTTATAAAATCTCTTCCAATGCAAAGTACGGTTTTGTTTCATCAACCAACCGAAACCTCGCGCCGATGTCCTAGTGCATAGCAGCAAAAGTTTAGGGGCCATTGGCCTCCTGAGGGTACCAAGTGGTTTCTCACTATCTCCACGTGCAGACAGCGTAACTCACAGTGGGTCATTGCCCACCGGATCTCTTGCCTGAAACAAGCTTTAACAATAACTTGTGAACCGAGTAGTTTCAAGATAAAAGACGGTTTCCATTGTGTCGATCGTATGTACACATGCAGATATCATTTTCCGGTATTTACCTACCACTCTTAAAAAAGACCCCCCTAATACTAACCGCAATTATTCTTTGAGAAGGTATAATACCTTAATTTAGGTGTAATTACCCCACACTACTCAACAGGCATACATGTTTTGTTTTACATGGCACATATAAACGTAACCACCGTACGTAATTATTTATATGGAATAGGCTTATGTTTAGAGCATCAATCTCAACCACATACTTCGAACCCCCAAATGACTGGCGTATATAACTCCAAATATGGACTATTTCAGGGATGCGTAGTTTGCTATGAAGTCGGTTTCCCTTTTATTTTTACCGCATCGTGTTGCAAGTCATACTTCTCACCTCCGTCTATAATACCGTGCAAGACCAAAGTGCATTTGGCGGTCCTTGGCTCTGCACGCGCCGCCAATGTGCGAAACCACTGTGCAGTGCCTCCACGTGCTGCTACTAAACGCGTTACCGGCCGAAATTGTAGGTCGAGTGACGGAGAGGCAGAGGGGAAGACGATGTCCCTGGGCTGCGCTAGGCAGTTCGGCTATCTCCGGCTGCAATCGGGCCTGTTCCGACGTGTAGGAGGTAAACATTAAGGCTCGTTCTCTCAGCTGCTAAGGCGGGTTGGTCGGATTTCGATCTCTATCCGCGAAGATATGATTTGCGGACGATCGTATTTTGGAAAACAGTGTATTTTTAAGTACGGTGCCTCCCACTCCGATTATGATGACGTCAAAGCATTGTTGTCGAGTGAAGTGAGTGGTACATTGGCCACAGAGCGAGTTGTGTCGAATTAACAAGTCGATTATATCAGATCGGTAATAACAATGTTTCTTTGCCCGTTCATTGTTGATTTAATTTTATTTTGAGATTTTACGGAAGTGAATTTTTTTTTCCAGGGTTTCTCAATTTCTTCTAGTCCACAGACACTTTGTGAGCATGTATTGGTAAGTAATGTAGTTCATATATACGTTACATAAAGGGTTTACACTCTGTATTTCTAGTAACTTGCTAAATGCGCCTTGACAACAGTGATAGCTTGTCATATAAAGTATGTGCTTTCTATTAGCATTCGCTGGTGAATTAATACGTTTAATTTCCACAATATCCAAATCAGTCTGTCATACGTATGTGTGTAGTATGGGTGCTATTTTTAATAAATCAAGTATCTGTATGAGTCGATCCCTTGACAACACCGTTGTCAGTGTCCTTCACTGACCACCCTCACGGGATTTAGTGCTGACACCTCTTAGTGCTGGTAGGTCCAACTTATTCTTCTACTAGACGAATCATTGTTCAGTGGCTTTAGACATGACATCATGCACTCTGTACCGATACATTATCTGGCATTTTATACTCTGATAAATTAGAAGGGACGATTGACACGGTAATAGAAAGGGTCGTTATCACACATTGTGCCTATCGGGAAAAGCACAGTTTTACCTACGGTCTTCGTGCCCTCGTATGGGAAGAAACGGACGTCATAAACGGATGCGCAGAGGTCATTACGCGATATGAACATTGGTATATTACGTATATGTAACATAATTTTTCGTAATATGTATAACGTGAAGTGCTGATTCATAGAGGTGGTACTTTGTAAAGATATTGTTGAGTTTAGATTACCCAGCCACAGGAAGTACAAGAGTACAGAAGCATTTATGGTCAGTGGCGGATTGCCAGTGTACTGAATTTTGTACAGGGGCGAGGCCAATGCTATTATTATTATTATTATTGTTATGTACCAGAAATGGCAAGTGAAGGTTGGGTATACATATACTGTCGTTTTTAGAACAGTATCCAATAGCGGATTCTTGTGGTGGGCTAACAAAAAATGGGAAAATTCTTGATCAGCTGAGACAGCCACGATCAGCTTCCAACAAGAACCTGTTGTCAAGGAGTTACTTGTAGGGTACCAGACGGCATTTATATGTTTGATGTGTGATCAGTGTGGGTGTAAATCGATTTTACATTTCCTTGCTCTCGGTAAAAATGTTATATCTGATTTTTATCGTTTACTACGCATTTCTGATTAAATACAGTACTGTTTAATCATGCCGTGGATGGTAACGACCCTAGTAATAATACTATGCATGCTGCATGAGAACAATTGAATTTTGTAGTTTCTAAAATGTTTCTGGTATTCCTGGAAAGTGTGGTGATTGGGCATAAGAAGGCCACTTGGGTCGATTTAACTTTGAGATTGCGTGACATACATAATTGAAAGTATGATACTGCTTCACAACATTAATTAAGCTTTAGGTTGAATTTCGGGAGTTGTTTTGGAAAGTGAGTTTCCAAAAGACCATTATTGCACAGATCACCAACAAACGGCCGTTTACATAAATATGGTTACCTTCGACAACGCGTATTGTGAACTACATCATTTTGTATGACATACCTTTTAAGGTGGTGGGGGAATACGTAAATACCCCCCACGGAACTACTCTAGTACGGCCTTGCTTTTCACGTAGGCCACGGAACAATTCCACTATAATAAAGACTTGCAGAATCAACGTCGCACATCTGTGAAACAGTTGCCAGAGATTCGGGGGTCTTCGCCCACGACAGAACGCCACCTATTTCGCCCCCACCCCCTCCCACGCACCCACACACCCCCACCCCCACCCAGGTTCGGCTTTAATCTGGAGTTCGGCCGAGAAGCTTAATCCGCATTGTGCACCGCACGGGATGTGAAGGCTGAATATTACGTTTGATCGGATAACACTGCCCATCACCTTCACAGCTAATAATTGAACAAAATATGCCGGGACAGCGCAGTCACTTAGGGGCCGCCGTTCGATATCCGGCTGAGACACGTATTTGCTGTTCGTCATCACGTTCAGGACCACGTCCGACACACATTCGGTCTCTCGTGCGATGGACACGGGACTTAAAGCTGTCGGAGAGTAATGTTGGATCTTCCATCACAATTTTGTGCTGAGGCTAACATTAAGCAGTTTTATTTTCCACTCCCTGTTCATCTTTATCATGTGGTGCGTACGCACAGGAACAGCAGCAGTTTATGCGAAGTACAGCCGACATTGTCAAATTTGTGAATAAAATGCAGCAAAATTGATAACCGTTCTGCATATCAGGCTGTGTAATCTTTCGGTGCGGAACTTTGAATAACAGTGTATGGGACTACTACTACTACAAACACCACAAGTTATACAGTTTACAGATCTCCTCATATAGGTACATAGTAATGGTGGTTCATTTGCATGATGGTAATGGTAGACGAGGACTATGATGTCATACAGTTATAGTGTTTGTTTCTACCACCCCTGAATAATACAACGCTTAATGAAAGAGACTCTCCCATGTTACCGTGGCAACACATCTGTTGTAGCATTATCAAGAAGTATTGGCTATACATAAAGCAATCCCATTACAGTCCTGGACAGGCCCTGAGGGTTCCAGGAGGTTGAGGCTCTCAGATTTCAAGACATTAGACACATGAAGGTGGTAAGGTTGTCAGCCCAACGCACCGGCCACCTTTACCCCCCCCCCCCCAGGAAACCTCCCTGGGACAACCCACGGGCCATAGTTCGGCCGGAAGGATTATGTCAATGAAAACTTCC